>Ga0209648_10001645_pt1 | contig 18116 bp, 16 predicted proteins | sample GraSoi2013_115cm_FD_185830 | JGI IMG/M metagenome (GOLD analysis project Ga0209648, IMG submission 185830) | Grasslands soil microbial communities from the Angelo Coastal Reserve, California, USA - Sample 9_17_2013_115cm (SPAdes) (version 2) | ecosystem: Environmental > Terrestrial > Soil >...
CGAGCTTTTCCTCGGTTTGTCAAGAGGCGAGGAGCCGTTCTACAGGGCAATCGCATCTAAATGAGGAGATGGTATAATAGAGGGAAGTCAATCTATCAAGGAGGAGAGGAAGAAGATGGAAGGGATGAGCCTGCAAGAGCATTTTGCGACACTGCAAGACCCCCGAGTCGAACGAACGAAGCGCCATCAGTTATTGGCGATCATCACCATCGCGTTATGTGCGGTCATTTGTGGTGCCGACACGTGGGTCGATGTGGAGGAGTTTGGGCATGCAAAACGACCGTGGCTGGAGACCTTTCTGGACTTGCCCAATGGCATTCCCTCGCATGATACGTTTGGGCGCGTCTTTGCGCGCCTAGATCCAGAGCAGTTTCAAGCGTGTTTTCTCGCGTGGGTGCAAGCGATCAACGCCGTCTTGCCCGCGAAGCCTATCGCCATTGATGGCAAGACAGCCCGCCGCTCCCATGAGCGCGCCGCCGGCAAGGACGCGATCCAAATGGTGAGTGCCTGGGCCTCGGCGAGCCACCTGGTCTTGGCCCAGCGACATGTGGCAGAGCATTCCAATGAGAAGACCGCGCTGCCTTTCCTGTTGGAGCAGTTGGACCTGGCTGGCTGCATCGTGAGTATCGATGCCATGGGCTGCCATGCCAAGTTTGCCAGGCAGATCAAGGAGCAGGATGGTGAGTATGTGCTGGCCCTCAAAGCCAATCAAGGCACCTTGTATCAGGACGTGGTCGATCTGTTTGCGGATGCGCTGACTCCCCAGGGAGCTGACTTGCTGCATGACTACCACCCAACACAGGACACAGGACATGGCCGAGTGGAACGGCGCCAGTATTGGACGATTGCCGATCCTGAAGTGATCGCCTATCTCAATGCGCAGGAGGCGTGGACTGGGCTGCGCAGTGTGGGCATGGTCGAAGCGGAGCGGCGGGTGGGTGAGCAAGTCACCTGCGAACGGCGCTACTACGTAACGAGCCTGGCAGGCGATGCCCAAGCCTTTGGAAACGCGGTCCGAAGCCATTGGAGCATCGGTGCGATCCGTTTCGCCGAAACGAGTGAAAGCTCGGGGATGGCGAGCAAGGAGGTGAAAAGATCCTTGACAACTGATCAGGTGACGTGGGGCGCAATTCCCCACCCTCTGGGTGAAAGAGGAAACGCGGCTCCCTCACGGTAGCGATTGGTCGTCAATCCGTGAAGCAGGGAGAAATGCGGAAGAGTCTGGACCTCGACCAGATGGTCTCCGCTACGCAGGTTCCTATGGTTAGCGCGAGCGAACGCTCGATGAACCGTCGTTACAGTGAAAGAGCCAACGCGAGGTAAGAGGCTCTGACCAAAATGGTCACGGTCACATAGGGGTCGAGAACATCGATGCGGCTCTCGACTTCACCCCCTTGACCCGGCGGATAGAGACGAACCTACGGGAACGCAAAACACCGGATCGGAACGGAGTAACCCTCTGATAGCTCTCTCTGGTGGTCGATCCAGAGAGTAGGCAACCAACCGCAAGCTATCGGAGAGAAGGATTGCCGAAGAAGCAAATGCCTCTGGGAAAGCCAGAGGATACGCTGACATCGGTACGGTGAGATGGAGGATAGAGCTATGAGTCACAGGAAAGAAACGGAAGCGATGGTTGCAGAACAACCAATCGAAGACTGGGCACAGATTCCCTGGCGCAAGCTAGAACGAAAGGTGTACCGACTGCAAAAACGGATCTATCAAGCCTCTCTTCGTGGTAATGACAAAGCAGTCCACAATCTCCAACGATTACTCATGAAATCGCAAGCGGCCCGTACACTGGCAGTACGCAGGGTCACGCAGGATAACCAGGGCAAGCGAACCGCTGGAGTAGATGGAGTCAAATCCGTCAAACCGGCACAACGACTGGCGCTGGTCCACCACCTTCGTCACCACAAAAGGATCAAACCCCAACCAACCAGACGAGTCTGGATACCCAAGCCAGGAAAGGCGGAGAAAAGGCCGTTAGGCATCCTCACGATGCTGGACCGCGCTCATCAATGCCTGGTGAAACTGGCCCTGGAACCCGAATGGGAGGCACGGTTTGAGGCTGACAGTTACGGCTTTCGCCCTGGTCGATCAGCCCAAGATGCAATCCAAGCCATTTTCATGTACATCTGCAAACAGTCCAAATATGTGCTGGATGCAGATATCGCGAATTGCTTCAACCAGATCAATCACGAAGCACTCTTACACAAACTCCAGACAGTTCCCACGATGAGACGCGCCATCAAAGCCTGGCTCAAAGCAGGAGTACTGGAAGACAACGTGTTCGAGCCAACCACAGCCGGAACCCCGCAAGGAGGCCCGCTGAGTCCGTTACTCGCCAATGTGGCACTGCATGGCATGGCACACGCTATCCAGCAAGGCTACAAGGGCAAGGATAAACCCAGGCTGGTTCGCTACGCCGACGATCTGGTGGTGCTCTATCGAACCCGCGAAGGGATCGAGCAGGCCAGAAGCGTATTGGAACGCTGGCTGAAAGACATGGGATTGGAAATGAAGCCCAGCAAAACCCGTGTAGTCCATACGCTCGAAGCCCTGGAAGCAGAACCCCCTGGCTTTGACTTTTTAGGGTTCGAGATCCGGCAATATCCTGTTGGCAGACACCATTCAGGAACACAGAACGGCAAACAGTTAGGCTTCAAAACACTCATTCGGCCCAGTAAGGAAGCCATCAAACGGCATCGAGAAGCCTTACGAACGGTGGTTCTCGCAGGAACAGGACTCTCTCAAGACGCACTCATTGGGCAATTGAACCCAAAGATACGTGGATGGTCACGCTACTATCGCAGTGTCGCCGCCAAGAAAACCCTGAATGATTGCGACTACCACTTGTTCCCACTTCTTCTTCGATGGGCCAAACGCCGACACACTCGCAAGTCCGCGAGTTGGATACGGACGCGCTACTGGCGAACCATGGGGCAAGATCATTGGCGGTTTGATCACGCCGCAACCGCGATCCAACGCCATGTGAAGGTCAAAGGGAACGCCAGCCCATTTGATGGAAACCTGCTCTATTGGGCCAAGAGATTGCAACAATCTCATCCGCTCACCAGGAGCAAACTGGGAGCCTTGTTGCACAAACAACAAGGAAAATGTCGTTGGTGTGAACTCTACTTTGCCGAGAGCGATTTGATCGAGATCGATCACATCACCCCCCGAAGTGAAGGGGGAACGGATGCACTCAGTAATCTGCTCGCCTTACATCGGCATTGCCACGATCAACGTCATGCAAAGAAGCATGCATGGAGTGCTCCTGACACGAGCCATCTCACTGAGGAGCCGGATGAGGGGAAAACTTTCATGTCCGGTTCTGAAGGCGGGCAGGAGGGAGCGATCCCTCTTGCCTACTACCAAAATGGTCTGCATTGGGTACTCGATCTGGCCTTTGAGGAAGATCGTAGTCGCATGCGCAAGGACCACAGTCAGCAGAACTTTGTCGTGTTGCGGCATATGGCACTCAATCTGCTCAAACAGGAGCACACGGCCAAATGTGGGATCAAAGCTCGGCGGCTCAAAGCCGGCTGGAGTGAAGATTACCTCCGCAAAGTCCTTGCCGCTTAACTTTTAGATGCGATTGCCCTGGCCGTGGACGCTTGTTCTCTTGACAATCTACGTTTAACCATCTATAATTGTTTTGATAGTTAGATTATACCCGATAAACAGTAACCTGTCAAGTCCATTTTGCTGGTTAGTGGAGACGTCGGCAGAACAGTGACTGCCACAGGTGAGTGTGCTGGTGCGAGAGGAAGAGTAGAAAGGATCAGGGGAGGTGGAGATGAACGAAACACAAACGAGACCAGCGCAGGTGTTTGATTTCACTGGTGGCTATGTCTGCCTGGATTTTACCAATACCCTCGAGGATCGCCCGGACGAGACTCCGCAGGAGCTCCTGTCCAGCTATAGCGACCTGATAGCCTGGGGGCGGCAGGCGCAGATTGTGAGCGATGAAGAGGCCCGGCGACTGCTGGAGGAGGAGGCAAGGCGTCCCGATGAGGCGAAAGCCACGTTGCAGCGCGCAATGACCTTGCGTGAGGCTCTCTATCGCATCTGTGAGAAGGTGGTGGAAGAAGGTGCGCCTGAGGAGTCTGACCTGTGGATTTTGGACTCTGTGCTCTCCCAAGGGATGGTCCAGGCACGCATTCTGGCTGAGGGCAATGGCTTTCGCTGGGGCTGGTTGGATAAGGGAGAAGCGCTGGAGAGTGTGCTGTGGGTCGTCGCTCGCCCGGCGGCGGATCTGCTGACCTCAGAACTGCGACATGCCGTGAGGATATGCGGGGCGGAGGATTGTGGCTGGCTGTTTTTGGATACCAGCAAGAACCATAGCCGTCGCTGGTGCAACATGAAAAGTTGTGGGAATCGGGCGAAGGCTCGGCGCTATCTGGATCGGAACAGATAAGCTGCGCGGGCCGGCTCGATGAGATGCGATTGGCGTCTGCTGGCAAACGGCCCAATTTCGTCGTAATCCTTGTCGTACCCCGAGAAACCGCTCCCCATCTGGTTTCTTCCATCACCATTCTGTAAATTGTGGTATCATTGAGCGGAAATAGGCCCAGTGCTACGTAGTAAATGCCCTGAAATTGGTAAATTAACTCAAGGGTGGTCAGATTTTGAACTGAAGGGTGGGAAATTGACGTGAATCATGGGAATCGGCGGGGATCATCCAGACAATGCCGCTTCCCATCTGGTTTCTTTCCATCGACACCGATGTTTATTGGCTTTGGCCTACTCATCCTCAAGGACCTGGTTCTACGCTCACAGCCATCCCTTCTGCTCAGCACATCGTGCCGCTTCCATTCGATTGTGTGCGCCCAGGATCTCGCATGGCTGTCGAAAGGTGATTGTGAACGGTCCCTCTGACAAAATAAACCGCGCGGCAATCTCTGCCAGGCTGGCTCCGAAAAGCGATGCGGAGAGCACCTCTCGTTCTCGGTGGGTCAGCAGATTGGTGCCCTGACTGAGGGAAGCCCCCGCTGCGGTACCTTTCTATTGAGAGCGCTTGAGAAAACCTCTCAGCTCTAGACTGGCAGTTTGGATGGGAAAGCGTTCCCGTTGGCGTTCTCAAACAGGCTTCATGGGGCAAGAGTCTCCACTGCTTGTTCCTAGCTCCATGCCCTTGCCGCCACTTTTGACGTTCCGTTTCACGCCAGTGGTGAAAAAGCTTCTGTAGCACTCTTCAGAAGGAAATGCTCCAAGTAGGTGCTAAAATGGTGGGTACCCAGCGATGCACTTCTATAGGCAATATGACTATCTGGACGCACAAAATAGTAGCCCTGTTTCTGCATCCCAAATGTTTCGTAGAGTGCTTTTGTCTCAGCAAAGAGTCGTATGTCGTGAAACACTATGAGGTCGGGATACTCTTCTTTCAGTTTTTGCACGATCTGTTGGGCTTCTTCATTCGGTTCTTCCCCCGAAAAAAGCACGAAATGAAACTGGGTCCCCTTTACCAGATCTTGTGTCCCCACAGAGCGGTCTTTCGCCGGGAGGTAAGGGACTCGGTCCCCTGGTCTTGGAGCCTGTTTCGGGAAGTGTGAGTGGGGGTCCTCCTGTGAAAGGTCACTTTGTCGGTAATGGATGCCAATTTGTGAAATAGTCTTGAAACCTGCTTCACGAATGAATGGCTGTTTTTGCGCAAGTGGGAGCACTGTTTGCATCAGAACTGGGAGAACATGCATGCGGACGGTCTTCATGAGAGGATCTTTGCTCGTGACCAGGTTAAAGACTTTATCCGTTGTCCGTACTAAGTTATGTGCAATAGGAGCGCGTTCCTCATGATAGGTATCAAGCAGGGTGGTCTTGGCTTTTCCTTGAGACACGAATGCCAGTTTCCATGCCAGGTTATACGCATCTTGCAGTCCTGTATTCATCCCTTGCGCTCCCACAGGACTATGAATATGCGCGGCGTCCCCTGCCAGAAAACAACGACCTTGACGAAAGGCGGAAACCGCCCGATGATGGGAGGAGTAGAGCGAAATCCAGTCAGGATTGCGTAAGCTCACGTCCATATTTAGACGCTGGGCAAAGTCTTGTGCGACCTCTTCAAACGAGATAGTATCTTTGCCTTCACAGGCTTCTGGGACCGTCCCAATCACACGGCATCGTCCATTCGTTAAGGGGAAAAAGCCAGCAAACGCGCTCTCAGCAAAGGCAATGTACATCTCATCGGATGGAAGGTGGAGACTGACCTCACAATCCAGCACAAAGAGGGATTGCTGATAGGTTTTCCCAGCAAAAGGAATGTTCAGTTTGTCTCGTACGACGCTATGAGCCCCATCAGCCCCGACCAGCCAATCGACTTGGAGCACTTCTTCCGGGCGTTGGGTATGCTTGATGGTCGTCGTCACCGAGTCAGCATCTTGCGTAAAATCCAGCAATGCTGTTTGGCGCTCAACCGTGTGACCGCGATCAGCAAGAAAGTCGTTGAGGAGCTTTTCCGTTTTGGATTGCTCTAACATCAGAAGATACGGATAGAGGGTTAATCCTTCTCCAATCTCCCTGACGTTCATATGAAGGACGCGTTTTCCATTCACCACGACGTTGACAGCCTTGGCTCTCTCTCCTAACTGGAGAGCTTGCTGAGCAAGGTCCATCTGACCAAATATCTCAACTGACCGCGCCTGCACCACCAGGGCTCGTGATTGCGTGGTATGGTCTTCGTTTTTGTCGATAATGCGAAAGGGGACATCACGAAGAGCCAGTTGACATGCCAGCATAAGACCTGTCGGCCCTGCTCCAGCAATAAGAACACGAGGGATTTCTTTCTCTTTCATCGTCATCCTTCTTTTCTCACGGAATGTGCGGATGAGCCACAGAATTTCGGGATGGACACTCCTGCTGCCAGGGTCAAGCGTCACCCAACGAACCATGCTCATCGCGCGTTGTCTGTTTACAACCATCCCTTCTGCTCAGCCAGCCGTGCCGCTTCCATCCGATTTTGGGCTCCCAACTTCTGTATAGCCGTTGAAAGATGGTTCCGGGCAGTTCCCTCTGAAAGGACAAGTCGTGCTGCGATCTCCGCGAGACTGGCCCCGAAGAGCGAGGCGGCGAGCACTTCGCGCTCACGAGGCGTTAGCGGATTGGTGCCCTCGGAGAGCGCAGCCAGAGCCAAGTCAGGATCAACGACTCGTTCGCCTGCCATCACGCGCCGAAGCGCGACGGCTAACTCAGAGGCAGGCGCATCCTTGAGCAGAAAGCCCACCGCTCCACTCTCCATCGCTCGGCGCAAATAGCCGCTGCGCCCAAAGGTGGTCAGGATCACACTCCGGCACGAGGGCCTCGCCTTTTGCAATGCCTGCGCGGCGGTGAGTCCATCGCCACCAGGCATTTCAATATCGAGCAAGGCGACATCTGGCAGGGTCGCCAGCGCGGCTTTCACGACCTCATCGCCTCGGGCCACTTCCGCGACGACCTCAATATCCTTTTCTCGGCTGAGCAGTGCCGAGAGCGCTCCACGCACCATCGCCTGGTCTTCTGCTAACAGCACTCGGATCATGCTCATTCCTCCTGAAAAACTTCCGCGTCTCCGTGGTTCTGGAGGGGTAGTTCCACGGATAAACGAAAGTGTTCTTTGCCCTGGAGCAGAAGTGGGCCGGCTTCCAGGTATCCCCCCAACGTACACACCCGTTCCCGTAACCCGGCAAGCCCCAGACCCCGCCGGGCTCTGTTTTCTTCCTGCCCACGCTCGCCTCCATCGTTGAGTACTTCAGCCCTGACAGTACTGTTCTTTTGGGTCAGTTGAATGCGGCAATGCTGCGCGCAACTGTGGCGGATCACGTTGGTCACCCCTTCACGCACTGTCCAGGCGAGTGCGGCGTCGAAGGCTGGTGGGAGGGCTTCTTTGATGAACTCAATCTGAGCGTCGATTCCCGCCGCTTCCAGCAGTTGCCGGGCACCCTCCAGTTCACTCGAGAGGTTCGGCTGTCGGTATCCGGCCACTGCCTCGCGCACCTCGCGGAGAGTCTTTCGAGACACGCGCTCAATCTCTGCGAGTTCCTGGGCGCAGCGCTCAGGTTCCTCTTTGACCAGGCATCCGGCGAGCTCGCTCTTGAGCGTAATCATGGAGAGAGTCTGCCCCAACAGATCATGTAAATCGCGCGAGAGGCGCTCGCGCTCCTCGATCACAGCCAGGCGGGCCAGTTCGCGGCGCGCGGTATGCAGCTCCCGAATGGCAGTGCCCATGCGGGCCACTCCGATCATGTCCAGGCCAAGCCCTCGCACCAGCAGCATCAACGCGATAAGCCACCACCAATCCACTCCACTCATCCCTCCATGCATCTTCAAGGTCAGAAAAAGGGGCAGAAGCGTCAAGAGCACGATGGCCGCAAAGGCGCTGCGCAGAGGAAGGAGTACTCCGGCAATGGCGCTCACCCCGATAAAGAGCCAGAGCCAGGCGGGGCCGTACGCCAGGCTGAAGACGAGGACCAGTATCCCCAGCATGCCAAAGAGCAGGAACGAGAACCGAGAGCGTATGCGTGCCCGCCTCTTCTGACTGGCTGGATGCGGCCACATCAGCCAGGTATAGCCAGCCGCAAACCCGCTGAGCGCCAGCCCTCGCAAGACTACCTGCCATGGGGAGATCGGCTCACGTACCACCTGGGCCAGGGGAAAGATGAGGCAGACGAGCCAGGCATGCTGATAGAGCCGCCAAAGCTGGAACGTCACCCCGCTGGAGGCTATTCCCTCCTCCGAGCGAGCAGTTCCACCAGGTGAGGTTGCCAGAACTTCGTGTCCTGGTGTTTTGCGATTTTGACTGATCTGCATACGGCCCCTCCTATTTGCTTGTCACAACATGCACGTTTCTCGCCATTCCATTCTACCACTGCTCGTCTGCTTGCGGCGGAGTCGTCTTGGCTTTTCTTCTCAAGAGACATAGCTGACCGCGCCCACAGGGGTGGTACCAAAGATGAGCACATCAATCACCACACGCACCGTCTGCAGTCGCTCAAAACGGGTAAAAATGGCTGAGAGCTGCTGCTCGTCAGTCGCCACGTGCCGCTGGCGAGGGAGCGTAGGAACAGCCCAAATGAGCGTGATGAGCAGATGGACGACCCACAAGGATGCGAAAAGTGTAATCGGGAGCGTATGCGCAAGTGGGACGTGCTGGAGCAAAGCCACCACCGCAGCCGCTAGAGCAAACAGAAAGGCACCGACGCCCACACTGATGTACCAGAAGACTGCCGTCCCCAGATCGGTCGCCTGGCTGTACGCGGAATAGGCAAGCACACCGATCCAATGCCGCGCCGGTAATTGCCGAATGGAGACATCTAAGCTCGTTCCTGCGGCAATTCCAGAAAGCGCCGTTGTTGCCACAACGAGGATCACCGTCGTATCCAACATGGTGAGAAACTCCTTTTTGTCACAGACGAGAGTAAGAGGTGGAACAAGTCCACACGACTCATGACACGACCAACGCCCACAGGAGAACGAAAAAGGTCAGCACCTGGAACGTCGCCCTCACCGCATGCCAGCGGGCAAAGCGGTCCAGTTTCGTGGTCAAAATAGCTTCGTCATCGGGTGCGTCTTTGATACTCAACATCACTGGTGCCGCTCTGGTCGTAGCTGCTGTGTGAAGGAGACTCAACAGGGAAGCAAGGGAAAGCAGCAAGAGCAACCCCATCGGGGAGTGCTCCAGGTAGGCAACGGCCGTGACAAGCACCGTGAAGAGGGCCGCGCCTATGCCCAGAAGCGGATAGACCACCAGGCCATTCCCAAGATCATTCCCACGCGCAAAGGTGGCATACGCTACAGCACCAATGCGCCAGCGCGCAGGTAACTTCACGAGTGCGGTATCCACGTTGAGTCCTGAAAGCAGGCCATTCATCGCTGTTGCGATGATTAGCAAGGATGTTACCAGATTCATCAGCTTGTTCTCTCCTCTCGGTTCGACGCGCTCTCGAATTTCGCAGGTATGGCGGTTTTCGGTGCGAAACGGGAGAGGGACAGTACCAGGAACGGAAGCGCGATGAGGCTGGGAAGCACCCAGAACGTGAGCGTCGGAAGCTCCTTCAAGCCAGGAATCAGGTGGGCGTTATCCACGTAAAAGGCCGTCCACAGAACGACGTACGATCCAATCATGCCGACGATATGGACACTGATCCACTGTTTGCCCAGCACGCGCAGCCAGGGTTCTTGGCGAAAGCGTCGTGCCCCATAGCCTCCGAGTGCTGCGCCATAGCCGATCGTTGCCAGAACGACGAGGTACGCATCAGTTGGTAAGTCGCGGACCGACAGGATGATAGCCGTGAGAAAGACCACGGTGTAAGTCCACAGATAGCGTACTCCCCATTTGGGATGACGAACGCCCCGTTTGGGCCGACTGAACGTGATCACACCGGTTACTCCTGCCGTCAGTGCCGCCAGAGCATGCACGACGAGCGGCAGGAAGAAGGAGAGAGGAAAGCCATCGATCATACGGTTGTTCCTTTCAAACAGCTATCTCCACTGTCACAGAGGGCAATGGGAAGCCACCCCAGCGCTAAGGCCTGAATATTCACCGCACATCGAGGAAAGGGAAACATTCATCACGCGCGAGCTGCTTCTCCTAGAGAGTATAAGGGTGGAGCGGATCTTGGGGAAGTGAAATTTCTTCTAATTTGAGGATGACAAATGTCATGGATATGCTGGTAAATGGGGTGAAGGTTCGACGGAATCAGACCAAGTGGTCGAAAATCGAGTTGAAGGCTCGAATAAGCAATGAACCATCTCGCTCATCCTGCTCTGGGAGCGGAAGCTGCGAGGTCACGAATGGAAATCTGTTCTGCATCTTCTCCAGAGAAAAATACCCTTTTGTCATGCGCATGAGGAGGGCAAGTGGAAGTTGTGTCGAACCTTCACCTCATTTACCATATGCTGATAGTATCGAGTGTAGAGGAGACGAAGAGGCTCGAAAAGATGGGCGACCTGCTTTGGTCCCTGAGGATGAGTAGGCCAAAGCCAATAAACATCGGTGTCGATGGAAAGAAACCAGATGGGAAGCGGCATTGTCTGGATGATCCCCGCCGATTCCCATGATTCACGTCAATTTCCCACCCTTCAGTTCAAAATCTGACCACCCTTGAGTTAATTTACCAGAAATGTGAGCAGATTTGGCCCTCAAACGTGAGCACTTGCCCCCAATCATGAGCACTGGTACGAATGTGCCTGGGCAAACCGCTCCACATCTGGAGTATCGGCATGCAATGGTGTAAATATCCGCCCGCGATTTGACAATGAAAGACCCATTTGAGAAACCCCCCTGTGTGTCTCATTTTTCCTTCCGGGATTGATATATTGGAAGCCCATAGCAGGATAGAGACCAACCAGAGGGGTGTCACATTTGCCGGTGCTCTCTCGTCTCCTGTACGAGCCTCTGAGAGAGAGGCATGCCAAGTACAGAGAAACACGAAAGGAAATGGAATGTCTTTGCCTGGATGTGAGAGCATCCTGGTGAAGCTAGGACACCATCAAGGAGATGTATCATGCAACCACGAATGAATAACCCGGCAATGGTCATTCCCGACGCGATGAACGCCATACTCGCCCTGGCCAAGGCCACGAGAAACGGCAGCGTGCCGGAAAAGACGCTTGAGCTGGTCCACCTGCGCGCGAGCCAGATCAATGGCTGTAGCTTCTGCGTTGACTACGGCGCACGCAGCGCGAAGAAGGCAGGCGAAACAGACGAGCGACTCTTTGCTGTGGCGGCCTGGCGGGAGGCGGCCTACTTCACCGACGCCGAACGGGCTGCCCTCGCGCTCACCGAGGCCGCCACCCGTCTCGCCGACCGTGCGGACCCGGTCCCAGACGAGATCTGGGACGAAGCTAGCCGGCACTACGACGAGCAGGGGCTCGCGACTCTGGTCCTTGTCATCGCCACAACCAATCTCTTCAACCGCCTCAACGCTACCACCCGGCAGGTGGCGGGCGCGACGAAATGGTAAGGTGAACGTGCGCATCGAATAGGATCAAGGGATGGGTGTAAATGTTCAGATTCGATGGTGGCAAATTTTGACAAGTATGTGAGGCAATACTGGTTCCGTTTTCCTCTTCTTTTGTCATACAAGCCCCTTCAGAGGCCAGCCGAACCACTTTTGCTTCTCATAACTTACCTCAGATACTTCGCAAGCAATTACCTCATCGAATCTAAACATTTACAGAATACTGGCAGACAATCCAGAGATCATTAATAATATCTGGATTTACGTTAACGACATTTGCTAGTGACCATGTATCTTGGTTGACCGGTTCACTCAGTGTCAAAGTCGATGGAGAGCCAAACTTTGGCTGAATTTGTAGGTAGAGTACCTCATTCTCGCGTGAAGGGGGAAGCTCAGCACGACGCAGTGTGTTGGTTGCTCGGCTCGCGGTCGCTCACGCAGTGCTTCCCGTCTCAGCCTGGCGCGAGTGCCCGATGGACACTCGCGCCAGGACTCAGCGTTTAGCGAAGAAGGTCGCGATGTCGCGTGCGAGGAGCTCGGGCTCTTCGGTGGGAGCGAAGTGTCCACCGCTGGGCATCGGTGTCCACTGACAGACGTTGTAGAGGCGCCCTGCCCACTCACGAGGAGGGGTGCCATCGGAGACGAATTGGTGAGCGAAGACGGCGACCGCGGTTGGCACCGTGACGAAATCATCCGGGCCAGGCGTGACTCCGAACCACCTGGTATCGAAGTAGTCCCGGATCGAGGTCGTGATCGTCTCCGTCGCCCAGTAGATCATGATGTTGCTGAGCAGTTCATCCTTACTGAAACGGCGCTCAACATCGCCATGGCAGTCACTCCACGCGCGGAACTTCTCCACGATCCAGGCGGCCAAACCGACCGGCGAGTCGTTCAACCCGTATCCCAGAGTCTGGGGCTTGGTTGATTGAATCGCTTTGTAGCCGCCATCCACCTCGGACCATCGTTGATACTGCGTCAAGTACGTGCGCTCTGCTCCTGAGAGAGGTCGCGATCCAGGGCCGGTGTAGGGCGGGAGCTCCAAGTTACTCAAGTGGATGCCGAGCAGTGGCTTCGGGTCGGAGAGCGCCATGAACGTGGCGACCGCTGCTCCAAAGTCCCCGCCTTGTGCTCCGTAGCGCTCATATCCGAGGCGGCGCATGAGACGGTGCCACAGACCCGCGGTGTAGTGGGTGGTCACTCCCCGGCGTTTGGGCCGCTCAGAGAAGCCGTAGCCGGGCAGCGATGGAATGACGACGTCAAAGGCTGGACCGTCAATGCCGTGGGCTTGTGGATCAGTCAGCAACGGCACGAGCGGAAGCAGCTCGATGAAGGTGCTGGGCCAGCCATGGGTCAAGATCAGCGGGATCCCGCCCAGACGTTTCGCTCGCTCATGGACGAAGTGGATGTGCGCGCCATCGATCTCGGCGCGGAACTGCGCAAATTGGTTGAGCTTCGCCTCCTGGGCTCGCCAGTCAAATGTGTGCTGCCAGTAGTCCACCAGCTCCTTTAGGTACCCTAAGTTCGTGCCATAGTCCCAGCCTGTTCCCTCGACCTCATCGGGCCAGCGGGTGCGAGCTAAGCGTTCGTGTAAGTCGTCAAGGGTGGTCTGGGGAATGTTGATGGCGAATGCTTGGACACTCATGTCAGATCTCCTCTCGATCATCGGAAGCGACGTTTCGCGTGAACCGGAGACGCAGAGTAGGGAAGGCTTTTTTCGATAACCAGAAAGCTTACACATATGCCTCAAATTCTTACTTGAAAAATCTTGCAATCTGAAAGCTGGCCTGACGCAGGCTAGCATGCTTGCGAGGCCCTGTCAAGGGAGAGCGATAGCGGCCTTGACTGTTCCTCGCCGCATTATTAACTTCCCAGTTTGCCATTTCTTCCGATCGGCAAGAGGGAATTGATGGTAATTGAGTATGGAAAAACAGATTCTCACCCGTTTAGCTCTACCTTTGTACGACTGCCAAGCGGCAAAGAATTGTGGCAAACCAGCTATGAGGACTGATTGCCAAATAACCTTGCCGCGTTGCCGTATAAAGGCTGCTGCAAAAACAGATTTTACAGGTATATGCAGCTTGCCTTTTTTCGGTATGGCATTGCCCACTAGTGGTCAGTTCGCTTAGGTTTTGACAGATGACTTCTCACTGATCTTTCTACAAGCAGCAAAAAGAGGACTCTGCTGGGTCGATAGCGCAGGAGACCCTTTCAGTTGACATGATGGCTCCACATGTTTGTGAGGTAGAATGGGAGGAATGGCCCAAAGCTCGTTGGAGTACTTCTGAACGAGAAGCATGATGCTCTCTCTTTGTGAATGATGGGCAAGAACGCATACCTCGAAAGGAGCAGATACTGATGAAGCCACAGAACAACGAACGCCTCCCATTGGAGCTTTCCTCGCAACTCGTCTCGATCATGACCACCGAACACTACACCTTGCAGACTGGGCGTTCCATGACCATTGCAGAAGCCAATGGCCGCTCCAGTCTCTTTGTGGGAGCCGTGTCAAGTGGATTGGTTGCCCTCGCCTTTGTCGGACAGCTCTCCCACTTGGGAACGGCCTTTTTCGTGTTTAGTCTGGTCGTTATTCCTACCCTCTTTTTTATGGGGCTGATCACCTTTGAGCGCGTGCTGCAATCGGGCTCGGCAGATATCATCTATGCGCGCGGCATCAACCGCATTCGCCACCTCTATCTGGAGTATGCCCCGCAGCTGCAGCCCTACTTCATCCTCTCCTCTCATGATGATACCAGTCTCCCCATGGAGAACCTTGGGGCGATACATAGATCCAGGTGGCAGGTCTTTTTATCGATGGCTGGCATGATGGCCGTGCTCAATAGTGTGTTGGCAGGAAGCTTTGTGGGCCTGCTGCTTGCTGCGTTTACCTTGCCCTTGGCGGTGACTACCAGTGCGGGAGTCGTGACATTCTTGGTGAGTGTTGGTCTCCATCAGCGCTATCAATGGAGGCAATGGATGCGTCTGGGACGCCATCTGCCCGTCCTCTTTCCAAGCCAATCAAGAGAGTAGCAGCCGAAAGAAGAGTTCCCCTCGTTGCTGTTCTGAGGCAGCTTTCCTCTTTGAAGAAGTGCTGCTCTCGTAGAAACTGAGCATTTTCTCATCGAGATACGCCAGGAGAGAGGATTCGCCAGCAGTGACAGATTCGGAAGAACCATATCCTTGGCCGACGGCTATGAAATAAGTCGCATGTCAAAACCTAAGCGGACTGACCACTGGTCTTCTTACCAAAAGAAAGGGGGGGCACATAAACACATATGTCCTCCTTGTCGGGAATGTTTCCTTTTTTCTAAGAGGGCCAGCAGTTCATGCGGGTTCGGAAAGGTATATCCGCTCTTGCGGAGGTTCTCAAAGACTTCCCTGGTGTTCTCTCGCTGGCGATGCGCAATAGCTTGTGCTAAGTCATGCAACACGTTCTGTTCTGGATCAAACCCATAGCAGAGCACATCGGTCGGCTCACCTTTCCACGAGATACTCATTTCTACTGCCGCGAGTATTGGAAGCTGTTTTTCCGCCGCGAGTTGTTGCAACGTGGCGACGGTATCCACACGATCATGATCGGTGATGGCTATCAGGCCAAATCGTTCACTCACCAGGTACCATCACTGTATGTGGTATGCATTTGCAGGTCAATGGCAGCATCAGGAGCCAGCACGAGATGAGGAGTCACTGCTTCCAAAAACCTCTCCTTCCGAGCATTCTCATCTCCACTCGACGGCTAGCGAACAGAGCATGTGACAGGAGGTTATGAGGCTTGCAAGCAGGCCTGGATGTCGGCGATGGCCTCTTTGGTTTCTCTGAAGAGGATGGCCTGGATGCCAAACGCGCGGGCAGCAGCGACGTTGGCCTCGACGTCGTCCAGGAAGACGATCTCTGCCGGCTGCACGCCAAGGCGCTCACAGGTCAGTTCAAAGATGCGCCTCTCAGGCTTGGCAATCCCCTCTTCATGGGAGTAAATGAGGAGGTCGCATATCTCAGCAAAATGGTAGCGCTCCTGCTCTCTACTCCGGGCACCGGAAAAGCTGTTGCTGAGGATGGCGGTTTGATAGTGCGGGCGCAGGCTGCTGAAGTAGGCAGCCAGCTCGACGTTGAGTTCGCCAAGATACTCTTCCCAGAGGTCAGCCATCAATGCCTCGACTTGCCCCTGGTCCATTCCCATGATCTCCCCGACGCTCTGTTCCACTTCCTCTTCCGAAATGGTACCGGAGCTGCCAGCTCTCCACACGTCCATGAGTCGTTCATCCAACTCCCCTGGTTTCAGATGGAGACGGGCCTCCCACTTTTCAACCCAACCAGTCCGAGGCGTGATTTCAAGCACCCCACCGATATCAAAAACAACCGCTCGAATGGTCATGCCAGCATTCCTTTCAGGAATCTCATCAGGAACGTTGTTCTCTGAAGCACACCGCTTCATCTATCCGATACAGCTATATCAGTAATAGATATAGTAATCTCTGCTTAGCTGGCTTGTCAAAAGGAGCACGTCCCCTGCCTCTGGACAGTCTCTCAACCTCGTTGCGCAACCCGTGGGATGAGCCATTTAATTCCAAAATTTACAGCAGTATGGACGCAATACGCGAGGGAGACAGAGTGCATATGTCCTATTTGTTGAGCAGCGGCACGTATGGCGAGGAGTTTGCCGATGCAGCACCGGATGCGTTGATCCAGTGCTGCATCGTCGGCAGCGCCAGGGGGAGCTATGTTATTCTCTAATAAACGACCATGTAGCCTCCGATCTGTGAGGGGAAGGATTTTTCCCAGAGCGTTTTGCCGTTGGCCTGGTCTACCATTTCCATTTGCTTGCCGGGATATTGGGCGGCACTGGCGCCATTGGCGATATAGATGTGGCCGTTGGTGACCACGGGCGTGTAACTATAGTTTTGCGAGCCAGCGGTGACGCTCCAGAGAATCTTACCGCTATTGGCGCTGAACGCGATCAATTTGGGATCGACGATCCCGCCGGGATACGAGAAGCGGGTGACCGCGTAGATTGTGCCATTGGCGACCGCGTAGGTGCGGGCGACGCTGGGCGCGGAGGTTTCCCAGAGCAGTTTGTGCTGGCTGAGATCGTAGGCATCGAAGCGGCCAACGTAATCTCCACTTACATTGGGCAGCGGCTGATCTGTACCAAAGTAGGCTACATTCTGCACGATGGTGAAGTTGAAGATCTTGCCTTGGATCGCCTGGGTGCGCCAGAGTTCATGGCCAGTGGCAGGGTTCAGCGCCAGGATGAAACTACCAGTGCTATTGTTATAGAGCGAGACATAGAGCACGCCATTCACGACATGGAGATCTGAGAAGCCTTGATTGGCTCCCTGCGAGCCAGTGATCTGCCAGGTTGCTCTGGTTGCCAGGTTGACCGCATAGAAATTCTCATAGCCCATAGGGTAAAGAAAGCCACCCGCGACCGTCAACTGCTCGATAGGGATAGGCAGATCGTAGTCGGCGAGCTGCTTTCCATCCGTGGCTCTCAGCGCGAAAACCAGCGATCTGTTCAGGATATCGGGGTGATCTACGCTGATGTAGACTGTCCCGTTGGTAAGCGTCAGAGCGGCGTTCTGTACAGTCTGGCCTTCAAAATCCCAGAGCATCTCGCTCTTGCTGGTATCAAAGGCCTGCACTCCCCCGTAGATGAGCTGGCCGCTGCTGTTCATCAGTTTAAAGCCAACGAACAGGAGCTTGCCGCTCATCTGGAGCGTGAAAGGCTCAATTGTTCCTCCGGTATGGTAGATCCCCTTATTAGGCCAGGAATAGGTTTTGAGCGTCGTGCCGGTGTTGGGGTCCAGCTTGAGAATGCCGCTGCTGTTGGCGATATAGACGGCCTTTGGTTGGCTGATCACCGTTGTTGGAGTCTGTTTATTGGCCGCCGCCGGGTTATTCGGTTGGGTCGAAAGGGAGCGCATGAAAGGCGCAACCACTGTCAGAGCCACAACCAGCAGCGCGGCAAAGAGGGTGGCAGCTACCAGCGCCAGGCGCGGTTTAAATGCACGCGTTTTTACGGGTGATGTTGCAATAGAATACATATTTTTGTTCCTTTTTGGGGGTTGCCGTTCGAGCGGGAGAGATCGAACGGTGCCCTTGTCCGCCTGCTCTGCCCTGCTTCTGCTCGCCATGTGCTCTTGCAAACGGCGGCGCACACGATCGCGCGTGCCAGCATATTCACGGTAG
>Ga0209648_10001647_pt1 | contig 18111 bp, 17 predicted proteins | sample GraSoi2013_115cm_FD_185830 | JGI IMG/M metagenome (GOLD analysis project Ga0209648, IMG submission 185830) | Grasslands soil microbial communities from the Angelo Coastal Reserve, California, USA - Sample 9_17_2013_115cm (SPAdes) (version 2) | ecosystem: Environmental > Terrestrial > Soil >...
CCGGATAGACGAGCCCCTCGGCGAGCCGCACCGAACCCGAGAACAGCTCGGGCATCGGCAGGCTCAGCGGCGCCGCGCCCCAGACGAGCTTCACCCCATGATTGAGAAAGAGAATGATACCGAAGGTGGCGATGACGTGGTCGAGGTGATCGCGATCGTAGAGATGTCGAAAGACCGCGAATTCGAGCACAAGCCCGAACGCGAGCGCGGCGGCGAGCGCCAGCACGAGCGCCGAGAGAAAGCTGCCGGTGAGCGTGTAGAAGGCGACCGCGAGATAGGCGCCCAGCATGTACTGCACGCCGTGCGCCAGATTGATGAAGTCCATCACCCCGAACACCAGCGTGAGGCCCGCTGCGACCAGGAACAGAAGAACTCCGAGCTGCAGCCCGTTGAGGATTTGGACGGCGAGAAGGGTGGTGGACATGGGTGATCCGCAGCGGGCCGTCATCTCGGTGCGCGACCCTCTCCCCGCAAGTTTGCGGGAGAGGGAGCAGACCGAATCCGCAGCTTCGACTGCGCCGTCCCGAACGTCGGGACCTCACTTCATCGGACAATCCTTGGCGTGCGAATCGGCGTAGTTCTCGAACACCTTCTTGACGATTTGGGTCTCGAACTTGCCGTCCGGGCGCTTGGCGACCTTGACCAGATAGAAGTCCTGGATCGGGTAATGGTTGGTGTTGAACTTGAAGCTGCCGCGCAACGATTGGAAATCCGCCTTCATCATCGCGGCGCGCAACGCCTCCCGGTTGGCGACGTCGCCCTTGACCTGGCGCACGGCGCTGTCGATCAACAGCGCGGCGTCGTAGGCCTGGAACGCGTAGGTCGCAGGCACCGCGCCGAACTCTTTCTCATAAGCGGCGACAAAAGCCTTGTTCCGCGGATTGTCGAGATCGGGCGCCCAGTTGGCGCCGCCGAAAAAGCCGAGCGCGGCATCCTGCTGCGCCGGCAGCGTCGATTCGTCGACCGTGAAGGCGGAGAGGAACGTGATCGTCGCGGCGAGCCCCGCCTGCCGGAACTGCTTGACGAAATTCACCCCCATGCCGCCGGGCAAAAACACGTAGATGGCGTCGGGCTTGGCGGCGGCGATCTTGGTGAGCTCGGCCGAGAAGTCGAGCTGGTTCAAGGGCACATAAACTTCGTCCGCGATCTCGCCCTTGAAGAAAGCCTTGAATCCGGCGAGCGCGTCCTTGCCCGCCTGGTAGTTCGGCGCCATCAGGAACACCTTCTTGATCCCGCTGTCCTGGGCATGCTTGCCCGAGACCGCGAACACCTGATCGTTCTGGTAGGAGGTGACGAAGAAGTTCGGGTTGCATTCCTTGCCGGCGAAGTTCGAGGTGCCGGCATTGGGGCTGATCAGGATCGCGCCGCCCTCGGTCGCGGGCTTCATGATCGCGGCCAATATGTTGGAAAAAATCGGGCCGACGACGAAATCGACCTTGTCGCGCTCGACCAGCGCCTTGACCTTGGTCACCGCGAGATCGGGCTTGAGCTCATCGTCGGCAACGATCACTTCGACGTCGCGGCCGCCGAGCTTGCCGTCGAGAGTCTTGACCGCAAGATTAAAGCCGTTGCGAAGCTGCTGGCCGAGCACGGCCGGCGGGCCGGATAAGGTGGCGATGATGCCGATCTTGAGCTTTTCCTGCGCCTGCGCTCCCGTCGCTGCGAGGCTCATCGCCGCAGCGGCGAGCAGGATCAGTCTCTTCATGGCCACCTCCTGTGACAATTCGAGCGCACCGTCAGCCCGGTTCGGACGGGCGAGATCGCCAGTCTAGGTTCGAAGCCGGCCTCCTGTGAAGGCTATCTGCGCTTTGTGGGCGAGGGCGGCCGCCACGTTGCGCCGCGATGCCACGACATTTACGCTGTTATCAAAAGCAGCCTCTTTGCCGCGCGGTGTCGTTTCTGCCGCGCTTCGTTCGTGCTTGAATGATCCGGCGCTTGAGGCAAGCGACGACACCGAAGGAGACGCCATGCAACCGCTGACCGCAGGCATCACCAAGGCCAATACCGGCGTCGACGGCATCGTCTGGCACATCCTCGGCCAGACCTACGTGCCCAAGCAGGTGTCCGAGCATTCGTTTGCCTGGCACGCGACGTTTCCACCCGGCACGTTCGTGCCGCCGCACATCCATCCGACCCAGGAGGAATTCATCTACATGTTCGAGGGTCGCTTCGACCTTCTGATCGACGGCAAGGACTTCGTGGCGAACGCCGGCGACCTGATCCGGCTGCCCATGGGCATCGCTCACGGCATCTTCAACAAGTCGGACCAGCCGGTGAAGTGCTTCTTTTGGGTCGCGCCCACGCGCGCGCTTTACGACCTGTTCTGGGCCATCCACAGCATGAAGGAGCAGAAGCCCGAGGAGGTGGTCGCGCTCGCCGCCAAGCACGAGGTGGTGTTCCTGCCGCCGCCCGCGGAGTAATCAGTCCGTCGGGTGGGCAAAATCGCCCACACTGTGCCGGCGCGGCGACACGAGAGGCGTGCGATTTTGCCCACCCCCCATCAGAGGATTACGCGGCCTTGTTGACCTGTTCGCGCGCGAAGCCGGCGGTCGAGGCATAGCCGCGCACGATCGCCTGGCGCTCCTCGAACGAGAGCACGTCGTCGATGCTGGTGAAGCCGTCGGGGGCGCGCGCTTCGACCGCGTCGATCACGCCTTCGGGGCCGCCTTTGCGGTTCATCCGCACGATCTGCGCCGTCATCGGCAGCCGCTCCTGCTCGTACATCCAGAGCGCATGGACCACATGCTCGGCGCTGCGCAATTGATCGGCGAGGCAGCGGGCATCGAGAATCGCCTGCGATGCGCCGTTCGAGCCGACCGGATACATGGGATGGGCGGCGTCACCGAGCAATGTGACGCGGCCGTGCGACCAGCGCGGCAGCGGGTCGCGGTCGCACATGGGATATTCCCAGAATTCGGGCGTCGCCTCGATCAGCGCCTGCGCGTTGACATAGGGGATACGGAAGCGCTGGACGTGCGGCATCAACTCTTCGAAACGCCCCATGCGCGACCAGTCTTCCTTGTTCGGCGGCGGGTTCGAGCCGTCGCTGATGCGCGCGACCACGGCCCAGTTGGTGAGCCGCCGGTCCGGTCGCGTTCCCTCGGCGATGGGGTAGACGACGAGCTTAGCGGCCATGCCGCCGGCGATGACCATCGAGCGGCCGGTGAGGAAGGTCGGCCAGTCGACGGCGCCGCGCCAAAGCATCGCGCCGTTCCAGCGCGCGGGGCCCTCGCTCGGATAGAGCGTGTCGCGCACCAGCGAATGAATGCCGTCGGCGCCGACCAGCACGTCGCCGCGCGCGGTCGTCCGATGCGAGCCATGGCGGTCGAAGAAATAGGCGCTCACGCCGCCTTCGTCCTCGCGAAAATGTCCGAGGCGATGGCCGGTGTGGATGCGCGACTCGCCGAGCCGCGCGCGCACCGCCTGGTAGATGACCGCCTGCAGCCGGCCGCGATGGATGGAGAATTGCGGCACCTCGTAGCCGGCGTCGGTGCCGCGCAGCTCGCGCCAGATCTCCTGCCCGAAGCGGTTGGTGTAGAACAACTCGTAGGTTCGGATCCCCACCGCGTCGAGGCGGTCGAGCAGCCCGAGCTCGCTCAGTTCCTTGATCGCATGCGGCAGCGTGTTGATCCCGACGCCGAGCTCACGAACGGCGTCCGACTGCTCGTAGACTTCGCAGTCGACGCCGCGGGCGTGCAGCATGAGCGCGGTGGTGAGACCCCCGATGCCGCCGCCGACAATGATGACCTTCATCGCTCAACTCACGAACCAACGCACAACTCAAGGAGAATAATGGTTCGCAAGGTTGATCCGGTGCAACGATTTTCGCCTGACGTCGTTGACGGCGCGCCGGCGATCGCATCCGTTGCCTATCTAATTGGAATTTATCGGCAAATTGGCGTGACCCGAGGCGCGCACCGGGACCGCCCGTCCGGCGGTAAGGAAGGACCCGAGCCGCGACGGCGCGGCTTAGTCGTGGGCGCTGAACCGGCCGTGCCGCGCGCCCGCCATCAGCCGCGCGAACTGCGCCTGGCTGATATGAATGAGCGTCGTGTGATCGCCGCCTTCGAGGTAGATGTCGGGCTGCTCCTGGATGCTGTCGTCGACGATCACGTCGAGATCGTAGCATTCGCCGATGGCGGGAACCGCGCCGAGCGCGCAGTCCGGAAACAGCCGCTTGATCTCGCTCTCGTCCGCCAAGGCGACGTCGTCGCCGATGTGCTGCCGCAGTTCCGGCAGACGGATATGGTGCGACGCCGGCAGCACCGCCAGCATGTAGCCGCCGTCGCGGCGCAGCACGATGGCCTTGGCGAGACGATCGCCGGAGACGTGGCAGGCCTGGGCGGTGCGCGTCGACGACATCGTGGGATCGTGCGTGATCACCTCGTAGGTGACGTTCTGGTCCAGGTGCTTTTGCAGTGTCGGGGCGAGAGTCATGGCTATCCTCCATCGACGGGGATGCGATGGGCGATCTCGCACACGTGAAGGATCCGGCTGCAGGCCGACGATCACAGTGCGCGGCCGCGCGGTGCGAGAAGATTAGGCCCGATTTCGCCGCGGCTCAATGCCTCAACGCGCTGCCCTGGCGATGGGTCTCGCCGCACGCCGTCTCAAAGGAGCGCGCGGCGCGCGCTTGACCGCGCGGCTTTTTGCGCGCTTCCGCCACAGCTCGTTGCTCGCGAGGCGCGCGCCATCGACCAGCGCCTCGAGCTTCGCCCACATGATCTGCGGATGCACGCGCGCGAAATACGTCACCTGCGCGAAGCCGCAGTCCGTGCTCGCGATCACGTTCTCCCGCCCGACCAGCCGCGCCAGACGAACGATGCGTTCGGCGATGAGCTCCGGATGCTCGACGATGTTGGTGGCGTGGCTGATCACGCCGGGGATCAGAATCGTGTCCTTGGGCAGCTTGAGCTGCTCCCACAGCCGCCATTCGTGCTCGTGCCGCGGATTGGCGAGCTCGATGGAATAGCCGCCGGCGCGCACCTTCAACACCAGATCGGCGATGTCCTTGAAGGGAACGTCGGAGCTGTGCGGTCCCGGCCAGCTTCCCCAGCAGATGTGATATCGGATCTTTTCGCGCGGAAGTCCTTTGATGGCGTGATTGATGATCTCGACCTGCCGCGCGAGCCATGCGCGATACTCCTTCAGGCTCTTGGGCGGCACCATCCGATCGTAGCTCACGGCGGCACGCGCATCGTCGAGCTGCACCAGCAAGCCGGCATCGATGATCGTCTTGTACTCGGCGTGCATGGCGTCGGCGATCGCCTGCTGGAGATCGTCATCGCTCTTGTAATATTCGTTCTTGCGATCGGGAATGACGCTCGAGGGCGCTGCCACCGGGAGGAACGCCTCCACCACCTCGACGCCGCGCAGGGCGGCTTTGAAATTGTCGATGTCCTGTTGCAGCTCGGCCTGCCCGCTATAGGTGATCGGCGCCACTACGACCGAGTCCATCACGGTTTCGACCTTGTCGCGAGAATCGAGCTCCGCATAGAACTCGGCGAACCGCGTGCGATCGACGCCGCGGGTGAAGGGATTGCCGCCGGCAAACCGCCGGCGTTCGAAGCCGCCCAGGCGAAACAGCGCGTATTGCGCCCAACTGATCGCTTTTCCGAACTCGCCGTCGCTGATGACGTCGATGCCGATATCGGCCTGCTTGCGCACGACCTCGGCGACGGAGTCGTTCAGGCACTTGGCATAGGCGGCGTGGTCGAACGGTTCGCTCGCCTCCTTGGCGCTGAGGAACGCGCGCAGCGCCGGCGGGCGGATGAGGCTGCCGACGTGGGTGGTGAGGATGCGATCGCTGCTGCGTTTCATCGCTTGTCCTCCCCGCGTGCCGGCGCGCGTTGCTGCTGTCGACCGACGACAGCGTAGCGCTTGAGCGCCGAAAACGACAGCGCGGGCCCGAAGGCCCGCGCTGCATCGCTGTCACGCCCCGCTCCGGCCTCGGCCGGCCGCCGCGCAAATCGATCAGAAGCTCGGCCGACGCGGTGCGCGCCCCGGGCCGCCGGGGCCGCCCGGGGCAGGCTTCGGTTTCATCGGCAACAGACCTTCGCGCTGCATGCGCTTGCGCGCGAGCTTGCGCGCCCGGCGGATCGCTTCCGCCTTTTCGCGCGCCTTCTTCTCGGAGGGTTTTTCGTAGTGGCCGCGGAGCTTCATCTCGCGGAAAATGCCCTCGCGCTGCATCTTCTTCTTCAGCGCCTTGAGGGCCTGATCGACATTGTTGTCACGGACGAGAACCTGCACGCGTCGTTCCTTTGGCTCGGTATGGTCTTTCTCGGTTTGATGTGCCGGAGCCCGCCGATCGCCGCTAAAGTGCGACCGCGCGGGCTCCCCATTGGCCGCGCCTGTAGCAGAATCAGCGCGAAGAGTCCATCGCCGCGCTCAGGATTTGCCGTCCTCGGGCGTCTCGGGCACCGCTTCGGTTTGACGCTGGCGCCAGGCTTCGAGCCGCTTCGCCAGTTCGCCATCGGCGAGCGCGAGCACGCTCGCCGCGAGCAGCGCCGCGTTGATCGCGCCCGCGCGTCCGATCGCAAGCGTCCCGACTGGGACGCCGGGCGGCATCTGCACGATCGAATAGAGCGAATCCACCCCTGAAAGCGCCTTCGACTCGATCGGCACGCCGAAGACCGGAAGCGTGGTCAGCGCCGCAGTCACGCCGGGCAGATGCGCGGCGCCGCCCGCGCCCGCGATGATGATCTTGAAGCCCTGCGCCTTGGCGGCCTTGGTGAAGGTGGAGTGGCGCTCGGGCGTGCGATGCGCGGAAATGATCTTCGCCTCGTAGCCGATGCCCAACGCATCGAGCGTATCGGCAGTGTGCTTCATGGTGGGCCAATCGGATTGGCTGCCCATGATAATCGCAACCGGCTTCCCCGCCATCGATCCCTCGAAACGCCCGAAAAAGAAGCGGGCGATTATAGGGACGGTCGTCGGGGTGGCAAGGCGGCGGCATAACCGCGTGAGAATCGGACCGCTTCCCCGATTTCCGCCGCAAAAATAAGCCAATTGGGGTGCATGGCTCCTGTGCGGGAGCGGGAAGGGGTTAGCCTCAGTTTCGCCAACGATATGAGCGAACGCTCGTTCGCGCTTGCTGCGCTGCAATAACGGGGTCGGGGGACTTCCTGTCATGTGCCGGGCCAACGCCCAGCTTCGGTCCATTCGTCGCGCCGCGGCTCCCTCGGTGTCGCCATGCGATGCCGTGCGCGCACGCCCGGCCAAAACCGGTACGCGCCTGGCCCACACCGCGCAGGGGAGCGCCCGATGAAAGCGCGCCGGCTCACCGCCATCGGTCTCGTGGCCGCCGCCGCGCTTTGGATCGCATCCGGCCATCTCATTCCGCATCAGAGCGGCGAGAGCCGCGTGGCCGTGCGCGCCGGCGACGGCGCGGCGAAAAAGCCTTTCCGCGTCGCGGTGGCGACGACCAGCGTCGTGCCCCACAGCCGCAAGTTCGCCATCGCCGGCCGCACCGAGGCCGACAAGCACGTCACCGTCACGGCGCGCACCGGCGGGGTGCTGACCGACCTCAAGATCAAGCGCGGAATGTCGGTCAAGAAGGGCGACGTCATCGCCATCCTCTCCGACGAGGCGCGCGAGGCCCAGGTGGCGCAAGCTCAGGCCGTGGTGACGCAGAAGCGCACCGAGCTCGAGGCTAAACGCACGCTGATCATGAGCGGCACGTTGCCGCGGCTCCAGCTCGTCGATCTCGAGGCGCAACTCAAGGCCGCGGAGGCCGCGCTTGCCGCCGCCGAGGCCGAGCACGACCGCGGCGTGGTGCGCGCCCCGTGGTCGGGCGTCGTCCACGACGTTGCGGTCGAGGTCGGACAGGCCGCGTTTTCCATGGCCGGCCGCGAGATCGCCGCGCTCGTCGCGCTCGATCCGATGCTGGCGGTGGTCGAAGTGGCCGAGCGCCAGCTCGCCGGCATCAAGGTCGGCGGCATCGCCGAGGTGCGGCTCGTGACCGGCGAGCGCGCGAGCGGAAAAATCCGATTCGTGGCCAAGACCGCGAGCCCGACCACGCGCACCTATCGCGTCGAGATCGAGTTGCCCAACCCCGACGGCAATATTCCCGACGGCATCACGGCGGAGGTCGTCGTGCCGCTGTTGCCGGTGCTGGCGACGCGCGTCCCGCGCTCGGCGCTGACCTTTTCCTCGACTGGCAATCTCGGCCTGCGCGCCGTCGACGCCAACGACACGGTCGAGTTCGTTCCGATCGGCGTCATCGAGGACGAGCAGAGCTTCATGTGGGTCACCGGCCTTCCCGACCGCAGCCGCGTGATCGTGCAGGGACAGGATTTCGTGCGCGAAGGGCAGACCGTCGACGCCGTGGGAATACCCGAGCTCACCGCGGTCGCGCAGTAAAAGAACGAGTGACGAAGAAGAGCGAATAGCGGATGGCGAACAGCATCGCCCCCCAACTCCGTTCACCCCCGCGAAAGCGGGGGCAAGTCTCGCTGCTCGCGAGCACGGCCACGTGATGTCCAGGTTCATCGACTACGCCATCGGTCACGCGCGTCTCACCATCGCGACGCTCCTGTTTCTGCTGAGCGCGGGCCTGGTCGCGTACGTGACGATCCCGAAGGAGGCGGAGCCGGACGTCAGGATTCCGATCATCTACGTACAACTCTCCCAGCGCGGCATCAGCCCGGAGGATTCCGAGCGGCTGCTGCTGCGTCCGGTCGAGACCCAACTCAAGTCGGTCGGCAACGTGAAGGAGATGCGTTCGACCGCCTTCGAGGGCGGCGGCTTCGTGCTGCTCGAGTTCGAGGCCGGGTTCGACTCCAAGTCCGCGCTCGCGGACGTGCGCGCTAAGGTCGATCAGGCCAAGCACGACTTGCCGCGCGAGGTCGACGAGCCGCAGGTGCAGGAGGTCAACCTCTCGCTCTATCCGGTGCTGGTGGTGGGGCTCTCCGGCGACGTGCCCGAGCGCACGCTGCTGCGCATCGCGCGCGCCGCCAAGAACGCCATCGAACAGGCGCCGGGCGTTCTCTCGGCGGAGCTGCGCGGCGCCCGCGACGAAGCCGTCGAGATCATCCTCAATCCCATGCTGTTGGCGAGCTACGGGCTCTCCCTCGACCAGCTCGGCTCGATCACGCAATCCTTCAACACGCTCATCGCCGCCGGCGCGCTCGAAGGCGAGAGCGGCCGCTTCGCGGTCAAGGTGCCTTCGCTGTTCGAGAAGCCGCAGGACATCCTCAAGGTTCCGATCGTGGCCTCGTCCAAGGCATCGGTCACGCTGCTCGACATCGCGCAGGTCAAGCCGACCTTCAAGGACGCGACCTCGGTGACGCGCGTCAACGGCCGACCTGCCATGACCGTCGAGGTGTCCAAGCGCAGCGGCGCGAACCTGATCGAGACCGTCGACGCGGTGAAAGCGACGGTGGCGGCGCTGCAAAAGACTTGGCCGGAAGCCGTGCACGTGACCTTCACCCAGGACAAATCGAAGATCATCCGGCAGATGCTCGGCGACCTGCAGAACTCGGTCGCGACCGGCGTGCTACTGGTGGCGATCGTGATCCTGTTCGCGCTCGGCTTTCGCGCCTCCCTGTTCATCGGCATTGCGATCCCCGCGTCCTTTCTCGCCGGCGTGCTCGGGCTCCAGCTGGCGGGATTGACCGTCAATATCGTCGTGCTGTTCTCGCTCATCCTTGCCGTCGGGATGCTGGTCGACGACGCCATCATCGTGTCGGAATTCGCCGAACGCCGCATGTCCGAAGGCATGCCGCCGCGGGACGCCTATGCGCTCGCGGCCAAGCGCATGTCCGGTCCGGTGATCGCCGCCACCGCGACCCGCATCGCCGCGTTCTCGCCGCTGTTGTTCTGGCCGGGCGTGGTCGGTCAGTTCATGAAATATCTGCCGATCACGCTCATCGCCACGCTTTCGGCCTCGCTGGCGGTGGCGCTGTTCTTCACGCCCACCCTGGGCGCTTTGCTCGGGAAGGCTGCGGCTGCGCCGCACGACGAGCGCGCGAAGGTGTCCGGCGCGCGTACTGTAAAGTTGCCGCGCTGGCCGCTCGCTTGGCTCGCCAGCGCGGCTGCGCCGCACGACGAGCGCGCGAAGGACCGTGGGCCCTATATGCGCACCGTGCGCCTCGCGCTGCGCCGCCCCGGCCTGACGCTGGCGCTGGCGGCGCTGCTTCTGGTCGCGGTGCAGGTTGCCTATGGCAAGTTCGGCCACGGGGTCGAGTTCTTCCCCAAGGTCGAGCCCGACTACGGCCAGGTGGTGGTGCACGCCCGCGGCAATCTCGCGCTCGACGAGAAGAATCGTCTCGTCGGCGAGGTCGAGAAGCGCGTGCTCGCCTTCGACGGCCTCAAGACCGTCTATACCCGCATCGGCGAGCAGCCGCGCGGCATGAGCGAGCTCACCGAGGACACCATCGGCGTCATCCTGTTCGAGTTCGCGGACTGGCGCAGCCGGCCGCCGGCGCACGAGATCATGGACGCCATCCGCGCCAAGACCGCCGATATCGCGGGCATCTTGATCGAAGTGACGGCGCCGCGCGCGGGCCCGCCGACCGGCAAACCGATCCAGGTGCAGCTCAGCGCGTTCGATCCCGCCGATCTGCCGGCGGCCGCCAGCAAGGTCGCGGCCATCCTGGCCGCGCGCAGCGACATCCGCGATCTCGATGACGGCCAGCCGCTTCCCGGCATCGACTGGAAGGTCGAGGTCGACAAATCGGAGGCGGCGAAATACGGCGCCGGCATCAACACCGTCGGCAGCGCCGTCCAACTCGTCACCAACGGCCTCAAGGCGACCGAATACCGGCCGGTCGACAGCGACAAGTCGGTCGACATCCTGGTGCGCTTTCCGCCCGAGCGCCGCAGCCTCGACCAGATCGACGACCTGCGCGTGCAGACATCGATGGGGCACGTGCCGATCGGCAACTTCGCGCAGCGCGTGCCGGCGCAGCGCGTCGGCTACATCAATCGTGTCAACAGCAGCCGGGTGATGACCGTCTCCGCCAACCTCGCCGAAGGCGTGCAGAGCGCCGCGGTGCAGGAGGAGATCGCGCGCGAGCTGGCGCACACCGATCTCGGCGCCGGCGTGATGTTCAAGCTCAAGGGCGAGGACGAGGAGCGCGCCAAGGCGTCGGCGTTCCTGCTCAAGGCGTTCGGCACCGCGATCTTCCTCATCTTCGCGATCCTGCTCGCGCAATTCAACAAGCTGACCTCGGTCGGCCTGGTGCTCACCGCCGTCGTGCTCTCGACCTTCGGCGTGCTGCTCGGACTGTTGGTCATGGGTCAGCCCTTCGGCGTGGTGATGACCGGCATCGGCGTCATCGCGAACGCGGGCGTGATCGTGAACAACAACATCGTGCTGATCGACACCTATGATCGATTGCGGCGCGAAGGCGTGGCCGCCTACGACGCCATCATCGAGACCTGCCGCGAGCGCGCCCGTCCGGTCGTGCTCACCGCCGTGACCGCGATCCTGGGCGTGCTGCCGATCGCATTCGGCATGAACGTCGAATTCCTCTCGCGCGAGATCACGCTCGGCGCGCCGGCGACGCAATGGTGGATCAATCTCTCCACCGCCATCGTCTTCGGGCTCGGCTTTGCGACCGTGCTCACGCTGATCGTTACGCCGGCGGCGCTGATGGCGCTCGCCAACCTGCGCGAGCGCCGCCTGCGCACCGTGGCGGCGCTCAGCGCCTGGCGCTGGCGGATGCCCGCGTTCGGGCGATCGTAAGATCCCCGAGAGGGCTCGCAGCAGCTGCTGTCAACCACGCGCGCGCGTTCCCGGCGCCGGGCGAGTTCCGCCCGGTACGCCGCGTCGCATTTACCGCAGCCGGCGCGATATGCGAGATTGGCGAGCGAGAGAGATCATCTCGCCCGCGATGCCGTCGTCGGCGCGGGCAAGGAGACGCGAATGTCGAGATATCCCGTTTTGGTCGCCGCGGCGGTTGCGCTCTTGGCGATGTCGCCGGCGCTCGGACAGCAAGACCCGGCCGCCGACTATCCCAATCGTCCGGTGAAAATCATCGTCAGCGTGCCCGCCGGCGGCGGCGTCGATACCGTGACGAGAATTTTCGCCGCCGGCCTCCAGCAGCATTTGGGCCAGCCGTTCGTGATCGAGAACCGCGGCGGCGCCGGCGGCAATATCGGCGCCGAGACGGTCTATGCCGCCGAACCCGACGGCTACACGCTGCTCGCTTCGCAGCCCGCGCCGATCACCAGCAATATCGCCCTCTACAAGAAGCTCAATTTCGATCCGGCCCAGCTCGAGTCGGTCGCCGTCATGGCGAAATTTCCCAACGTGCTGCTGGTACGCCAGGATTTTCCGGCGAAGACGGCGCAGGAATTCATCGCGTACGCAAAGGCTAATCCGGGCAAGATCACCTTCGCCTCGCAGGGACCGGGCACCTCCTCGCACTTGACCGCGGAGCTGTTCATGAAACTGACCGGAACCAAGATGTTGCACGTCCCCTATCGCGGGAGCGGTCCGGCGCTCAACGATCTCGTCGCGGGGCACGTCGATTTCATCTTCATGGAGCTTGCCTCGGCCTACAAACTGCACGAGGGCGGCAAGGCCAGGATTCTCGCGGTCGCGACCGACCATCGGATCGATGTGGTGCCGGACGTTCCGACGCTGATCGAACTCGGCGTCCCGGGCTTCCTCTCGGATACCTGGAACGCCATCAGCGCGCCGCCCAAGACACCGGCTGCGATCGTTTTGAAATTGAACCGGGCGGTCAACGACATCCTCAACGAGGCGGCAACCAAGGCGCGCTTCCGCGAGCTCCAGCTTAGCGCCGCCGGCGGCACCCCGCAGGACATGGCGAAGCTCAAGCACGACGAGACCGAGCGCTGGACCAAGGTGATCCGCGAGGCCGGCATTCAGCCGGAGTGAGTGCGGCCAAGGCCCGCGGCGCAGACCTCGTAAATCGCAATTCGCGGTCGGCCGCGGCCGATGTCCGCTCAAGCAATAATGTCGGGGGTGAGCTGGTCCTCGATAAAGGAAATGCGGTCGCGCAGGTAGAGCTTGCGCTTCTTCAGCCGCTGAACCTGCAGCAGATCGGACCCCGGCGAATGCTGCAAGGCGGAGATCGCGGCGTCGAGGTCGCGGTGCTCCTGCTGCAAGCGCGCCAGTTGCTCTCGCAACTCGCGTTCTTCGTCTTTGGTCATTGCCACCGCTGAAACTTGGGCCGCCGCAAAAGCGCGCGCAGCACACACGGGCTTTGCGTCCGAACGGGTTTCAAGTAGCGCGCTTTGCGGGCGCTGACCACCACCCACATCGGCGGCCGCCGACCTCGTCCCTTGGGGCCCGGACGAGGCCGATTCCGGCCCCGCCATCGCCGGCAGGCAATCATGCACAACTGACCTCAGGCCAAGCCGGGATCGGTACCCCGAAGCGCGCTACCCCAAAACCTTGAAAAAAGTATCCTTTTTTGCCTGTCCGCGTTCAAGCCGGCCGGTGAGGCGGTATTGCTGCGTTGCACAAGCGGAACCCACTTCGAAAATGGGTCAAAACGGTGTACACTCTTGGGGTCAGGTAACAATCTGACTGAGGAGAACCCCCCAACATGTCCATACAAGCGCACCTTGCGGAGCTTGAGCGACGGCACCAGGCGTTGGAAGCGGAAATTACCGAAGCCCGCGCGCATCCGTCGATCGACGATCTTCAGATCGTCGAGTTGAAGCGCCGCAAGTTGCTGGTGAAGGACGAAATCGCGCGCCTGCAGGTGGACAGCCTCGTCCACTGAAGCGCTGCGTTTTAAAGAGTAAGCTGAGTTGCGACTCGGCCGCCGCTCCCCGCGCATCGAGGGCGGCGGTCGGTTCGGCTAAAGAGCTAAAGAGATAAGGGAGGGAACGATGCGCAGACTGCCGAGGGCCGCGGCCGTCGCCGCGGTCGCGATGGTTGTTTGCAGTCTCGCCCTCGCCCAGGATTATCCCACCCGCACCATCACGCTTGTCGTGCCTTACCCGCCGGGCGGCGGCGTCGACGCCATGGCGCGCGTCGTCGCGGAGAAGCTTGCGGGTGCGCTCGGCCAGCAAGTCGTGGTCGACAACCGCGCCGGCGGCTCCGGCCTCGTCGGCACGCGCACCTTCATCAAGAGCCCGCCCGACGGCTACACGCTGTTCCTCGGCCACACCGGATCCATTTCCATCAATCCGAGCCTCTACGCCAATGCCGGCTTCGATCCGCGCAAGGACTTCGCGCCCATCGGGCTGATCGCCTCGATGCCGGTCGCGTTGCTCGCGCATCCCTCGTTCCCGGCCCAGACGATCGGCGACGTCGTCGCCATCGCCAAGACGGCAGGCGGCGCGTTCAATATCGGAACCTCGGCGGTGGGCACCGGCGGCTATCTCACCGCCGAATTGTTCAAGTCGGTCACCGGCATCGACGCCGCGATCATCCCCTACAAGGGCACGGCGCAGGTCATGAACGATCTCCTCGGCAACCACGTCCCGATTGCGTTCGGGGTGTTGCCGCCGGCGCTCGGCAATCTGCAGGCCGGCACGCTGCGCGCGATCGCCGTGCTCGGCCCGACGCGCTTTAGTCTCTTGCCCGACGTGCCGACCGCGGACGAGTCGGGGCTGCCCGGATTCGAATCGGTGCTGCATTACGGGTTGCTGGCGCCGGCGGGCACGCCGCAGCCGATCATCGAGCGCCTCAACGCCGCGCTGCGCGTGCTGGTGGAGAGCGCCGAGGTCAAGCAGCGCATCGTGGCCGAAGGCGGCGATCCCCTGACCTCGACCCCCGAGGAATACGCCAAGGACATCGACCGCGAAGAGACGAAGTGGGGAACGCTGGTGCGCAAGCTCAATCTGAAGGTGGAGTGATCGGCCAACCGGTCGTCATTGCCGGGCATAGCGCGTTGAAGACGCGCGTAAACGCGCTTATGACCTGGCAATCCATCCATTTTCGTAAAAACTTTTGTACGAAGCGGATGGATGCGCGGGTCAAGCCCGCGCATGACGGCTGCGTAGGCCTCTTAAGTTAGCGCCTATGCGCGCAGGTGGGCATCTAAGATGCCGTAAGGCTCGATCCCCGTTTGCGCGGGAATGAGCGGCGGAAAGGCGGCAGCGCTTACTTTTTTTTCAGCTCCGCCGCGGCGCGCGCCAGCACCTCGACCACCTTCGCTTCCGCCTCGTCGTCGTCGTCGAGACGCTTGGCCGCGACCTCGCGCAGGTTCTCGATCGCCGCGCGCACGAGGGGCGGCATCCCGCGGCGGTCGTCGTCGTCGCCGCCGAAGCGGCGGCGCATGCGCGCGCCCCGCTCGCCGATGAAGGCAAGCCGCTCGAGCACCGCGTCGACGAAGTCGCGGTTCTCCTCGAGATGGGCGCGGCCCTCGTCGGTGATGGTGTAGCGCTTCTTGGCGCCTTCGACCTCGGCGGTGACGTAGCCCGCCTCCTCGAGATAAGTCAGCGTCGGATAGACGATGCCGGGGCTCGGCGAGTACCAGCCGGCGGTCTTGTCTTCGAGCACCTTGATGATCTCGTAGCCGTGGCGCGGCTGCTCGGCGATCAGCGCGAGCGCGATAAGGCGCAGGTCGCCCTGCGCCAGCATGCGCCCGGCCCTCATCATATTGCCGCCGCCGTGACGTCCGCCCCAGCCGTGGCCGGGGCCGAAATGCCCGCGCCAGCCGCGGCCACCGCCCCACTTCCCACCACAATGTCTCATGCCGAACATGTCGGCCTCCTTGTTGGTTACGATATATCGTTAGATATACTAAATTAAGATGTAGCGCAAGATATATCTTTATATTCTGTAAGTCATTCAGTTTGCTAGGTAATATCTGAAGAAGCTCTCATTCCGCTCGTCCCCGCGAAAGCGGGGACCCAACTTTTGGCTCCGGATTCCCAGCATCAGCGCGTTCATGCGCGTCCATAGCCCGTCGAAGACGGGCGTGAACGCCCTTAACGACGCGCTATGCGCGGGATTGAACGGAGTTTGCGTGCGGCGCGCGGCCGTCACGGTTGGGCCGCCGCCTTCTCCACGAATGCGTTGGTGTAGGTCGCCGCCACGTCGGCCTTCGCGCTGCCGACGTCGGGATCGAACGCCTTGAGCACGGCATAAGCGGTCTCGGCGGCTGCGCGGGAAAAGCGCCCGTCGCGCGAATACATCGGCAGGCTGGTCTTGATCGACTGTTGGTAAAGCGCCGGATTGCCGAGCGCGTAGTCCGGCGGCATCACCGCGGCGACCTCCTGCGCCGATCGATCCGCGATCCATTTGAGCGCGCGCACCAAGGCGTTCACCAGCGCCTGGGTGGTGCGCGGCTTCTCCTCGATGAAGGCGCGCGGCGCGTAAAGCACCGCCGCCGGATAGGCGCCGCCGAACACGTCGCGCGTGCCGGCGAGCGTGCGCGTGTCCGCCACCACCTTGATCAGGCCTTGGCTCTGCAACAGGTTGATCACGGGATCGACGTTGACGATGGCGTCGATCTCCCCGCGCTGCACCGCCGCGACCGCGCTCGCGCTCGCGCCGATGCCGACGAAGGAGGCGTCGTCGCGCTTGAGCCCGTGCTTGACCATCAAGTGCTGCGCCATGAACTGCGTGCTCGAGCCGGGCGCGGTGACGCCGATCTTCATGCCCTTGAGGTCGGCCGGCGAGCGGTAGCCCTGCGCTTTGCCCGTCAGCACCGCCAGCACATAGCCGGGGAACTCCCCGAGCTGCGCCACGGCAACGATCGGCTGGTTCTTCGCCTGCATCTGGATGGTGTGATCGTAGGCGCCGGTGACCACGTCGGCGCTGCCGCCGATCAAGGCCTGCAGCGCACGGGCGCCGCCGGGGAAGTCGGAAATCTCCACCTCGAGCCCGGCGTCGCGGAAGTAGCCGAGCCGCTCCGTCACCGTCAGCGGCAGGTAGAACAGCGCCGGCTTGCCGCCGACGGCGAGCCGCACCCGCGACGATTCCGGCTTTGCCTCCTCGCCGCCGGCGAGGCCGCACGCGGCGAGCAGCAGCGCCGCGGCCGCAGCAGCCACACCTCTTCCGTTCATTCCCGCGAAAGCGGGAATCCAGAGCCGCGTGCTCGCGATTGGCGATCTGGGTCCCCGCTTTCGCGGGGACGAACGGATGTGGCACGAATTCCACGCAACCGAGACACGCTCTAGCAGGCGTTTCATCGCCGCCGTGATCGTCATTTTCTCGAAGTCGCGGCGCGTTGCTCCACCTCGGCCCAATCCCCGAACGAGGTGATGTCCTTGAAGGTCTCGAAATCGACGCCGTCGTTCTCGCCCGTGGGGCGGCCGTGCTTGAGGTCGGCGAGCGCGTTCTCGATCGCGCGCGCCACGCGGAAGATCAGCGAGGTCGGATACGCCACCATGGCGAAGCCGAGGCGGTAGAGCTCGTGCGGCGGCAGCACCGGCGTGCGCCCGCCGCCCTCCACCATGTTCGCGAGCTGCGGCACGCCTTGAAACGTCCGCCCGATCCGGGTGAGCTCGTCGATCGATTGCGGCGCCTCGATGAACAGGCCGTCGGCGCCCGCCTTGAGATAAATTTCGCCGCGGCGCAGCGCCTCGTCGAGGCCGTGCACGGCGCGGGCGTCGGTGCGGGCGATGATGAAGAGGTCGGCGCCGCGGCGCGCGGCCACCGCCGCGCGCAACTTCGCCGCCATGGCGTCGGCGTCGATGACGTCTTTGCCCGCCATGTGGCCGCAGCGCTTCGGCGCGCGCTGGTCCTCCATGAAGATCGCCGACACGCCCATGGCCTCGTAGCCGGCGATGGTGCGCGCCACGTTCTTGGCGTCGCCATAGCCGTCGTCGCAGTCGACCAGCACCGGCAGGCTCGACGCCGCCATGATGTCGCGGATGCCCGCGCTCATCTCGCCGAACGCGACGAGCCCGATATCGGGCAGCGCGTGGCGCGCGCCGACGAGGGCGTAGCCGCCGACCGAATAGGCGGCAAAGCCCGCGCGCTCGATCAGCCGCGCCGAGAGCGCGTCATGGGCGCAGGGCAAGATGAGCGGCTCGCTCCGCGCCAGCAGTTCCTTCCATGTGGGTTTTGCCGGCATGATGGCCTACGGCGTGATCGCCTGCCGCGCGCGCGCGACCATGTCCTTGGGCGCCGCGTAGAGCTTTTGCACCAGCTCCTGCACCTTGGCGCCGGAAAGCGGCGCGATGTCGATGCGCATGGTTTCGGCGTCGGCGAGGAAGTCCTTGTCGCGCATG
>Ga0209648_10001648_pt1 | contig 18108 bp, 17 predicted proteins | sample GraSoi2013_115cm_FD_185830 | JGI IMG/M metagenome (GOLD analysis project Ga0209648, IMG submission 185830) | Grasslands soil microbial communities from the Angelo Coastal Reserve, California, USA - Sample 9_17_2013_115cm (SPAdes) (version 2) | ecosystem: Environmental > Terrestrial > Soil >...
CGAATGCGCTCGTCGGCGAGTGCAAAGATCGCCTGCTCGGCGTGATCCAGAATGTTCTGTGGATCGTCTTCCTCTTCCAGGGCCTCGGCGCTTATCTTGCCGGCCACTTTGACGAGTTGCCGTAGCAAGTGTTTCCCGATGATAACTTTGGCATATGGCGCAATGCTGGTTACGCGATAGATACCAAACGCCAAGTTGCTAAGGAAGATCATACCTCCCGCTGCTTCCAGGGAATTGTCCCGGCGCAATTCTTCAGCTACCAAGACCGGATTGATCTCTGACCCTCGCTCAAACAAGGCGATCATCGCTACAAAAATGCGGCGGTGTGATGGCACGTAAAACGTTTCCGGCCTCAGTAACTCGACAGCCTGCGCAATTAGCGAATTATCAAGAAAGATCGAGCCCAAGACTGCGCGTTCCGAGTCCGGACTGCTTGGTAAAGGACGTTCGAGGGACGGATCACGGATAGGATCTGGCGTGGCCATATTTTGAAAGACTAGTTACCGGTTAGATTAAACCGAGGAGAGCAAAGGTTATCCGTTTGAGAATAATTACGCCAGTTTTTTCCCCGAAACGATGTGTTATTTTTGATCTTCGAGATTCGAAAGCAGGATTGCCTGAGGCTTGAGCAAGGTTTCGATTACATCGGCAACCCGTCGCCAGTCGCGACTGTGGAATTCAAACTGAGCTTGCTCTGCTAAGGTATGATTGAAGTGCGTAATAAAGATGTCAGCATCCTCTCTCGATCGAAACAAGCCGATAGGAACATACTCATATGCATGTCCGCATCTGACATTGTTCAAATTGTTCTCAATAACGTTAGCCAACGTAGACCGGCAGACGGAGTTTTGCCGCATACTGTACTCAACTACAAATAATTTCAGAGGGTCGTCTATCATTTGTATTTCGACTCTTCAACTTCTGAAAAGATCCCACCAATGCACGCCCTGAGGTTGGGTACTTATCGCCAATCCTCCCCAGTAGAAATCTTCTCCGTCACGTGACCTTTGGAATCAAGTCTTACCCAGTCTGAACTGAGCGGACAACTGCCTTTGGGATGAAACGCATAGAACTCGGTGACCGGTCGTTTCTCAGTCGCTGTGACGTGCAATAACACGCCGCATCTGCGACATACGAGGTTCGGCACCGGTAGCCAATCGTTTTGGTCCATGTGAGATGACCTCCTGCAACCGATCAATATTTCTGCCGGCTGCGAACGCGGGCTCGTTGAATCATTTCTGTCGAGTTGCGGCTTTGCTGCGGAAGCGCAAGCCAATCTTTAGCTTGTCTCGTCAGCTGTTGAGCATTATTTCCTAACGCTAGTCTTCGGTTTCGGAGCTTTCGTCCGACGCGGGCGCCTCGGGCGCCGGCGCTTCCTTTGCCACGGCTTCACCGCCAACTTCTGCGTCCAGGGCCGACACATCGATCTCGATCCCGCCTTCGCCGAGCACGCTCACGGGTAGTTCGACTGTGACGTCGCGATGCAGACGCACTGGCACTTCATAATTGCCAAATCGCTTGATTGGCTCGCGCAGCACGATCCGGCGCCGATCGATTTCGTAACCCTGCTCTTTGAGAGCGTGGGCAATATCCATCGAGGTCACCGAGCCATAGAGCACCCCGGCTTCGCCGACTTTGCGCTCAAACCTTAAGGTCAGGTTGCGCAGTTGTCCCGCTTGCGCATCGGCGCTCGAGCGCTCTTTTGCTTCCCGTTTCACCAGCGCGGCGCGCTCTCCTTCGATTTGCCGCACGTTGTTGGCGGTCGCCTCGACAGCGAGATTTCGCGGCAGCAAATAATTCCGCGCATAGCCCGCCTTGACGCGCACAATCTCACCGCGGGCCCCCAAATTATCAATATCTTCGCGTAAAAGAACCTGTTTGTGTGGCATTGTCTTCGTTACCCCATTCATTCTCCCTCTCCCATTGGGAGAAGGTTGGGGAGAGGGCGTTAATACGGCTCGCCATTCCCTCACCCTGGCCCTCCCCAAAAGGAGAGGGAAAAATTTAGTCGGCTGCATATGGCAGCAGAGCAATGTTGCGGGCGCGCTTGATCGCCTCAGCCAGCATCCGCTGGTGCGCCGCGCACACTCCTGAGATACGTCGCGGCAGAATCTTGCCGCGTTCAGGCACGTAAGACTGGAGCAGCTTCACATCTTTAAAGTCGATCAGATCGACCTTTTCGATGCAGAAGCGGCAAATTTTTCTCCGTTGCATGCGGCGCTGACCACGCGGCATGGCCCGGTCATACTCGCGCTCAAACCCAAACCCGCTGTCGCGATCTTCGTAATTTGATGACATGATTTCTTCCTTCTCTCAACATTTCCGGCGTCCCGCTTTACTGTGAGCGCCGCCAAAACTGAATTCACAATGCTTCGCTTAAGCCGCGAAGCCCTCTTCCATTTCATCTGACGGGGAGGCGCTTTGCTTCTTTTTGGATCCGGGCTGCTTGGCAGCCTTGCGCGCGCGTCGGTCCTTGAGCTTATCTGCGCGGCGTCGAGCTTCGTCCACCCGAATCGTCATGTAGCGAAGAATCTGATCATTTACGCGCATACGGCGTTCCAGCTCCGCAATCTCAGCGCCCGAGCCTTCCACTTCCAGCAGCACATAGGTGCCGTCCTTCTTGTGATTAATCTCGTAGGCCAGTTGCCGGCGGCCCATAATTTCGGTCTTCGTGATACTGCCGCCCTGGCCGGTGATGATCTTCTGCACCCCTTCGTTGAGCCGCATCACTTCATCATCGCCCGCCTCGGGGTTGATGATGAAAACCACTTCGTAAATTCTTTTTTCTGCCAAGTTGCCTCCTCTGAGATCTTAAATGTCCGATCTCAACTCAAGCGGTTTCTGTTTCCAACCTGCCTTGAAAACTTTTCCACCCAAACCCCAAACCGGACTTCAGTTTTCTAAAATCTGAGATCTCAAATCTGAAATTTGAGATCTGAAATGCGTTGAAATCCCAAATCAGTTGTACAGCGACATTGCCTTCGCAACGCCGTCTCGCAAAACCGCGCGAAGTGCCTCAGCGCCTCGCTCCAAAGTTTCCTCAACCGCCCGCCGTTCAGCGCGCGGAATTTTGTTCAGCACAAAACCTTTAGCGTCGTCGACCGGATGCTCGGGCTGAATTCCAATTCGCAATCGTGTGAACTCGTTTGTTCCCAGGGCCGCGATAATCGACTTCAAGCCATTGTGCCCACCGGCGCTGCCCCGCGCGCGCAAACGAATCGTCCCGGACGGCAACGCGAGATCGTCGCTGATTACTATCAGCGACTGGGGGTCAGCGACGTCGTACTTTGCCATTAAGCAGGTCACTGCTTCGCCACTCAGATTCATGAAAGTCTGGGGCTTTACCAATCGCACGCGGTGGCCTTCAATCACCGCGCTGCCAACCAGCGAACGGCATTCGCGCCGCTTCACAGTTACTGCCGCATCGGCGGCCAATTTATCAATGAGCATGAGTCCCAGGTTGTGCCGCGACCACTCGTATTCATCGCCAGGATTTCCGAGTCCTACAATCAGAAACATTGCCAACTGCCGATTTCCGATTGCCGATTAAGACTGCCAAATCCCGTTCGCCATCTGAACGTCACTAAAGATAGCCGCTGGAATTGAAAAGCCAATTGGCAATCGACAATCGAACTATTCCTTCTTGCCTTCGGCCGGCTTCTTGCCTTCGCCCGGCTCTTCGCCTTCCTCTTCCTTCTTGCCCTTGCCAATAACCTCGGGTTCGGTTGGCACTTCGCCTTCCACCGGCGCAACGACTGCTACCGGCTCTTCCTTCACCACGCCAATCGTAGCGATCACCACGTCCGGTTCCGCCAGGATCTCTATGCCTTCGCTGATCGGAATGTCAGAGACGTGCAGCACGTCGTGGACGCCGAGATTTGTGACATCAACTTCGAGCGCTTCGGGAATCTCGCGGGGCTCGCAGCGAATTTCCACGTTGCGAATGATCTGCTCGAGCACACCCGCCTGTTCGCGCACGCCAATCGGTTCTCCGATCAGACGCAAAGGGACCGTGGCTTCGATTTTCTCGCCCTTTACCAGCCGCTTGAAATCAGCATGAATCAAGCGACTGCGAACTGGATCGATTTGGCGATCGGCAAACATGACCTCAGTGGCCTCGACGCCTTCGACGTCGAGCGTGAAGATCGTATTGCGCCCGGTATCGGACCTCAGGATCGCCGCTAACTCGCGCAACGGCACCAGCGCGGACACGGCCTCGCCTCCGCCGCCGTACATCGTTACCGGCACCTGTCCGTTGCTTCGCGCGCGCCGAGAATCGTTCTTTCCGCGGCCCTCGCGCGGCACCGCGCGCACTGTAATGTCTTTTCTCTCTGCCATAATTACTCTCCCAAAGTAGTCCGGCAAAACTTAGTTTGCCGAGAAACTCCCGCCTCGGTTTAGAGTCGGACTAGCCCGACGAAGCGGGCGTTAGCCCGCTGCTAAACTCAAGACCGCCCAAATTGTTTTTCTGAAAGCTGAGGACTGACGGCTTAGCTTTCAGTGTTTGCCCTTCGATTGACTGCGCTATCAGACGCAGTTGCTAAACAAAGAGCGAAGAGACGCTGGTCTCTTCATGGATCGACTTGATGGCTTTCGCCAAAAGAGGCGCAATGCTCAAGACTTTAATGTTCTTCAGTTCCGCTGCTCTGGAATTCAGCGGAATCGTGTTCGTTACCACAATCTGCGCAATATCCGAGTTGCCCAGATGCTGTGCCGCACGACCAGAGAGTATCGGATGCGTGAAACAGGCGTCAACCCGCGCCGCGCCGGCTTCTTTCAAGGCCAGCGCCACTTTCGTCAGCGAACCGCCCGTGTCGCACATGTCGTCAACTATCAAACAACTCCGGCCTTCTACATCGCCGACGACATTCATCACTTCGGCCACGTTGGGTTTCTCGCGACGTTTGTCGCAAAGCGCCAACTCGGCATCCAGCCGCTTGGCGTAAGCGCGGGCGCGTTCGGCGCCACCGGTGTCCGGCGCGACCACCGTCAGTTTCTCCAGCGGCCGGTCCTGATAGTAGTGAATCATGACCGGCGCCGCGTACAAGTGATCTACCGGAATATCAAAGAAGCCCTGAATCTGCGCCGCATGCAGATCAATTGTCAAAATTCGATCGGCGCCTGCTGTTGTCAACAGGTTCGCAACCATCTTCGCCGCAATCGGGACGCGCGGACGGTCCTTCTTGTCCGATCGTCCGTAACCGTAATACGGCAGCACCGCGGTCAACCGCTCGGCTGATGAACGACGGAAAGCGTCCAGCATCACCAGCAACTCCATCAGGTACGCGTCGGTCGGCGGGCACGTCGGCTGCACAATGAAAACATCAGCGCCGCGAACGTTTTCTTCGATTTGAAAATTGAACTCGCCGTCAGAAAAACGCGCGGCCGTCGCTTTCCCGAGATCGCAGGAAAGTTCCTGGCAAATCTCTTCAGCCAACGCCCGATGTGCAGTGCCCGAGAAGACTTTGATGCCGCCGGTCGTGCTCATTCAGTGTCCGACAAGCTTCAGCTTGTCGCTATCCGCAATCGACAAACTAAAGTTTGTCGGACATCGTTGAAAAATTGGCTGGGGCGGAAGGATTCGAACCTACGAATGCCGGATCCAAAGACCGGTGCCTTACCACTTGGCGACGCCCCAACATCATGGCCCGGTGAAGCGCTCAAAAATCGCGCCGCAGGGAGCCATCGCGCTCTGATAGTGGCTGCGCCCAATCGTCCAACAGGAAAGACGCGCCAACCAGCCTCAAGTTCAATCGCCTGAATGGCGCGCTTCTGCGCATCCCCTCTGTCAAAAACCCCGAATACCGCTGAGCCGCTGCCCGCAAGCAAGGCCGCCTGCGCACCTGCCTTCATTAAAGCGGCTTTCGCTCGCTTGATCTCCGGCTCAGGCTCAAGTACAACCGGCTCGAAATCGTTTTGAAGGGCTTTAGAGTCGAAACTGTCAGAAATTCCGCTCCGTTCCGAACTAGAAAGAATAGTTTCGGCCTCAGAAGTTGTCAAGGAAGCATAGCGCCTTATCAGTCTTGCGTATGCCCGCATGGTGCAAATTCCTTTATTTGGTTTCAGGACCAACAGAGATCTCTCCGGCGCATCTTCAAGCGGCGTTAAGTCCGTCCCAACTCCCCGCCCATGGGCTCTACCGCCGTAGAGAAAAAATGGACCATCAGCCCCGAGATCAGCAGCTAACTCTAGAAATTCTTTTGCCGTTGGGTCGATTTCCCAAAGATGCGTTAACCCGATTAAGGTAATCGCCCCGTCTGAAGATCCGCCACCTAAGCCGGCCTGAGCCGGAATTCGTTTTTCCAGATGAATTCGAGCGCCTTTGTTGGGCGCGAAGCGAGTCTGCAAAGCTGCCGCTGCCCTATATACGAGATTGTCCGCGCCCGACGGCAGCGTGCGATCGTCGCAGGACAAAACGATCTGCGGACCATCGGTGACTGTCAGCTTAATCGTGTCGTACAGGCTGATCGTTTGAAAGACAGTATCAAGTTCGTGGTAGCCATCCGGTCGCATGCCGCGTACGCGCAAGCTCAGGTTGATCTTGGCGAAGGCTGGAAGTGTCACAGTTGCCATAGACATGCTAAGCAATGGTACCAGAAACTTAAACGCAAAGAACGCAAAGGAATCCGCAAAGTTGCGCAAAAGGAATTCTCTCTGGTCCTTTGCGAATTCCTTTGCGGCCTTTGCGTTAAATCTCTTTAGGTTGAAAGACCCGCACGCGCGGCCAAAGCGCTCGCTTCCCGATTGGCCTCTTCAATCACGCCCGCTTCGTCGAGCGTCAACAATTTCCCTTCGCGCATCACGATCTGCCCGTCGATGATTGCGGCGCGGACATCCGAGGGCTGCGCCGAATAAACCAGCGCCGAGCACGGGTCGCCGCGCCTGGGACTTGAGTGCGGCCGATCGAGATCGACCACGATCACATCCGCACGCTTGCCAACTTCGATACTGCCGATTTCTTTTTCCAGGCCCAGCGCGCGGGCGCCATCAATCGTGGCCATGCGCAAAGTGCGCGCTGCCGGCAAAACCTCTGGGCCTTGCAGGACTTTCTGCAGCAGCGCCGCCGTCCGCATCTCTGTGAACATGTCGAGCCGGTTGTTGCAGGGCGCTCCGTCCGCACCAAGCGAGACTGAAATTCCGCGCTCTAGCATTTCCGTCACGCGCGCGATGCCCGAACCAAGCTTTAGGTTTGACGACGGACAGTGCGCCACGTTCGTCTTCGTACGCGCCAACGTAACCATCTCTTCATCGTCAAGATGAATACAATGAGCGAGCAAAACATGCGCGCCTGAGATTCCCAGCGAATCAAGATAGGCAATGTTGCGTTGGCCGCTTTCTCCTTCAACGATCTCGCATTCGTTCTTGTTTTCGGAAGCATGAGTATGAATCATCACCTGGAGCTTGCGGGAAAGCCCGGAAACTTCACTTAACAACTCACGAGTGCAACTGACCGCGAAGCGAGGCGCGAAACAACAACGAATGCGACCGTCAGCTTTGCTGTGCCATTTCTCGATTAAGGCCACCGATTCACGAATCGATTCGCTGGTTTCTTCATGAAGTTCTGCGGGAACACCATCGCCCTTGTCCATCATGCATTTGCCGACGGTGGCGCGAAAGCCGGTCTCTTCAACGACGCGCAAAACGTCTTCTGTGTGTCGCACGGTTTCCATCGTCAGCGCGCAAGTCGTCCCGCCTTTTATCAGTTCCGCAATTCCGAGTTGCGCGGAAGCGCGAATGGATTCCCGCGTGTGCGCCGCTTCCATCGGCCAAACCCTTTTCTTGAGCCAATCGATCAGTGAAAGATCGTCCGCTGCCCCGCGAAACAATGTCTGACAGAGATGAATGTGCGTTTGCACAAAACCCGGCAGCACGGCGCAGCCCTCCGCCTCAATTACATCGTTAACAGTTTCATCGATCTCACTGCTAACACCGGCGATGAGCCCATCACTAATCAGCAGATCGCCGCGCACGATGGAATTCTTTTCGTCCATAGTCACGACGGTACCGCCTTTGATAAGAATTGATCTGCTCATGAATACAAATCAGGCCGCGCGGATTATGCGGGGATAATAAGAAGCCTGTAAAGTCTAACGGATGGGAGGGTCTGATTTTGGGTGCTTTCTTAACTTGTTAGGATTTAGTGTATTCTCTTGCGTACCCGAGGCGCGCTGATTCCGACTTTTAGGGAACCTGATGAAACTCGCATGCTGCACTGATATATGTCCTGAATTCTTCTCTTGTCATCTGGTTGTGCCGAGCGTCGTATGTGGTGTTAAGCCGATTGTAAACGGATCCTTTCCCAAAAATCACAAATGCACCTTGGAAATACCGAGCTACACGCCTAGAGCCTTGGGGTAATGGCTTGCCCTCGTATTCATTCAGATCCCAAAAGGCGGCATTAACATAGTTTCCAGTGCCTAAGTCTGTAACCTCACCGCAAATTTCATTACCTTCTGATTCGATCGGTCGCAAGCCACCAGTTTCCAATCGAAAGTAGGCCCATTGTTTATTAAATCCGAACGACTCGAAATAGAGGCGCTGCGGCTTCACAATGTCCCAACTATGGTCATAGATTAGTTCAATACATTCCAGTTCGACAGCCGCTTGAGCACCTCTCAGATCAAGCCCGCCGCCGTCCGGCATAAAGGTGTGATTGGAGTCAGGATATCTGCCGATGACATTAAGAATTGACACGATGTCATCAATTTGTTTCCAAAGACAAGTTTGAGGGACGATACTCGGAAATATCTCCTGAAGAACATTGTCCCATGCGCGTAAGTTACTCTCTCGATATGTGAGTTTCGTTTGTGCTACCGACACAGGATCCTCCTAGCAACGCATCCAATGGACCGAGTTTATGAATCATTTCTTTTCAGGAAAGATTCGGAACTTCTCTGCCGCTTCCATTAGTTTGTCAATTCCAAGTCGCTCTTGAGCCTCAGGTTTCATTACGCCCCTCGCGACTAACTCTTTTACGATCACGCCTCTAATCATTAGTGGACCAGCCAAGGTAGTAGCCTGCTCATCCGTGATCTCGGTTAGTTTAATCCCTTTTTTCTTTAACTTCTCGATTCCTGGTCGCACACTCTTATCAATCGCCTGATCCAAGATCGCAAGAAGCACTACCCAATGTCGTTCCGGTAAGGCGATACGGATGGTCTCTTCTTTGCGCTTCGGCTCTTTATTCATACTCCTCCTTATCAGTTTTCCAGGCCGGCCGTAAACCGGTTGGCCATAAAGACGCCTTCATCCGAGCCTAATTGAACTAGCATAGAGCATGTTTGTTACTTCTTCTCTCCCGCTCCCACCGCTTTCTTCTGTTCAACCGGCGGCGGCTCCGCTGCCGCAACTTCGTCCCGCACCATTATTCCCAACGCCCGCTTCACGTCATTCTTGATGCGCTCTAATACTTCAGGTTGATCCTTCAAAGTCTGCTTGGCATTCTCGCGGCCCTGACCCAGTCGTTCACCTTTGTAAGAGAACCAGGCGCCGCTCTTTTCAACGACCCGGTTGTTAGCAGCGAGATCCAGCAGATCGCCTTCGCGCGAAATGCCTTCGCCGTACATGATGTCGAACTCAGCCTCGCGGAACGGCGGCGCGACTTTGTTTTTGGCGACCTTCACTTTGGTGCGATTGCCGACGACGCGATCGGCGTCCTTGATCGCGCCGATGCGTCGAATGTCGAGCCGCAAAGACGCATAAAACTTCAGCGCCCGCCCGCCGCTCGTAGTTTCCGGGTTCCCGAACATCACGCCGATCTTTTCGCGAATCTGATTGATGAAGATGAAACAAGTGCCTGACTGCGCCACGATCGCGGTCAGCTTGCGCAGTGCCTGTGACATCAGACGCGCCTGCAAACCCGGCAAAGAGTCGCCCATCTCGCCGTCCAACTCAGCACGCGGCACCAGCGCGGCGACTGAGTCAACCACGATCACGTCGACTCCATTCGAACGCACCAGGGCTTCCGCGATCTCCAGCGCCTGCTCGCCCGAATCGGGCTGCGAAATCAGCAGGTCATCGATGTTCACGCCCAGCTTGCCGGCATACTCGGCATCCATCGCGTGCTCAGCATCGATGTAAGCCGCCACGCCACCGGCCTTCTGGGCTTCGGCCACGATGTGCAAAGCGAGAGTCGTTTTGCCGGAGCTTTCCGGTCCATAGATCTCGCAGATGCGGCCGCGCGGCACGCCGCCAACGCCGATCGCCGCGTCCAGCGACAAGGAAGTCGTCGATATTGCCGGCACATCGGAAACGTCACGCTCGCCCAGGCGCATTATCGATCCTTTGCCAAATCTCTTTTCAATGTTAAGCAGCGCGGCTTCGATGGCGCGACTGCGGTCAGCCATTCGGTCTTCAGGCATAACAGGCATCTCTTTCCTCCGCTCCTCTTCTGTTTAAGTTGCGTTTCGGGGCAGCCCATAACTTGGCCTCTAACACTAAGGGGGCGAGCATAACACAACTCAAGCGAGAATGGAACAGTGTTTCACGCATGACACGATAGATTTTTTCGAGCTCTAAAAGACGAGTAAGAATACTCTATGAAGGTGGGACAGTCGAGCGACTTTTTCGAGTTGCAAGAGGAAGTTTATCAAAGCAAAAGTGGTTAACGTGCGTTGCAACTGTCACTTGGTTTGCTAGCCGGGAATTTCCCATGGTGGAAAAGCTTGACCAGGCAGGAACATCGTAGTATTCCATGCAGTGTTATGCGTTACATCTCCTTCCTGTTGTTGCTCTTTGTTCTCGCCGGAGCCGGGCGGGCATATTCCCAACAACAACGAATCGAGGACCCGTGTCCTCCGATCTCAGTAACATGCCCGGATACTGATACTGGTTCAACTCTAAGGTTCGCGGCAAATGTTGGTTACTCAGCTAAAATGACTTTCAACTGGACCGTATCGGCTGGGAAGATTATCGACGGACAAGGTACGGCTGCAATCACCGTCGACACGACTGGATTTGGGGGCCAAACCTTCACCGCGACAGTCGAGGTTGAGGGCCTCCCCAAGGATTGTCCGAACGTAGCGTCGTGCTCAACACCAATTGTGGGGCGGCCACCGACCGCTCGAAAGTTTGACCAGTACGGAAAAGAAACCAAGGCCGTTGTGCTGACGCGACCCCGGGGTACGTCTCACCGACGAACTCGGCGGATCACAAACAAAGGGAAAGCCTCAACCTGAAAGCAGTTCTCGCGCGAACCGTCCAACCCTGGCAACCGCATCGTCCGCTGATTGAGCCTGCTCAATTTCACTAACGATTGCCGAGCCAACCACGGCCGCGTCGGCATATCGCCAGACATCAGCGATATGCTCAGGCTTTGAGATCCCAAATCCTACCGCGACCGGCGAATCTGAAAACTTGAGCACGCGCCGAACGAGTTTCTCGGCTTCGGCACTCATCTCTTCACGCGCGCCGGTAATGCCCGCACGCGAAACCGCATAGATAAGACCGCTGGCGCGTTCAGCGACCATTTGCAGACGCTCATCTGTTGAAGTCGGGGCCACCAGGAAAATCATGTCGAGGTCGTGTGCGCGCAGGACGCTCGCGAACTCGCCGGCTTCTTCAGGCACGAGATCGGTGACCAGGATTCCATCGACGCCCGCGGCCTTCGCTGCGCGCGCGAGCTTCTCGAAACTAAATGCTGGGAGCGCGGACGTCTCGTGCGCACGATCGCTCCCGCAGAATTGCAGCAATGGATTGAAATAGCTGAACAGAATAATGGGAACATCGGTCTGCTTGCGTACCTCGGAAACGACCCGCAAGACCTCGGTTAGTCCAAATCCATGACGCAATGCCCGCTCAGAAGCGCGCTGAATCACCGGTCCGTCGGCCATCGGATCAGTAAACGGAATGCCGAGTTCGATTACCGTCGCGCCAGCCGCGGCCAGTTCAATAATCAAATCGAGCGTAGTCTGCAGATCGGGATCGCCGGCGGTGATGAAGGGAATGAAGCCGCGACGGTTGTCGCGTTTCAGCTTGGCAAAGGTTTCAGCGATTCGACTCAAAAACAGATTTACCACAGAGAACACAGAGAATTTCTCAGCAGTCTTCTCCGTGAAACCTCCGTGTCCTCTGTGGTTATTCTTTCAGGCGCTCCCGCACGGTATCGACGTCCTTATCACCGCGCCCGGACAAATTAACAATCACGATCTGATCGCTCGTCATCTCGCTGGCGACTTTCAAAGCGTGCGCGACGGCATGCGCGGATTCCAAAGCCGGAATGATCCCTTCCAACTCTGAAAGGGTCTGAAAAGCTTCCAAAGCTTCATCGTCGGAAACCGAAGTGTATTCAACCCGCCCTTCGTCATGAAGGAAAGCATGCTCCGGTCCTATCGAAGGATAATCGAGTCCCGCCGAGATAGAATGCGTGTTCGCAATTTGTCCCCGCTCGTCCTGCAAAACATAGCTCATCGTGCCCTGCAAAACTCCGGGACGGCCGCCGCCATTCGCGTTGAAGCGGGCGGCATGCTGACCTAACCCGCTGCCCATTCCTCCCGCTTCGACGCCAATCATCCGCACCGAATCGTCGGCTAGAAAGGGATGAAACAGGCCGATGGAATTCGATCCGCCGCCCACGCAGGCAATCAAACAATCCGGCAAGCGGCCTTCCTTTTCCAGAACCTGCTCGCGTGCTTCACGGCCGATCACAGTTTGAAAATCACGCACCATCAAGGGATATGGATGCGGCCCCAGCGCGCTGCCGAGCAGATAATACGTGTCGGCAACATTCGTCACCCAGTCGCGCAGCGCTTCGTTAATCGCATCTTTCAAAGTACGCGATCCGGAATCCACTTCGCGCACTTCAGCGCCGAGCAATTGCATGCGAAAGACATTCAGCGCCTGTCGCCGCATGTCTTCGGATCCCATATACACGACGCAATCCAGACCAAACAGCGCACAGACGGTCGCAGTTGCCACCCCATGCTGGCCGGCGCCGGTTTCGGCGATGATGCGCCTCTTGCCCATGCGTCGCGCCAGCAGAATCTGGCCCAGGGTGTTATTGATTTTGTGGGCGCCGGTGTGCAGCAGGTCTTCGCGTTTGAGATAGATGCGCGCTTCCCCAGCTTCCTTCCTCAAGCGCTGAGCCGGGAAAAGTGGAGTGGGACGGCCGGCATAGTCTCGCAACAACGAATCAAGTTCTCGCTGAAAACTTTCATCGGCGCGCGCGGCTTCATACGCCGCGGACAGTTCTTCCAACGGCGCCATCAAAGTCTCAGGCACAAAGCGGCCGCCATAGCGACCCCAATGTCCAAGTGCATCAGGTTGTGTGATGGGCTTCACGTTTTGGTTTTTACTCCCCCCTCCCAATGCGAGAGGGAGAAACTCACGGATTCTTAGTAACTTTATGCGTCGACCGCACCCGGCCAGGCGATTGTGATCCGCGTGTGTCGTCGACCACCACGCGATTCTCGCGCCGGTACATCGTCAACCGATTACCGTCGGTAGTTCCCTGCTCGTCCTCGACGTGCGCAGGGTTGCCTTTCAGGATCGCCACTTCGTCGGCGGTCGTATATTGGCACCAGTCTCCGGTGCCGCGCTTGCCAAGTTGAATCAGCACCACGTTGCGCTGGGCGATGGTGCGCTCAACTTCGTTACCGTCTTTCTGCAAATAGACGTCAGCTATGCCGGCGGTCATTCGATCGGTGCCCTGCTTGATGTCCACATTGTTTTCGTAATGCAGCAGCCGTTCGGGATCGGAATAGCGCATGAACTCAGCCGTCGCGAATACCGGAACGACCGCAGTAGTATTGCCGGTCTTTTGTTTAGTCTGATAGAGCACGCTTTGCACACGACCGCGCGCTTCCATTCGCTTCTCTTCGCGAAACAGAGTGATCGTATCGCCGCGCACAAAATTGTCGTCCTGCCACATGCGCGCGTTTCCGGTGTAGACGGCCACGCCGGAATCATGATTGACCTCCGCGCGATCGCCGAGCAGATAAACCGGACTTTTAAGTTTGCGAAACGGCGCCGCGCCGTTCGTCTGTTCCTGACTGTAGTAAGTCGTCTGGACTTTGCCACGACAGTAGGAAACATGGGTAGTGTTATTTGAATCGATCTCGATCGCTTTCGTGCGCGCGCGTGAATCCCAGACTGTTGGTTCACCACCGCGCATGCGCACAGTTTCGTCCGACGCATTGTAAGAAACGGTGTTGGCAACTCCGTTCCGATCCTTTTCGTTGAACTTGGCGTCGCCGGTGGCGTCAACCTTGTCGACGTCCTGGGTCTCTCGCACAAACGCCGCCGCCATCTTCTGTGCAGTCATCGTACGGGTTCCCTGTTTCTCGCTCGGTTGTAGAGGATCGAAGACAGCCTTCGCGCCTCCGGTCGCCGTGCAGTTGCGGGCGATGTTCCCGCTTTCGTAAAAATCACAGTCGAACCGCGGCGCGGTCAGCGTCTTCCGTTCCGACTTCGCAGTTTTCTGCACGGGCTCAACATAGAGTTCGGCATCGCCGATGGCTTCAGCCCTTTCCAAATCCTTACCGGTCGTGCGCCAGGTCATCTTGATCGAGTTAGCGGTCAGGCGCTTACCGGCGGCGCGCGGATCATTGGCGCGCGACTTGGGCGCCGATAGCGTCACCACGGACCGGCCATCGGCAAGCATTTCTTTCAAGAGACTGCGATCGCCCTGGGCCTGAAAATCAATGTTAAGTTCGGTCGCGCCGGTGAGCTGCATCTCGGAATCCGCATTCAGAGTTTGCGCGCGAATATCACGCGAGCCATGCGCGCGCTGCAAGCGCTGATCGCCGTCGAGAAAGAAATCCACGTCGACTGCGTGTGCTTCAGCGGCCCGGCCTTCCTCCATCGTGCGCAAGTAAGAATTGCCGCGCATCTCTATCTTTTGCAGCTTCTTCTTGTCGTTGAGGATCGCGGTAAGGCCATCGCCGCTCATGATGTCCTGCTCCTGTTCGGCCGTAGCGCCGCCAGAGAAAGTCAGGCGCATCGAAGCCTGTTCGAATACTGCTTGCGCTGACTTGATCGTCACAGGTTTGGCGCGAGAGCCTTTCAACTTAGCCGGCTTAGCATCTTCGTTGCCGGGATCCTTCAGGACTTCAGGCGCGACCGTCACCTCGACCTGGTTACGAAGCTCCAGTCGCTTGTTTTTGTCGTCCACCAAAGCTCCGGTTGATTTGCCAGAGACGTTCTCTCGCTCGAAAGTAATCGGCGAAGATGTCTCGGCAACTTCGGTGTCCTGGTGATAAAGAAGCGCGTCAGTTTTCACTTTCAGGGCGTCGTGCGTTTCGATTTGCACGTTGCCGTTGAATTGCAGCAGTCCGTTTTTCTGATCGTACATCGAGCGATCGGAAACGATCTGATCCGGCTTGTCACCGGTGGGCGGAAAGACTTGCAGGTTGACTTGCTCCAGTTCGTGATGGCCATCAGCGTAGGTGACGTCCCGCGCGGCGCGCAGCCAGAGATACAAGCGATCATTTTTGGTAATGCGCTGCTCGTAGCCGTTGATGATGCCGGTGATTTCTTTCGACAGGGCCGGATTTTCGGACTTCAAACGAAACGGCGTGTTGTTGCGCATCTTGTAGTAAGACACGGCGACGAAAATCGCGCCACCGATTAGCAGAAAAATCGCCAGCGCTCGCGCTATCGCCGGCACGCGCGCACGCAAGTCGACGGCACTGATTCGTTTCTTTCTAGTTACTTCCTGCATAACGAAGGTTAGCCACGGAGACACGGAGGCCCAGAGATAAAACGAAACCAGGAATGCGCTGACCACATCCATGCCTTGTTTGATGTCTTTGTCATCTTCGCGGTGTCTCTGTGCCTCTGCGGCTTAATTATCGGCAAAACGCATGTCCTTCACATTCAATTGCAACCTGATGTCGCCATTCCAACGATTTGCTTCCAGCTCGTAAGCAAGATCGATGCGCTGATTAGGTGCCGGCGTTTGCTCAACCTCCTCGATTCCGCGCCACCAGATGGCTTCGATTGGGCGATTGTCGTCCCCGCCGACCCGCAGTTTCAGGTGCTGCTCCTTTATTCTCTGCGGCTCCCTCAGCACGCGAAATCCGCGAGTAACAAATACCGGCCGCGGATTTCCGGCGCCAAAAGGCTCCAGCGCATATAAGTCCTGCAAGAGCTGGAACCCGAGGGCCGCCGGCGCGACTTCCGCATCGATACTCAGCATGGGCGTCAGATCGGTTTCAGTCAAACGCGAGGCCGCATGTTCATTCAGGCGCCGGCGAAATTCCGCGATGCACCCACGTTGAATCGCCAGGCCCGCCGCGTGGGAGTGCCCACCGAACTTGTCCAGCAAATCGCGGCAGGCCGTGAGCCCATCGAACAGATGATACGCTTCGATGCTCCGGGCCGAACCGTGGCCGATGTCGCCTTCCAGCGAGATGACGACGCACGGTCGATTAAGGCGCTCAGCAATCTTTGATGCCGCCAGTCCAATCACGCCGCGATGCCATCCATCACCGGCAATCACGGCCACGTGAGTCTGGGCATCGCGATCGGCGCCCCCCTCAAACTCTTCGACTGCGCGATTGAAAATTTCGCGCTGAGCTTCCATGCGTTCGCGATTACGCGTATCCAGATGCTCAGCCAAACGCCGGGCTTCCTCTTTATCTTTGGCGTTAAAGAGTTCGACCACCGCGCTGGCCGCGTCCATTCGCCCGGCCGCGTTGATCCGCGGTCCGATGCGAAAGCCCAGATCGTAAGCAGTCATCTCGCTGTCTTCGCCACAGCCGGCGATTTCAATCAGCGCGCGCAGCCCGGGATTCACCGCGCGCGGCAAATCGGAAAGTCCCAGCGAAACGATCGCACGATTCTCGCCCACCAGTTTTGCGACGTCGGCGACCGTGCCGATCGCCACCATCTTCAGAAATCCTGGCACCTGTGTCTCTCGCCCACGCTCACGAAACAACGCGTGGACCAACTTGAAAGCGACGCCCACACCGGCCAGATTCTTGTCCGGATAATCGCAGCCGTGCTGATTTGGATTGAGCACGGCAAGCGCCGGTGGCGAGCCTTCATCAGCGTCCGGCAGGTGATGATCGGTGACGATAATGTCCAATCCGTTGTCACGCGCCCAGTGCAGAGGTTCGTGCGCGCGGATGCCGCAATCGACGCTGACGACCAGTTTGTAACCTTCGTTGAATGCTTTTTCCAAGCCTGCCTGCTGAATGCCATAGCCTTCGGTAAAGCGATGTGGCACATGATAGCCGGCCGTCGCTCCCAGCATGCGCAGCGCTCGCAACAGGACCGCCGTGCCGGTCGTGCCGTCGACATCGTAATCCCCATAGATGAGAACGGGCTCGTGATTGTCGATGGCGTGCAGCAGACGGTTTACTGCCTCGGACATGCCGCGCATCAGAAACGGATCGTGAAGTTGATTGAGAGCAGGATTAAGAAAAGCTTCCGCTGCCGTGGAGTCGTGATAGCCGCGTGCGACCAGCAACCCGGCCGCAATCGGCGAGACGCCGAGGGCGTTAGCTAACGCCGCGGCGCGAACGGTGTCCGGCTCGCGGACGATCCATTTCCTGGAAACTCTCTTAGGGGAAGGACTGGCACTCATAGCGGTGGAAGTTTACTTGTTGTCGAACGGAAGAGCTATGACATTTTCCATTTCTCATTTGTCATTTCTCATTGATCATTAAAGATGGTTATTGAGAGTACCAACCTGAGTTGGGTGTTTTCGATCAAATAAACCCGACTAAAGTCGCAGCTCTAAACCTCTTTTCCCTGATGGCAAATGAGAAATGGAAAATGATGAATGGAATATGATCCGGTCTTTCTCACAAAGGTCTAATCCGCCCGCTGAACAGCATGATCAGGATCGCGCCGCCGACCAGCAATCGATAGCCGATGAAAATTCCGGTCGTATGGGTGCGCAGGAAGCGAAGCAGAAACCAGATCGTCGTATAGCCGACTATCGCGCTGACCACAGTGCCCACCGCTAACGTCCCCAGGCTGCCTTGCGGCAGGACATGCAGTGCCTGTTTCAATTCAAGCAGCCCGCTGGCGGCGATTGCGGGCATTGAGAGCAGAAAAGAAAAGCGCGCCGCCGTTTCCCTCGTCTCACCTACAAAAAGTCCGCCCATGATCGTCGAACCTGAGCGGCTCGATCCCGGAATCAGCGCGAGGCATTGCGCAAAA
>Ga0209648_10001649_pt1 | contig 18106 bp, 12 predicted proteins | sample GraSoi2013_115cm_FD_185830 | JGI IMG/M metagenome (GOLD analysis project Ga0209648, IMG submission 185830) | Grasslands soil microbial communities from the Angelo Coastal Reserve, California, USA - Sample 9_17_2013_115cm (SPAdes) (version 2) | ecosystem: Environmental > Terrestrial > Soil >...
ACGTCCAAAAAGATAATGATGTCTCAGATCTTTCCGGTCAGATCGCCGCAGCAAACGGAGATTCACTTTTCTTTTATCACCGATCCGCCGCCGTCACGAAGAAAGTGCAAGCCAGTTTTCTCTCACGAGTCGACCAGCAACCAGACGACAGCTCAAAATTGCTGGTTCAAAACGATGCGTCCGATATTGCTGCCGCCGAGGCACGTTTTGACGCCCTCTTTTACCGTTACGGTTTTTCCAGCCGAAATGTGTCGGATACCTATGCCGGCTACGTGCTTAACTTGTGGGAGATTGTCAACGATCAGGATGCTTCGGTCCATCCCACGGGCATCATGCAGTTCCGCGCACAAGTTAGCAAGACCGGATTACGCCAAGATTGCCGGACTTTGCAGCTCCAAGCCCGCAATTTGTCCAGTGGAGCGCCTTTGGATGCCGGAATACTGCCAGCTTATTGACTTTCAGTGCTCCGCTGGCTGCGTGCTCAGCCCGATCGAGCGTCGGAATTATACTCGGAGAGAAAGAGCGTGAACGGGACTCCCGAAGGGGGGCAACCTTTAGCGATGTATCGATCAACGAAGGCTTTTGCTTCTTCGAAACTCGTGAAAACGGTTCCACCGTAGATCTCATTCTTGGCCGACATATAAAATTGTGCATTCCAGAGTTTCACGTCTTCGTCCAAGTGGATCATTGACGGAGCACAACCGACAAAACAGATCATCGCTTCGATTTCAGGAGAGCAATCGATCTTGGTTCGTGTTTTCTCTCGATTAGGCCAATCGTTTATCCAGGTTTCAAAATCGCACCCTTTCGGGGCGCCGTCCTCGGCGAGGGTAAAGTAACGATCGTTTACGTGCGCGGATTCGACCATCCAATTTATCAGAGCCCAATTTGCTTTCTCTGCGACCGTGAAAATTTGTTGTTCTCCTTCAACTGGCTCAACAACTAGCGAATAGTCTCCGTCCGCCCCTTGGTGGATATCGGCGCGATCAATGAAAAGCTTGAAGTCGGGTCGGTTGAACGACCGGCCTACTTGTTGCACTTCTTCGAAAGTCATAAGCCAACGAATGCCAAGCGTAGCCTAATTCATCTGCAAGTAGCTTGTGCTCCGCCTGCGTATCGACCAACCTTAATTCCATTGGTTGCAAGTTTCGCCTTTCAAGCGGTCCATTGGGCTTGTTCATCGGCGAGCGTGACGGTCCCATCATGTAGACTTTGGGTGTCTTAGTCGTCTCTTTTGATGACAGCGCTGCTTCGGATTGAGGCAGCTGAGCGTCTGAAGGGATTCGGTGTTTTGTTCGTGCGCATGGGCGAATGCTGACGATAAAAGGATCGCAGATAACCCAAGAATCGCCGCAGCAAACATGCGTCTACGCAACGATTGGTAGGGACGCGCTCCGGCGCGTCCGCGGACCGGCCGGGAGCCGGTCCCTACCGCGGACCGGTCTCAAGCCACCACCCGCAGTCCGCGATTCAATGGTAAGATCGCCTGACGCCGCGCTTCGGCTCCGGCGTTAATGTCGCGCTCGATCACCCGACTGCTATCCATCGCGTCGATGAGCGCCCGGGCTGGGATCGCGAGCACATCCGTATCCTGGTCCGCTATCACCCGAACTGGGCTCAGGCCGCCGGCCAGCATCTCCTGCAGCACCATGAGCTGACCAGGCGTTACCAACTCGAGTCGGACCTCGCTCTCGCCGACGGCGACCATCGCCGCCAACTGGCCTACGACCACGAGAAGTGCTTCAGTCGCGGGCATGCCCGCCGCAAGCAACAAATCCCCGCGACGGTAACGACGGAACGCGCTTGCGCTTGCGAGTTGCGGGAGAGCGTCCGCATCGCGATGAAAAGCGTCTCCCTGCTCCAGCATCTGCAGGCGGGCTGCGACATCGGGCGCAGGCGACTGATCCAGACGGAGGCCGCGGCGTTGGGCGACATACCAGAACCGGCTAAGGAACTCATCACAAGGACCGGCCAGCATTCCCGGGTTCGCCACGGAGAGGACTACATTGTACTTAACGGCGCCATCACCGATGCCGGTAACCAAACATTTGACTCCATCGGGCGTCGCCAAATCGGGTACGGCACGCCCAGCCTCGATCACCGCGTCCCGAACGCGTTCAGGCGGGATATCAGCCGCAACCGTAAGCGGCACGGTGAGCGATGCCCTTTCCTTCGCCTTTGCCGCGATCGTCAGGCTGCCTTTAGCCAGCGTGCTATTCGCTACCACCACTCGGTCGCCGTTGGCCGTCACCAACGTAACGGTACGCCAATCCATCTCGACGACCTCCGCGGGTTTGCCCTCAACCATGATCCAGTCGCCGATGTTGAACTTATGGGCCGACAGCAGCGCCATGCCGGACAGCAGATTGCCGAGAAACTCTTGCAGCGCGAAGGCGAGCGCGATGGAGCCGACACCCATGGCCGCTAAGAGGCTCGCGAGATTGATCTTCCAGATGTTCGACACCACCACCGAGCCCCAGATCAGGGACAAACCGATCCGCACGATATCGAGGAGCAGTTTCGGCACACCCATCTGTTCTTCGACCAAGCTCATGAGCACGGCCTGGGCGATCCGGAGCAAAAGGTAGAGGCCAGTGAGCGCAAACGCTGTCTCGGTCAGCCGGACGGCATTGTCGTGGGCCGGAAGTCCAGCTAGCAGACGCAGGATCAGCCAAAGGGCGCCGGTAGGCAACAGCACATAGGCCACGTGGCGCAGGATGCTGGCGGTGGATGGAGCGCGAGCGTCGAGATGGCGGGCAAATTCCAGTATCGCGATTGTAAATGCGGGATAGCCCAAGACCAGGATCAAGGGCCAACTAGGCCAGTGCATGAGATCAGACATGGACGTTCACTCCGGCACACGGGCTATCGGTTGGATCTCGTTGCCTTGATTTTTGCGTGATTCTTGCGAGCCAGTGGGGGTGACCATTTCGGCGGCGGGCGGTATGACAGCGCGGCTCCAGGTCCTGATCGTCCCGAAGGCCACGGTTTCAATGGGCGCGCAGGGCTCGAACCCGTCCAGATTGGCGAGCAAGGCATAGGTGCTGTCGCTCAGGCGCACGCAGCCCCGCTCGGCCTCTTGTACAATGCGACGAGACACACTCAGCGGGCGACCCCAGATATCGTAGGCGCTATGACAGCGGCCGATCAGCAACACGTCGACCTCGCCGGAGGCAAGGCCGAAACGAAGGGAGACACTCCTCACCCAATCCTCTCCCAGGCGTTGCAAGGCTAGCGTCGCGGCACGCGCCCACGCGAGAGTGCGAGTGGCATGGTCCAACCGTGGCGAAGACAGGCCGCAGACGCCGATGTAGCTCTCGCCGAGCGAGCGCACCGGCTCGACTCCATGGCTGGCCGCCGCTCGGTTGAGCGCGTCCAGCAGCGTCTGGAGAATGGTAAGAACCTCCGCCGCGCCGTGTTTCACCGCTAGCAGGTCAAGCCCGTCAATCAGGACGAAGGCAACAGTGACATTGGGAACAGTTTCAGCTGTGAGCTCGGCACCGCTCCGCACGCGCTCGGCTACCCCGCTTGGATACATGCTGCGCAGTAGTTCGCCTTTCTCCTGTTCGGCTTCAGCCAGTCGCTGGTCACGTTGCTCAATCGCATCAGCCATCCCATTATAGCCGTGTGCCAGTTCGGCGAACTCGTCCTTGCCTTGAATCTCGATCCGCGAGGCGGTGGCACCGCGGCCGACGGCCTGCATACCGGCAACGACACGCCGCAGCGGGCGCATGAACAATCCAGCGGAGACCAACGCTAAGAAGGTGAGCGCAATCGCCGCGATACCGGCCGCGACGAGCAGTTCCTGTCTGAGTCGGATCGCGGGGGCGAAGGCCTCTGCCACGTCCTGCTTCGCGGCGATAGCCCAACGCAGACCTGCAACTTCCACTGGGCCATAGGAAGCGATTACCTCCGTGCCCCGATAATCCAGGAAGCGAGCTAAGCCCGTCCGATTATGGAAGGATCTCTCCACCGCCTCGGACCGCTCAGGCATGTAAAGGATGGTGGTGCCGAGTGTGCGAATCTGGTCGGCGATCGACCTTGACAATCCGTTTGCCTGCGCCTGTGCGAGAAACTTATCCGGGTTCTCGAGCATAAAACGCGACTGACTGCGCAGCAGTCGATCATCGCCGACCAGTTGCACTTCCCCGGTCTCCCCTTGACCAGTCGAGCGCCAGCCGTTGTTGTCGCTTAGAAGGCTATCGAGAGTCCGGATGTCGATCTGGGCGACGAACACGGCGATCGTCTGTCCATCGGCCACGATCGGCACTGCCGAGAACATCTGGGGCGCGAATGCCGACGGCGTGTAAGCCGTATAGTCCTCAATTACCGCTTTTCCGCCGTTCAGCGGATCAAGCGCGCGCCGCGCCGCCCGGGCAAAACCTGTTTGTGTGAAGGCGCCATGATACATGTTGCTGGCGAAATCGATCTCTTTCGCAACCGTGTAGACCACGTCACCGGTGGCCGCATCCATCAGGTTGATATCATAAAAGCCGACCGTCTCCGCCGCGCGCTTGAGCAGAGGGTGATAGCGGGCATGCACGCTGTCGTAACGGGAGCCACCCGACCCGGCCAGAAGCTCGGCTCTTTTGCCGTCGGGATTTGGGTTACGGGCAATGTAGTCGGCCTGCAGGCGCCTAGCGAAAGGGTCGGCCGGCATCAGGCCTTCCAATGGTGTATGGCTACCGGCGACTTTGTCCAAGCGCGGCAGGAATTTCTTATTGTACCACGCCTCCAGCGCAACTCGATCAGCTTCCTGGGCTGTCGGATTCAATCGGTTATCAGCGCCCATATCGCGAACGGCTGCTATGAATGCCTTGGCGGCTTCGACCGTTTCCGGCAACCCTCCGATTGCGGCGGTAAACCGGAGCTGATTGTTCACGTAACTCTCGACTCTCCGGCGCTTGATTTCGCGGTGCGCGGTTAACCGATCCTCAATTGATCGCCTCAGAGCCGCATTGCCAGCCCGGTAACCGATGATTGCGCCCGCCGCGAGGCAAGCCAAACCGGTCAGCAGTAGTATGAGAATGATCTTTGAACGGATCGAAAGCTGCCACATGGTGAAACTCCGAATTCGCGATCGCTACACGCGTTGGACGAGGAAGGACTCATTCAACCCTCTGGGATAGTTGGGAGCAGAGGCGACCATGCCCTGCGCCCGTATCATCGCGCCGAGGTCGCACCCTCTCGACGTTTCCAATTTGTACCGTAAGCCTTTGATCTGAGGCAAGCGCGTAATCACGGAAGGAGGTCGGACATCCGATGTCACGCTGCTCTTGCGATCGGAACTGCTTTCGCGGTCGCTGGCAGTTGCGTCTGACGTTTAATTCAACCAGGTGTGCAAATTCCCTTGTGATCAACGAGGATTGAGCAAATGATTCGACATATGGCAACCCTGACAAAACAGGCGGCTTGTGAGGCGTGTACGTTCTGGAAGCATACCGAAGCTGATAAGGGAGAATGCCATCGCCACGCTCCTCAGGCGATCGTGTTCAACGTGGATGATAAGGTTAGGTTCGAATCGCGCTTCCCGGTAACAGCGGGCAGAGATTGGTGTGGCGATTTTTCGCGGAAGTGAGGGATCCCGGCCCCAGGGCATATTGGCCTCGCAGTCATTGAATTTTCGTTTGCTAGTGGGAGCAAACCTACTAGCTTAGCGCGGTGTTTTCAGATCCGGAAGCTGTCGTTAAGAAGCTTTGCCCTCTTTTTGTACGTCAGGCTGATGCCTTGCTCGATTTGCGCGAGTTCGCCTTGAAGCGGATTAGACCTGGCCTCTGTATCGATTGCTATTTTCGCCTGCAAGAAACTGCTGACTCTGGAGGGCAGGACGCCTTGTTTCCGTTGCGTTCCTGGCTGGAATCCAATATCGAAGTGGTGGCCAAGGATTCCGAGTCTCGAATCATCGAAAAGCTACCCTTGCAGCTGAATACAACCGATCTTGCAACGTATTGCAGTCGTTTAATGGACGATTTTCGAGAGGATCGGGCCTATTCTCTCTCGCTGGTCACTTTGGAATTTCAGTACAAAGAGGCAGCCTAGAGGTTTCGACCGGCTCGATCCGGGACGTATCGCTTTCAAAATCGGTTCATCTTCACCGCAAACCTGCCGATGGCGAACTGCGATCTGTGGTGGTCTCACGCGAGCAACTCCGCTCGAGCTTCCGGATCACGCAGAACCTTGAGACCTAAAGGGATCCGGCCAAGGCCTAGCAACGGCCGGACCGCTACCAACCGCTAAGCAAGAACATCGAGTTGTAGCGTCATCCTTTTTCCCGCGTAACTTTTGATTCTATGTTCCCCTTGCACTTGAATCACAAGGCAAGTCAACTGGGCTCAAGATTTTGGAACATTTAGATGCCTAAAACCCCCTATGCGCTCCGACAATCCCGCGTCGTTAACATTGACGACTTACGTTCCTTAGCTCGGCGCCGTCTGCCGAAGGTCGTATTCGACTACCTGGAAGGAGGCGCCGACGGCGAAGTCACGTTGCAGGAAAATTGCCGAGCATTTGGAGCGGTCACTTTCCGACCGCGTCAGGCAATACCGGTGTCCAAATGCGATTTGCGCACCCGGGTACTGGGTTTGGATATTTCTTTCCCTGCCCTTCTCGCTCCGGTGGGATACAGCCGCCTGATGCACCCGGGCGGAGAAGTGGCAGCCGCACGGGCGGCCGGAGCGGCCGGTACCGGATACATTCTTTCGACGATCTCCGGACACCGGTTGGAAGACGTCAAGGCGGGTTCTTCCGGGCCCGTGTGTTACCAGCTCTACCTGATCGGTGGCAGGGCGGCCGCCGAACCAGCTATTGAACGGGCGCGAGCCGCAGGTTTCTCGGCCCTGGTCATTACCGTCGACACCGCCGTATCCGGAATGCGCGAACGAGATTTCCACAACGGAATGAAAGAACTGCTGAGCGGTAGTCCTATTGACCAGATCCCGTTCCTGGCGCAGCTGCTCGCGCGTCCGGGATGGCTGGCCAGTTTTTTCCGCGACGGAGGTATTCCAAAGTTGCCTAATATTGTTATCCCTGATCAGGGACCGATGCCCCTCATTGACGTGAACGCGGCTCTCTCTCAGTCAGCATTCACTTGGCAAGACCTGAAGTGGATCCGGAACGTCTGGCCGGGCCCGATTGTTATCAAGGGAGTGCTTACCGGCGATGATGCGCGGCGATCCATCGATGAAGGTGTGACTGCAATCGTCGTCTCGAATCATGGTGGACGCCAACTCGACTCCGTTTCGCCAGCCTTACAAGTGCTGCCGGAGGTGCTAGCTGCTGTGAATGGCCGCATTGAGGTGCTGGTCGACGGCGGTGTTCGCCGCGGCAGCGACATCGTCAAGGCCGTCTGTCTCGGAGCTCGCGCAGTTCTGATCGGTCGCGCGTACGCGTACGGGCTTGGTGCTGCCGGAGGGCCGGGGGTAACACGAGCCCTGGAAATCTTGCGGGCCGATGTGGAACGCACCCTCAAACTACTCGGTTGCTCGTCCATCGCCGCGCTCGATCGCTCCTACGTAAATGTGCCCGCGAACTGGCGAACTAGCTAGCCGCCGGTCAGACTGGAAGACTGAGCTTAGCGGTACGACGGATAGGAAGAATCTCTGACCCTCTGGGTAACCCAGGGGTTGCAAATACACTATTCTTTGTTGTCCCGAACTTGCTCACCGATTCGTCGTACCATCGAACCGAACGAAAAACGATGACTACGACACCAATCATGGCAGACGTTATTTTCTCCAGCGTGACGGGATTGGCTGCTGCAATCCGGACGAGGCAGATTTCAGCGGCGGAAGTGCTGGAGGCGCATCTGGCGCAGATTGCCATACACAATCCTGGGCTCAACGCCGTCACCACTATCGATGCCGGCAAGGCAAAGGAACGGGCGCGTGCGGCGGATGCAGCACTGGCCCGCGATGAAGTCTGGGGACCGCTTCATGGCGTCCCTTTTACGCTGAAAGACGCCCATTCCACTGCAGGTATGCGCACGACCGTGGGATTTCCGCCGCTGGCTGGCCACGTACCGGCGGAAGACAGCACCGTGACGGCTCGCCTCAAGCAGGCCGGAGGTGTACTGATCGGCAAAACAAACGTGCCGGTGATGCTGGGCGATTATCAAACCAACAACCCGGTCTTTGGCCGGACCAATAACCCGTGGAATGTAGAACGCACCCCGGGCGGCTCCAGTGGCGGCGCGGCAGCAGCGCTCGCTTCCGGGATGACCCCGTTTGAGATTGGGACCGATCTGTCCAGCTCGATTCGACTGCCAGCACATTTTTGTGGCCTGTTTGGTCTTAAGCCGACTGAAAGACGGGTCTCGCTGGCTGGACTGATCCCCAATCCTCACGGCACACCCCGCAGTGTCCGCGCCATGAGCTGTATCGGGCCAATGACGCGCACGGTCGAGGATTTAGCCCTGCTTTTTGGGGTGATCGCAGGATCAGATGTACGCGATACCGAAGTGCAGCCTGTGCCGGTAGACGCCGTGCCAACACCCCCACTCAATCAGCTGCGGATCGCGTTTGCCCAAACGTTCCCGGGATTTCCAGCCGCCGCGGATGTTCGTGACGCGATCAATGAACTGGCGCAACAGCTTGATCGTTCTGGTGCCATGATTGAGGAAGCGACTCTGCCGGAGTTGGATTTCCATCAGGAACTGGCTGCCGCCGGTCAATTAATTGGCATGATGATTGGAGCGTTCCAGCAGGAAGAGCGGGAACAAGCAGCCACCCTTCCACAGTATCTGGAGGCGCTCCACCGGCGCGACGAGTCCATTATCGCCTGGGAACAATTTTTCCGGGCGTGGGACGCGCTGATTTGCCCGGCATCCATGATCACAGCATTTCCCCACTGTGAGCCAGGCGCGCCGCTGCGGGTCGATGGTCAGGATGTAAATTACTGGATGGTGAGCGCTCACGGCACTTTATTCAATTACACTGGTCATCCGGCAGTCGTGCTGCCGTTCAAGCTCGATCGTGATGGTCTACCGATCGGGGTGCAGTTAGTTGGAAAACGCTGGAATGAATCCGGTCTGCTGGCGATCGCAAAGGCTCTCTCGCCCGTGACTGGCGAATTCCGGCGACCACCGGGCTACTAACCAACGGAGCCACACCTCAGGCCTTGGAAATCTTACGGCCCAATGTGGAACGCAGCCTTAAGCTGCTCGGTTGTACGTCCCTTGCGGCACTCGATCGCTCCTACCTGGATGTGCCCGCAAGCTAGCGAACGAGCCAGCAGTTTGGATTCTACCGCTCCTTCAGAGCTCCCGCGCTGTATTTTGGGCAACCCAGGGTTCCGCAAAGCCTCCACGTTGGGCTATAATCCAGCAGCGCTTCGCGCCTCTCTACATTCTAGATTCCAAATTCTAGCTCCGGGCTTCGGCTTTGAAAGCTGACTGCTCGTTACTGCGACCCTTCCAGGCCGGTCCATTGGGAAAATCGAATTGTTCAAGGGTTTCGGGACGGAGGGTGATGCTGTAGCCTGGCTTTTCCGGAGGCATGTAGCGTCCATTACGGATCACGACCGGATCAAGAAAATGCTCATGCAAGTGATCGACATATTCGATCACCCGGCCTTCCAGCGAAGCCGAGACGCAAATGTAGTCAAACAAGGAAATGTGCTGAACGTATTCGCACAAGCCGACGCCACCTGCGTGCGGGCAAACCGGCACCCCAAACTTGGCCGCCATCAACAAGACGATCATTACCTCGTTCAGGCCGCCCAGTCGTGCACTGTCAATCTGACAAAAGTCGATGGCCTCTGCTTGCAGCAGTTGTTTAAACATGACGCGGTTGTGACAGTGTTCGCCCGTTGCCACTCCGATCGGAGCGATCTGCTTTCGAATAGTGGCATGCCCCAGAATATCGTCCGGGCTGGTCGGTTCTTCGATCCACCACGGCCTAAATTCGGCCAGACGACGCATATTGCGAATAGATTGGTCGACGTCCCACACCTGGTTAGCATCCATCATGAGCTTGCGTTCCCAACCGATCTCCTCGCGCAGGATTCGAGCACGACGAACGTCTTCTTCGATATCGCCGCCGACCTTTTGTTTGAAATGGGTCCAACCGGCGGCGACTCCTTCGCGGGCCAGACGACGGACTTTTTCGTCCGAATACCCGAGCCAGCCCGCTGAGGTAGTGTAGGCAGGATAACCGGATTCTCGCATCAGACGCTCCCGCTTCCCTTTGGTCGGGGCGTTGGCCGCTAGGAGCGCAATCGCTTCGTCAGGCGTCAGCGCGTCGGTTACGTAACTAAAGTCCAAGCACCGCACCAACTCTGGCGGGCTCATATCAACCAGCAGCTGCCAAACCGATTTACCCCGGAACTTCGCCCAGAGGTCCCACACACCATTGACGATTGCGGCGGTGGCCAGATGAATGGCGCCTTTTTCTGGACCTAACCAACGTAATTGGCTATCCCCGGTGGTGAGGTAGCGCCAGAATCCACCCATGTCAGCGACGATATCATCCAAGGTCGCACCGACAACGAGTGGAGCGAGCGACCTCACCGCCGCCACGGAGATCTCGTTCCCACGACCGATCGTGAAGGTCAATCCATGGCCTGCAAGTCCCTGCGGTGCATTCGTTTCGAGGACTACGTATGTCGCCGAATAGTCGGGATCAGGATTCATCGCATCGGAACCGTCAAGCGCACGCGAGGTTGGAAAACGAATATCGTGAACAGTGAGGTCAGTGATCTTGATTGGCATAGAAGTGTCTCAATTACACCGGGATTAGCGCTTCTAACAAGTTGCACGCCGTCCCGCCAGGCACACTATGAAAGTAGCGCAGCTTTCGGGGCTGGGAAACGATGCAAGAAACCGCCTAACTGCCAACCGCTAACCGTAATACGGCCTGAGAATGGGAGGAAGAATTCCGACCCGTAGCGCACGCTCGATCATATAGTCTGGTTCAACTACCTCGACTCCCATCGGGATCAGTTGGCCTGCCTTCAGCGCGGCTACCGGCACACCATCGCGGAGAAGGATTCGATGTGCGTTGATCGCCGCGATGCGCAGCCCGGGCGTGAGAATCCCCGCAAGATTTAACGGATCCGCAGCACTGATTTTGATCAGAGCGCCGGTGGCCGGTGTTTTGCGGATCGAACGCAGTAAACCGACCGCCTCCGGTAGAGCGAACTGTTCGCCGCTAACACCGTTGACAAAATAACCACCCCGAATCTCGCCCTGGGCTTCTAGCCGCCGATAGGCACGGCATAGTTCAAACCAGGAAACACGCAGAGACTCTCTTTCCATCATCCGCCGGAACACTACGCCATAGCGCCGCAGCAGTACCCGGGCAAAAGCCTCGATCGCATCGTCGCGTTTACTTGCTTCAGACTGTTTGATCGGGCGCAACAATGACCACCGTCCAGCAAATTCAACGCTGGTAATTGCTTTATGGTGCCTATGTCGTTCCGTCGACGAAAACGGCGCGCGTTTCTCTTCCGGTATCAGCAACGCGCGCAGACCTTCAAAGCTGTCGGCTGTCACTTGGCCTTGGGCCGCCAACTCGGCTAAAGCGCGCTCAACTCGCGAGGGCAATAAGCCGGTCTGTTTAACCAGCTCGCCGAAAAAGAGCGCACCTCCGCGCGACAAAGTCTCAACAGTGTGCTGGGCATCCGGCGAAAATCCGGCCGGCTCAGATAGAGCCGAGAGCGCGCACCAATTTGCGAGATGCTCCCGAGTGAACAACGACACCGGGCTCGACCGAACCGGTAACACGGACCGGCCATTTGAATTTTGCGGTGCGGTGAAGCGTCCCCAGCCGATGCGTCCGGTGAAGCAGAGTTGGTCGAGCCAGGCTGGCGTATAGTCTTTGATGCGAAGCGCCAAGACTTCCGGTTCCCACGCAGCAGCAGGCAACTCATAGCCGTCGAGTGATTCCAGGACGGCTCTAACCCCATCGACGCCCGAAACCCGGTGCTCTTCGTCCGCCCGCTGCCAGGCTAAGAGGAACCGCTGGAACTCGGCAATCGATACCGGCTGAATTTCCGCACGTAACCGGTTGATGGTCAGGCGATGAATACGCGCCAGGAGCCGCCGGTCGCACCACTCGGTCTCCTGAGCATCCGGATGAAACTTCCCCCGCAAGACGAATCCTTCCGCTTCGAGAGCGAGAACTGCGCCCTCGATTTCCTGCGGGGACAGCTGAAAGAATTTCGTCAGCGCGCTGGCCGTGATCGGCCCGACCACTTCCATCCGTCCCCGTACTAACTCGCGCACGGCAGTGGCACGCGGCCAATCCCGGTTCCGTTCAGCTTCCGGAGCGACCAACGTAGGCTTCACGTTGGACCCTGGGTAGACCACTTGCAGCATGGGTAAACGCTCAGCCGCTACCCAGAAGGGGTGCGGCGCAGCCAGTCTCCCCGCACGCCTTTCGGACTTCAGCAAATCGAGCCAGATCGAGACGTTGTCCCCCTCCCCCAACTTTCGCACCTCTTCGTCATTGATAGCTCCCATCAACAACAATGTTTCGTGAAGTTCATCCGCGTTCGTGGCATGCGGCCAAGCTTCAGCGCAAACCTTTTCAATAGCCGCAGCATCGAGAATCCCTAGACCGGTATCAGCCGACGAGTCGCTCGCCCGGCGGGTATAGACAGCTTGGGTTCGGCGTTCTTCCAGCGGCGCGTTATCAAGAAAAGCGTACGGCTTGGCGTTAAGGATTTCATGCGCAAACGGCGATGGCTCCGGTAGATCGCGTGCGATACACTGTACTGAGCCGCTCTCGATCCGCTTGAGCAAATCAATCAGCCCATCGATGTCCATTGCCTCGGTCAAGCAATCGTCGATCGTCTGTTGTACCAAGGGGTTTTCAGGAATTTCTCGGTCGCCGGCGATGTTCTCCAGACAAGCAAGTTGGTCAGGAAAAATTGCCGCCAAGAGGTTCTCCGATTCCATCCGTTGCAGAGGAGCTGGCACCCTATGGCCACCACGCTGGCGTGGAAGAGCAAGAGAGCGGGTTGCGTTCCAGCGCCAGCGGATCCCGAACATCGGTGCATCCAGCAGCGCTTGCGTTAGCAGATCGCGCACGGTCCGGCTGTTCAAGTAATGGAATACGTCGGCGAGCGGGAATGAGTGCTGGGTTCCAAGTGAGAGCACAATCGCGTCGTCGGTAGCGGCCGCTTGTAATTCAAAATTGAACGACCGACAGAACCGCTTACGCAGGGCGAGCCCCCAAGCTCGATTCAGACGAATGCCGAACGGAGAATGAATGACCAACTGCATCCCGCCAGACTCGTCAAAGAAGCGTTCCAGTACGAGCTTCTGTTGCGAGGGAATAACACCCAATGCCCGGAACGTTGCGCTGAAATAATCGGCGAGTTGAGCCGCCCCAGAATCAGTAAGATCGGTTTCCGCCACGAACCATTGCGCGAGATCTTGTCTGGTGTCCGTCTCCGTCGGTTGGTTGCCATGCGTCTTGTTTCGCCCAAGCACCGCTTCGATCCGCTGCTCGGTATCGAGCCGTAACCGCGAAACCGATCGCGATAATTCAGCCGTACGGCCTGGTGCTTCGCCCAACCAAAATGGAATACCCGGCGGTTGCCCATGCGCGTCCTCGACCCGCACGGTGCCTGAGTTAATGCCTAAGATTCGCCAGGACGCGTTGCCGAGCTGGAAAATATCTCCCGCCATGCTTTCGACCGCGAAATCTTCATTGACCGTGCCAATGAAAGTTTCACTGGGTTCCACCACAACCCGGTAATCCGCATTGTCCGCAATCGCGCCTCCGGAAGTCAGCGCCAGAAGCCGGGCGCCCCGACGGGCGCGAACCCGGTGATTTACAGCATCGTGATGGATCAACGATGAGCGTCGTCCACGCCGGGTGCTGAACCCTTCCGCTAACATCCGCACGACATCGTCGAACTCTTTTCGGGTCAGGTCTCGATAGGGATAAGCGGACCGCATAAGTTGGAAAAGTTGCTCTTCCTCCCAATCCTCGGAAGCCGCGCATGCAACCATCTGTTGCGCCAGCAGATCGAGCGGCTTCTGCGGCATCTCCAAAGCATCCAGCTCCTGGTTGCGGATGCTGCGGAGCGTGGCGACCCCTTCAACTAACTCGTCCCGGCTGAGTGGAAATAGCCGGCCCTTGGGCAGTCCGCCACGTCGATGTTCTGCGCGACCCACCCGCTGCAGAAAGGTCGCAATGGAACGAGTCGAACCCAGCTGGCAGACCAGATCGATCGACCCAATGTCAATCCCTAGCTCCAAAGAAGCAGTAGCAACCAACGCTTTCAGTTCGCCTCGCTTCAACCGATGCTCGGCCTCTAGGCGAAGCTTGGCCGACAGGCTACCATGATGCGAAGTCACTTTATCCTTGCCCAGTCGTTCGCAAAGATGATGGGTCACGCGTTCAGCCAGGCGACGAGTGTTAACGAACACAAGGGTCGTCTGATGTGCGGCAATAAGATCAGCCAGCCGCCCGTATACTTCAGTCCAAACTTCGTTAGACATCACCGCTTCTAATGGTGAGTCCGGTAATTCGATCCCGAGATCGAGTTTGCGCGTGTGACCGCAGTCAATAATCGCGCATTGCGCGTTTCCAGTCTCATCCAGGTTCCGTGTCCCAACCAGAAAGCGCGCCACTTCCTCCATCGGCTTTTGGGTGGCGGATAATCCGATCCGTTGCAAGGGACCGTCTACCAACCCAGCCAGCCGCTCCACGCTGAGCGCCAGATGCGATCCGCGCCGGTTACCAACCACGGCGTGAATCTCATCGACGATCAGTGTCCGGACCGTTGCCAATAGTTTTCGACCGGACAAAGAAGTGAGCAGCAAATAGAACGACTCGGGCGTGGTGACCAGAATGTGTGGCGGCTTCCGAATCATCGCCTGCCGCTTGGCGGCCGGGGTATCACCAGTCCTCACTTCCGCCCGGACATCCACCTCACGGCCGTGGCTAGCTCTCAATGCGGCCCGAATACCAGCTAATGGTTGTTCCAGGTTCTTATGAATATCGTTGCTGAGCGCCTTGAGTGGCGACACATAAACGACGCGGGTCTCATCCTGGAGCTTCCCTTCCAGTCCATCCCGAAACAATTGGTCAAGCGCAGCGAGAAAGGCAGCCAACGTCTTGCCTGAACCCGTAGGCGCCGCCAGCAGTGTGTGTGCACCGGACTGAATCGCGGGCCAACCGGATCGCTGCGGATCGGTTGGGGTCCCGAACGTTCGTTCGAACCATTGCTCCACTGCAGGATGGAAACGGAATGACTGCATCGCGCCTGAACCTAGCCCAACTATCACTTGGTTGGCAAAGAGGAGGAGATCTCGCGCCAAAATAGATTTGGTAGCGGTCCGGCAGCCACCCGGCCGGTTGAATCCGGAAGCGGGAATTCAGCAGCTAGAATTGGAGACTGTCCGGTTGCTTCTTTTGTTAACAAAATCCTTCTTCGCGCCTTTACGTCCTGGCCGATCTAGCATCGGTGAAGTTTGCTTAGCGTGAGACTCCGAATTGTCCAACCCGCGCCGTCGAATCGATGCGAGGGACGCGCGGAGCGCGTCCCTACCGCCTACGTTTGTGTCGCCAGATTCCGCATTCCGCAATTGAGTCGAACTAACGAGACCGTCCTGGCAAGGCTCTTGCTCATATGAACCTGCTCTAAATTGATTTGCTGACCGATCAATCAATTTTCGTGACCAGTGCGATTGAGGGTGTCCTTCGCGAAGCGGTGATTGCTGCCTGTCTTACGGCGCTGATGATCTTACTGTTCCTTGGCAGTTGGCGAAGCACGGTCATTATTGCCATTTCGATTCCACTCTCCATTCTCTCTTCTATCATTGTCCTCTCCTCGCTGGGCGAAACTATCAACATCATGACGTTAGGCGGGCTCGCGCTGGCCGTTGGTATTCTGGTCGATGACGCCACGGTCGAGATCGAAAACGTGAACCGAAACCTGGACGAAGGTAAGCCGGTAGAAAAGGCGATTCTGGACGGAGCGTCCCAGATCGCTGTTCCTGCCTTCGTTTCCACGCTCTGTATCTGTATCGTCTTTGTACCGATCTTTTTTCTCAGCGGCACAGCTAAATACCTCTTCACGCCTTTGGCTGAAGCAGTGATATTCGCCATGCTGGCCTCCTATTTCCTGTCGCGCACGTTAGTGCCGACTCTGGCCAAATATCTTCTGGTTGCTCAGCAACCTCATTTGCACGGAGCCAACCCGACTGGCCGGCGCCAATCCCTCCCAATGAAAACGAGGAACTCTTTCCGGGCGCTTATGGGCAAATCACTCTCAAACTGGAGGCTAACACCAACACTGTCGTAATCCCATCAAACACTCTTCTTTTTCGATCAGATGGAACTACGGTGGGCGTAGTCAAACCTGACGGGACCGTTGAGATCCGCAAAATTGTTATCAATCAAGATCTTGGCTCCAAATTGGAGGTATCAGAAGGACTCACCGAGAACGAACAATTGATTGTGAATCCCTCCGATGGTTTAGGCGACGGGATGGCGGTGAAGATTGCGACTCCGAAGAAACCGACCGCCACAGCCGCTGGCAGCTCTTCCGCACGCAAACCAGCGTCGTAGGGAATGAAAGCATTTTCTACCGTCCCGGAGACCTGCTGTCGACACAGGAATCCGCGCGAACTCGTCGCTAGCGGCGTATTGGCGAGTTCGTAATTTAGCAGGTCCTCCTTAGTCCCCCACCACAAAAAACTTAAGGGGACAAGCGATCCGATAAACCTAAATTGAAGAACACGAACGGAAAAGACAGACTCCCGGACCTATGACTTGGTTGCTGATTTTTGTTCTAAGTTACTTCATTGGTTCGGTCCCGTGGGGATATCTCTTCGCCCGATCAAAAGGAGTTGATATCCGCCAGCACGGTAGCGGGAACATCGGAACGGCCAACGTGCTCCGGGTGATGGGCAAGAAATGGGGCTACCTGGTCTTTCTATGCGATTTTTTTAAAGGTATCCTGTCGGTGAAACTCGGTTCCCTGATTGCCGCATATTTCCTGGTGAATGTTGATCTGGGAAGCGTCATAGCTGCGGTGGCCTGCGTCCTAGGGCACGACTACCCAATCTGGCTTGGCTTCAAAGGTGGGAAGGGTATTGCCACTTTGGCCGGAACGGTTCTTGCCCTATTTCCTCCTCTGGTTTTTGTTTCGTTTGGAGTAGTCTGGATTGCGGTCTTCCTTATCGGCCGGTACACGTCGCTGGCTTCGATTAGTGCGGTTGTCGCTCTGCCGATCGCAGCGTATTTGATTGTCGCTAAGGCCGAACCTGACTTTCCATTACTGGTTGGCTTTTCCGTCCTGATGGCGGCCTTAGCAATCTGGCTGCACCGCGCCAACATCGGGCGTCTGCTAAAGGGAACAGAGAATCGGTTCGGGAGGAAATGAGGTCGTTTTTCAGAGAAGGTATGCCCGCGTTGCCGGTGCGATCAGCCCGGCAATGATTACTGGCGCTCGGCCGCAGCGGCGGCGTTTGCGACGCCCGAAAAGGTTCCGCGCTTCGCCCGGGCGTCGTAGACCAGCCGTTTAATAAACATCGGGAGAAAGGCGACCATCGTCATCGCCAAATTCACGATAGCGCCAGGCACTACTCTTGCGCGGTGTTTCGTTACAGCCTCCAGACCTTGTTGGACGACTTCTTCGACGGAGACAATAAAAGAGTCCGGAGCGGTGTGGCTCTGATGGTCGCCTCCGCGGGTAGCGAGTGATAAGAATTCTGTAGACACCGGTCCGGGACATAGTGCTGTAACGGATATGTTGGACGAACGCAGTTCTGCTCGGATGGCCTCGCTGAAATTGGTCACATACGCTTTCGTCGCGGCGTACACCGCACTGTTGGGCAGAGGGAGCAAGCTGGCGATCGAACTCACATTAAGGATCGCGCCGCGTCCGGCCTTTCTCATCGCGGGTAGAACTCTGAAAGTCAGGTAGGTTAACGCATACACGTTCACCTGCAGCATAGAGTTAACCCGCTCCCATTCGCTGTCGACGAACGGTCCGTGATCACCCAGTCCAGCGTTGTTGATCAAAAGATCGATCGCCAAATCGCTTTGATCCAGCCATTCGCAGAAACGTTGCAGCTCATTTTTGTCGCGAAGGTCCACCGGCCGACTGAACAGCTTCAGCCTCGGATTGATCGACTGAAGATCCGATT
>Ga0209648_10001651_pt1 | contig 18101 bp, 14 predicted proteins | sample GraSoi2013_115cm_FD_185830 | JGI IMG/M metagenome (GOLD analysis project Ga0209648, IMG submission 185830) | Grasslands soil microbial communities from the Angelo Coastal Reserve, California, USA - Sample 9_17_2013_115cm (SPAdes) (version 2) | ecosystem: Environmental > Terrestrial > Soil >...
TCCCGAGCGCCGCATAGACCTGCCCGAGCTCGAGGCCGATGTAGCCCCCGCCGACCACCAGCAGCCGGTCGGGCACCTCCGCGAGCTCGAGCGCCGCGGTCGAGTCCATGAGCCGCGGGCCCGTGAGGCCCGGCAGCGTCGCCGGCCGCGAGCCGGTTGCGACGACCGCGTGCTTGAAGCGCACCTTCTGGGGCGCCTCGCCCTCCACGCGGAGCGTGCGCGAGTCCTCGAAGACCGCGCGGCCGCCGATCACCTCGACGCCCTTGGACTTCGCGACCGAGGCGAGTCCGCGCGCGAGCTTGGCGACGACGCGCTCGCTCTTCCACTTCCGCAGCGGGTCGAGCGAGACGCGCGGCTCGCCGAAGTCCACGCCGAACTCGCGCGCGCGCTCGGCCTCGGCGAGGACCGCGGCGACGTGGAGCAGCGCCTTCGACGGGATGCAGCCCTCGAAGAGGCAGGCGCCGCCCAGGCGCCTGCCCTCGTCCACCACGACCGTCTCGAGGCCGAGCTCGGCGCAGCGGAACGCCGCCGTGTAGCCGCCGGGCCCGCCGCCGACCACGGCGACGTCGACTTCGGTCACGAGGTCACCCATCACCATTACTGGATCACCCGTCCGCGCCGCCTACCACTCGAGCAGGAGCTGCTCGGGCCGCTCGAGCCGCCGCACGATGTCGGCGGCGAAGCGCGCGCCGTCGGCGCCGTCGGCCACGCGGTGGTCGAAGGTGAGCGTGAGCGGGAGCAGGACGCGCGGCACGATCCGGCCCTCGCGCACGGCCGGCTCCTCCCGCGCGCGCGCGGCGCCGAGGATCGCGACCTCGGGGTAGTTGATGATCGGGATCGCGCCGGTGCCGCCGAGCGCGCCGATGTTGGTGACCGTGAACGTCCCGCCGCGCAGGTCGTCGAGCGTGGCCTTGCCGTCGCGGACGCGCTGGGCGAGGGCCGCGAGCTCGCGCTGGAGCTCGGGCAAGGGCTTCGTGTCCACGTCGCGGATCACGGGGACGATCAGGCCGCGCTCGGTGGCCACGGCGATGCCGAGGTGGCGGTAGCGCTTCACGATCAGCTCGCCCGCCGCCGGGTCGAGGCTCGCGTTGAACTGCGGGTGGTCCCGGAGCGCCAGGGCCGCGGCCTTCAGGAGGAAGCTCGTCAGCGTGAGCGTGAGGCCGCGCTGCCGCGCCGGCTCGACGTTGCGCTTGATGATCGCGTCGAGGTCGGTGATGTCGGCGCGGTCGAAGTGCGTGACGTGGGGGATCAGCGTCGCGGAGAGCGCCATGCGCTCGGCGATCGTGCGGCGCAGGTGCGAGAGCGGCTGGCGCTCGACCGGCCCCCACTGCTCGAAGTTCGGCAGCGCGGGCGGCTCCACGCCGACGGGCGCCAGCGGTTTGGCGACGGCCGGACGCTGTGGCGCTGTGCGCCGCGCGCCGGCGGGGGCCGGTGCGGCGGGCGTTGGGCCGGCGGCGGCGCGGACGTCGTCGTCGGTCACTCGGCCGCCGCGCCCGGAGGCGCGCACGGCCCGCAAGTCGACGCCGATCTCGCGGGCGAGCCGCCGCGTCGCCGGCGTCGCCGCCACCGGCCCCGAGGCTCGCGCGGGCGCCGTCGCGCCGGCGACGGACGCGGACGAGGGTGCGGAGGGGGCGGGGAGGGGGCTCCGAGCGAGTGTCGTTCCGAGACGAGGAGCCCTCTCCCCGCCCCCTGCGCCCTTCGCCGCGTCCTCGTCGAACGTGACGAGGACGTCGCCGACTTTGACCGTCTGCCCCGCCTGCACGTGAACCTTGGTCACGCGGCCGCCGACGGGCGACGGGATCTCGACCGTGGCCTTGTCGGTCTCGACCTCGAGGAGCGGCGCGTCCTCGGCGACGACGTCGCCCTCGCTCACGAGGACCTTGACGATCTCGGCCTCGGTCAGCCCTTCCCCCAGGTCGGGCAGCGCGAACGCGCGCGCCGGCATCAGAACGCGAGCGTCTCGCGCGCGGCGGCGACGACGCGCGCGAGGTCGGGCACGTGGGCCTTCTCGCGCGCGAAGCCGACGAACGCGACGTCGTGCGCCGTCACGCGGCGCACCGGCGCCTCGAGGCGGAGGAACGCGCCCTCCATGATGGACGCGGCGATCTCGGCGCCCGGGCCGAAGCTCCGCGGCGCCTCGTGGACGACCACCGCGCGCCCGGTCTTCGCGACCGAGGCGACGAGCGTCTCGCGGTCGAGGGGGGAGATGGTCAGGAGATCGATCACCTCGGCGGCGACGCCGTCCTCGGCCTGGAGCACGTCGGCGGCCTCGCGCGCGACGCGCAGCATGGCGCCGTAGGCGATCAGCGTGAGATCGCCGCCCTCGCGGACGACCTGCGCCCGGCCGATCGGGAGGGTCTCACTCTCCTCGGGAACCTCCTCCTTCGCCGCGTGATAGAGCGCCTTCGCCTCGAAGAAGACGACCGGGTCGGGGTCGCGGATCGCGGCGGCCAGGAGCGCGCGCGCGTTGCGCGGGCCCGAGGGGATCACCATCTTGAGGCCGGGCACGTGGGCGTAGAACTGCTCCTCCGATTCCGTGTGGTGCTCGAGGGCACGGACGCCGCCGCCGTAGGGCATCCGGATCACCATCGCGCAGCCGAAGCGGCCCTGCGAGCGCAGGCGGTAGCGCGCGGCGTGGTTCTCGATCTGGTGGAAGCACTGGAACGCGAAGCCCGAGAACTGGATCTCGCAGACGGGCCGGAGGCCGTAGAGCGCCATGCCGACGCCGGTGCCGATGATGGCGGCCTCGGCGAGCGGGCTGTCGATCACCCGCTGCGAGCCGAACTTGCGCTGGAGGTCGTCGGTGACGCGGAAGACGCCGCCGTCCACGCCGACGTCCTCGCCGAGGATCACGACGTCCGGGTCGCGCTCCATCTCCTGGAAGAGCGCCAGGTTGAGCGCCTTGACCATGTTGAGCTTCGTCATTTATCGGGCGCCCCAGCCCGGCGCCAACCGAGGGTGGCCTGCCGCAGGTGCGGGTTCATCGTCGCGTCAGCCGCTGGCCGCGCATCGGCGTCGCGCGCGGCTCGGGCGCCGGCGCCTCGGGCGCCGCCGCGCCGGCCTCGCGGAGCCGGGCCGCCATCTCGTCGCGCTGGGCCCGGAGGTGCGCCGGCATCTCGGCGTACACGTGGTCGAACACCGTCAGCGGGTCGGGCGGCGGCATCGCCTCGAAGCGGCGCACGGCCTCGGCAATCTCCGCGTCGACGCGCGCCTCGAGGCCGTCCTCGAGGAGGTTCCGTTCCCGCAGGTAGGCGGTGAAGCGCGTGAGCGGGTCCTTCTGCTCCCACATCTTCACCTCTTCGTCGGCGCGGTACTTGGTCGGGTCGTCGGCCGTCGTGTGGACGCCGAGGCGGTACGTGACGCACTCGATCAGCGTTGGCCCCTCGCCCGCGCGCGCGCGGTCCACCGCCTCGCGGGCGGCCGCGTAGACGGCGAGCACGTCGTTTCCGTCCACCTGGATCCCCGGCAGGCCGTAGGCGAGCGCCTTCTGGGCGATCGTCTTCGAGTGCGTCTGCTTCTTCAGCGGCACCGAGATCGCCCACTGGTTGTTCTGGCAGACGAAGACGACGGGCACGTGCCAGACGCCCGCGAAGTTGAGCGCCTCGTGCCAGTCGCCCTCGCTGGTCGCGCCGTCGCCGAAGTAGGCCATCACCACCGCGTCGTCGCTCTTGTACTGGGCCGCGTAGGCGAGGCCGACAGCGTGCGGGAGCTGCGTGCCCACCGGGATCGTGATCGGCAGGTCGCGCTGCGCGGGCGCCGGCTGGCCGCCCTCCACGTAGCCGGCGAAGAAGAGCAGGAGCTTCTCGATCGGCCAGCCGCGCCAGATCATGGCGGCGGTCTCGCGGAAGGACGGTACCATCCAGTCCGTCGGCCGGAGCGCGAAGGCGCTCCCCAGCTGGGAGGCTTCCTGGCCCTTGATCGGCGCGAAGGTGCCGATGCGACCCTGGCGCTGGAGGCGTACCATGCGCTCGTCGAGGCGGCGCCCGAGGACCATGAAGCGGTAGAGGCTGCGAAGCTCGTCGGGGGAGAGCTTCGGCTCGAGCGCGGCGTCGAGATGGCCCTCGCTGTCGAGGATCGACAGGTGCTCGACCTGGAATCGCGGCTCGAGAATCGTTCTGGGCATGGGCCGGCCCGGCGCCCTCATTTTACCCCTGGCGGGGAAGTCGCGGGGGGTGCGAAGATGCGCGCCACGGAGGACCACGCACGATGGCCGATCTGATGCGACGTCGTTTCGCGGGCGCCGCGCTGGCGGTGGCCGGCGCCCTCCTCGGCGGCCCGCGCCGCGCGACCCGCAGCTCGTCGAGGACCTCGTGGCCGCCGGCCGCATCCTCGTGGACCAGAACGTCCTCGACGGCTACGGCCACGTCAGCGCGCGCCACGACCGCGACCCGAGCCGCTACCTGATGACGCGCTCGCTCGCGCCCGAGCTCGTCACCGCGGCCGACATCATGGAGTACGACCTCGAGTCGAACCCGGTGGACGCGCGCGGGCGCGCGATGTTCATCGAGCGCTTCATCCACGGCGAGATCTACAAGGGCCGCCCCGACGTCAAGGCGGTGGTCCACTGCCACTCGCCGTCCGTCATCCCGTTCGGCGTGACGGGCGTCCCGCTCCGGCCGCTCTATCACATGAGCGCCTTCATCTGGGAGGGCGTGCCGGTGTTCGACATCCGCGACGCGATGGGCGGCATGACCGACATGCTCGTGCGCAGCCCGGCGATCGGCCACGCCCTCGCGCGGACGCTCGGGGGCCGCGCCGTGGCGCTCATGCGCGGCCACGGCGCGGTCATCGTGGGTGCGTCGCTGCCCGTCGCGGTGTTCCGCAGCGTGTACCTCGAGATGAACGCGAAGCTCCAGGCGCAAGCGATGGCCCAGAGCGCCAATATCCGGTACCTTGAGCCCGAGGAAGCGCGCCGCGCCGAGGCCTCGATCGCCGGCACGCTCGGGCGCCCCTGGGAGCTCTGGAAGCGCAAGGCGCTCGGAAAGTGAGGCGGTGAATGGCCCGCGTGGGCCCGTTCATCCTGGACAGCGGCGACAGATTTCCGGCGCTCGAGCTCGACACCGTGAAGCACGGGCGCCTGGGGCTTCCCGACTGGTTCGGCGAGCGCTGGGGCGCCTTGCTCGTCTACCGCGGCTGGTGGTGACCCTACTGCAAGCAGCAGTTGGCTGCCTTCGACCGCGCCCAGGACAAGCTCACGCAGGACGGCATCGCGGTGGTGGGGGCGTCGGTCGACCCGGCCGACAAGGCCGGTGAGACCGTCCGCGAGCTCGCGCTGACGATCCCGATCGGCTACGGTCTCCCGCTGAAGGAGACGGCGGCGAAGCTCGGCGCGTTCTACGAGGAGCGGCGTGGAATCCTCCACGCCACGGGCTTCGTCATAAGGCCGGACCGCACGATCGCGGTCGCCCAGTACAGCTCGGGCCCCATCGGCCGGCTCGTCTGGCAGGATGTCCTCGGCCTCGTGCAGTTCGTGAAGAAACAGGCGAAGTAGGAGGAACCGATGAGGGCGATCCGCGTCCACAAGTTCGGCGGCCCCGAGGTGCTCCAGCTCGACGAGGTGACCGACCCGAAGCCCGGGCCGGGGCAGGTGCTGGTGCGCGTCCGCGCCGCCGGCGTGAACCCCGTGGACACGTACGTCCGCTCGGGGAACTACGCGATGCTCCCCGCGCTCCCGTACATCCCCGGCAACGATTGCGCCGGCGTGATCGAGACGGTGGGCGACGGCGTCGCCCGGTTCAAGAAGGGCGACCGCGTCTACGTCGTGCGCACGATCACGCCGATGAGCGGCGCCTACGCGGAGCTCGCGCTCTGCGACGCGTCGATGGTCCACCCGCTCCCGACCAACGTCTCGTTCTCCCAGGGCGCGGCGCTGAGCGTGCCGTATGGCACGGCCTATCGCGGCCTCCATCACAAGGCCCACGCGCGCCCCGGCGAGACGATCCTCGTCCACGGCGCCTCTGGCGGCGTCGGCATCGCGGCGGTGCAGCTCGCGCGCGCTCACGGGATGATCGTCGTCGGAACGGCCGGAAGCGAGCGCGGGCGCAAGCTCGTCCAGGAGCACGGCGCCCATCACGTCCTCGACCACTCGACGCCCGACTATCTCCAGAAGCTCATGGAGCTGACGGGCGGGCGCGGCGCGGACGTGATCCTCGAGATGCTCGCCAACGTGAACCTCCAGAAGGACCTCGACGTCGTCGCGCGCTTCGGCCGGATCGTCGTGATCGGCAACCGCGGGTCCATCGAGATCAACCCGCGCGGCGCGATGGGCAAGGACGCGGCGATCCTCGGCCTGGCGCTCTGGAACGCGTCGCCGGAGGAGATGGCGTCGATCCACGCGGCCGTGGGCGCCGGGCTCGCGAACGGCACGCTGGAGCCCGTCGTCGGCCAGGAGCTGCCGCTGAAGGAGGCGGTGCGGGCGCACGAGGCCGTCCTCAAGCCGGGAGCCTACGGGAAGATCGTCCTGATCCCCTGACGGGGAGCGCTACTTCTTGCCGCCCTGCGCCTTCCGCGCGGGGGCCGGCACCTGGGCGCGCCCGGCCTTCGCGAGCGGCTTCTTCTCGGCGGGCGCGGCGGCCTCGGCCGCGGCGACGCGCTTCGCGAGGCTCTGCTTGAGCGCGTCCATGAGGTCGATCACCTGCGCGCGCTTGACCTCGGGCCCGGCGGCGGCGACCTCCTTGCCCTCGACCTTCTGGTTCACGAGGTCGAGGACGCGCTGCCGGTACTCGTCCGCGTAACCCTCCGGCCGGAACGCGTCCTTCGAGAGGCCGTCGATGAGCTGGAGCGCCAGCTCGAGCTCGCCTTCCTTGATCTTCGCGGACTCGCCGCGCTCGATCTCGCCGAAGCTCCGGACCTCGTCGGCGAAGTACATGGTGTGGAGCATGAGCCCGCCCTGCGCGGGCCGGATCAGGACGAGGCTCTCCTTGCCGCGCATGACGAACTTCGCGAGCGCGACGCGCCCGTGCTTCGCCATCGCGTCGGCGAGCAGGCGGTACGCCTTGTCGCCGCCCTTGTCGGGACCGAGGTAGTAGGTCTTCTCGAAGTAGATCGGGTCCACCGACTCGAGCGGGACGAACTCGGCGATGTCGACGATCTTCGAGGCCTCGCCCTCGAGCGCCTTCAGCTCCTCGTCGGTCACGCGCGCGTACTGGTCCTTGGCGAACTCGTAGCCGCGGACGAGCGCCCCGCGCTCGACGACCTCGTTGCAGACCGGGCAGAAGGTCTGCTGCTTGATCCGCGAGCCGCACTTGGCGTGCAGGAGGTTGAAGGACACCCCCTGCGAGGAGACGGCGGTGTAGAGCTTGATCGGGATGGAGACCAGCCCGAACGAGATCGTGCCGGAGCCGATCGCATGCGGCGGCATGGTTTGCACGATAGCACGAGGGTCCCTATGATGCGCGCAGGCTTGCCGAGGTCCCATGGATAGCGTGCCCTTAGCGCCGGAGCGCCGACATATCGGGGTCGCGACCGTGTTCGCGGCGCTGGTCCTGCTCGCGTTCGTCGGCGTCATGGTCTGGCTCCACCACGGCGCGTCGCGCGTGGAGGAGGTCGCCGAGCCCGAGCGCGCGCTCGCAGCCGTCGTCGGACGCACGCTCGATCTCGACGATGGCCTCGCCCGGGCGCCCGCGTGGGAGCGGCGGCTCTACGCCCTGCTCGTCGGGAGCCGCGCCGAGGACCTCGCGCAGGCGATCGTCTGGTACGACGAGCTCGAGGCGCTCTCGCCCGATCCCGGCGTGGACTTGTGCCTGGCGATCCTCGAGGGCGAGGCCGGGCGCCTCGACCGCCTCCGCCGCCGTGTCCGGGCGTGGGAGCTCCGCGAGCGGCCTCTGCCCGCCCTCGCGGGCCTCGTCCGCGCCGCCTATCTCGACGGGGCGGCCGACCCCGGCCCGGCGGCCCGGCCGATGCTGAACGCCGCGCTCGGGCCGGGCTGGTTCCGCGACCGGCTGGCGCTCGCCCTGGCCGCGCGCGCCGGCGACGGCGCGCTCGCCGCGGCGGCGGGCGCGGAGCTCGCCGAGCGCGGGCGCCGGCTGCTCTGGCGGCTGCGCGCCTTCGCCCTCGCGCAGGCGGCAATCTTCGCGGCGGGCGTGGTCGCGCTCGCCCGGCTCGTCCGGCGGCGCGGCGCCCGGGCGCGCCCCGGCTCGGCGGCGCTTCCGCCGCCGTGGAGCGGCCGCGACGGGGCTGTGGTCCTCATCCGCGGCGGCGCGGTCGGCGCCGTGCTCATGACCGCGTTCTTCCTCGTCCCGGCGGACGGCGCCGGGCGGTCCGCCGTGCGCGTCGCCCTGGCGACGGCGGCGAACCTCGCCTTCGTGCCCGTCCTCCTCATGGCGCGCCGGCGCCTCCTGCGTCCGGCCGGCGTCGGTCTCGCCGCCGGATTCGGCCTGGCGCCGTCGCGGCGCGACCTCGGGACGCTCGCGGCGGTGCTCTTCGCGGTGCTGGCGCTCGGCCAGGCGGGCGGGTGGGGGATCGACTTCACGGCCCGCGCCCTCGGCCTCTCGTCGCACTGGACCGAGTGGTTCGAGGCGGATCTCGCGTGGGGCGGGCGCCTCGTGGTCGGCGTCACCCTCCTCGACGTCGTCGCGCTCACGCCGGTCCTCGAGGAGCTCCTGTTCCGCGGGCTGCTGTTCGCGACGCTCCGCCGCGGGCTCGGCGTGCCCGCGGCGGCGGTCGCGAGCGCGGCGGTCTTCGCGGTCGCGCACGGCTACGGCACGCTCGGGTTCGCGAGCGTCTTCTGGAGCGCGTGCCTGTGGGCGTGGGCCTACGAGAAGACCGGGAGCCTCTGGCCGTGCATCGGGGCGCACGCCGTGGACAACCTCGGCGCGTCGCTCTCGGTCCTGCTGGTGCTCCGTGGTTAGGCGCGACCTCGACGCCTACCGGCGCAAGCGCGACCCGGAGCGGACGCCCGAGCCCTTCGGCGGCCGCCGGTCCACTGACGGCCATCTGTTCGTCGTGCACAAGCACTCGGCGCGCCGGCTCCACTACGACCTCCGGCTCGAGATCGACGGTGTGCTCGCGAGCTGGGCCGTGCCGAAGGGGCCGTCCGTGCGGCACGGCGAGAAGCGCCTGGCCGTCCACGTCGAGGACCATCCCCTCGAGTACGCCGACTTCGAGGGCGTGATCCCCGAGGGGAGCTACGGTGCGGGACCGTCGATCGTCTGGGACCGCGGCGCGTTCCGCCCGCTCGGCGACCGGCCCGCGCGCGAGCAGGTGGAGCGCGGCAAGCTCGAGTTCGAGCTCTCCGGGGTGAAGCTCCGAGGACGGTGGGTGCTCGCGCGGATGAGCGGCAAGGACCGCGAGTGGCTCCTGCTCAAGAAGCGCGACGCGTTCGCCGACGGCGAGGAGCCCGTCGAGCGCTGGCCGGAGTCGGTGCTCTCCGGCCTCACCGTCGAGGAGCTCCGCGACGGGCCGAAGCGCCTCGCGACGCTTGCCACCCGGCTCGACGAGCTCGCGGCGCCGCGGCGCGAGGTCGCGCCGCGCGCCGGCGGGTTCATGCTCGCGACGCTCGCGGCCGAGCCCTTCTCCGATCCCGCGTGGCTCTTCGAGATCAAGTACGACGGCGTCCGGGTCTTCGCGGCGCGCGCGGGCGAGCGGGTCGAGCTCGTCGGACGGAGCGGCGCCGACGTGACCGGGCGCTACCCGGAGGTCGTGCGCGCGCTCCGCGCGCTCCCGCTCGAGCGCTTCGTCCTCGACGGCGAGATCGTCGCGCTCGACGACGCTGGACGCTCGAGCTTCCAGCGGCTCCAGACCCGCATGAACCTCACGCGGGCCGCCGACGTCGAGGCGATGGCGCGTGAGGTGCCCGTGAGCGGCGTCTTCTTCGACGCGCTCGCCCTCGACGGGCGCGACCTCCGCGCGCTCCCGCTCGACCGGCGCCGGGAGCTGCTCGCCCTGCTCCTGCCGCCGCGCGGCGTCGTGAGCCGCGGCGACTACGTCCTCGAGCACGGCCGCGAGTTCTTCGAGGCCGCCGCCGAGCAGCGGCTCGAGGGCATCGTGGCGAAGAAGCGGGCGAGCGCCTACGTGGCGGGGCGCTCGCGGGACTGGCTCAAGCTCAAGTGCCAGCGCCGCCAGGAGTTCGTGATCGGCGGCTACACGGCGCCGCAGGGCTCCCGCGCCCACTTCGGCGCGCTCCACCTCGGCCTCTACGAGCGGGGGCGGCTCGTGTACGTCTCGAAGGTCGGGACCGGCTTCGACGACGCGACGCTCGCGCGGATCGCCGAGAAGCTCCGGCCACTGGCCCGGCCGACCTCACCCTTCGACGCGGGCACGCCCGCGGGGCGCGGCCACCACTGGGTCGAGCCGAAGCTCGTCTGCGAGGTGCGCTTCACGGAATGGACCGCGGACGGCGGGCTCCGCCATCCCGCCTTCCTCGGGCTGCGCGACGACAAGCGCCCCGAGGACTGCCGGCGCGAGGAACCGACTCCTGGGCCGCGGGGGCGCAGGCAGCCCTCCTCGACCACGCTAGCTCTCAGCGCCGCAGGCCGGTCCGGGGGGTCGGCGCCGGAGGCAGCGCGCAGAAGCTACGGGTCTCGGAAGGCTCCCCGCGCTCCCGCCCCCGCATCCCCGCTTCCATCCCGCTCACGCGGGGCGGTCGCGGCGCTCGAACGTCCGGAGGTCGTGGTCACCAATCCGGGGAAGGTGTTCTGGCCGGAGGAGAAGTACACGAAGGCCGATCTCGTCGGGTACTACGATCGCGTCGCGCCGTTCCTGCTGCCGTACCTCCGGGACCGGCCGCTCGTGCTGACGCGCTATCCCGACGGGATCGCGGGGAAGTCGTTCTTCCAGAAGGACGCGCCCGCGTGGACGCCCGAGTGGGTCCGCACGGAGCGCATCTATTCGAAGGACGCCGGGCGTGACATCGACTACTTCATCGTGAACGACCGCGAGAGTCTGCGCTACGTGGCGAACCTCGGCACGATCCCGCTCCACATGTGGGGCTCGCGGATCGGCTCGCTCGACCGCCCGGACTGGCTCGTCCTCGACCTCGATCCGAAGGGCGCGCCGTTCACCGATGTCGTCAGGGTGGCGCGCGCGCTCCGCGGCCTGCTCGAGGAGCTCGAGCTCGAGAGCCACGTCAAGACGTCGGGCGCGACGGGGCTCCACATCCTGCTCCCGCTCGGCGCGCGCTACGACTACGAGACCGTGCGCACGTTCGCCCGGCTCCTCGCGCTGCTCGGCGTCGACGCGGAGCCGGAGATCGCGACGCTGGCGCGCCCGATCAAGTCCCGCGGCGGCAAGGTCTACGTGGATTGGGGCCAGAACGGCCACGGCCAGACGATCGTCGCGCCCTTCTCCGTGCGCCCGCTGCCGGGCGCGCCCGTGTCGTGCCCGCTCCGCTGGGACGAGGTGACCGCGCGGCTCGATCCCAAGCGCTTCACCATCAAGACGGCCCCCGCGCGGTTCGAGAAGCTCGGCGACCCGATGCGTCCGGTGCTCGCGGGCGGGATCGACCTCGGCGGCGTGCTCGCCCGCATCGAGCGCATGTTCGGCAAGAAGGCCTGAGGGCGCGGGTCGCCGCGCCGGCTATCGAACCGCGTACACCGTGTAGGCGACCTGCGTCCGCGTTCGTCGTCCGACGGCGATCCCCACGATCCCGTTCAACCAGCCGTACTTCTCCGACGCCGTCTCGAACAGCGGTGTCGTCCGGAAGTAATACTCGGAAGGCTCGACCTTCGCCGCCGCGCGCCTCGACCCGCCGCTCTACCGCGACATCGGCGTCATCCTCAGGAAGGACAAGCCGAAGACGCCGGTGCTCGAGGCCTTCCTGGCGACGCTAGACGGCCTCCGGCGCTCGTTCGAGTAGGGCCGTGAGACGCCGGGCGAGCGCCGGGCCCGTGCCGGCGTCCTCGTGCTTGAAGAAGACGAACGCGTCGCGCCAGCCGGCGCCGAGCCGCTGGATCGTGGCGATCCAGCGCGCGAGGTCGTCGTCCGAGTACTCGACGGCGCGGAGCCGCAGGTAGCCCCAGTCGGCGGTCGCGACGGAGGGCGTGGCGCCGTCCTCGGTCTCGGCGATGCAGAGCGCGGCGTTCTTCGCCCGGAGCAGCGCGTACACCTCCTCGTCGAACCAGCTCCCGTGGCGGAACTCGAACGCCGCGCGGAGGTCGGGCGGGAGCTTCGCGCAGAGGTCGCCCAGGCGGTCGGCGGCCTTCTTGAAGTTCGGCGGGAGCTGGAAGAGGAGCGGGCCGAGCCGCGGGCCGAGCGTGCGCGCGGTCTCGCAGAAGTACCGGAGCGGCTCGTCCACGTCGCGCAGGCGCGCCATGTGGGTGATCCGCTGGGGCGCCTTGAGCACGAACGTGAAGCCGTCCGGGGCGGCGTCGCGCCAGGCCGCGAGCGTCTTCGCGGTCGGCATCCGGTAGAAGGTCGCGTTGATCTCCACCGTCCGGAAGCGCTCCACGTAGTACGCGAGCATCTTCGACGCGGGCAGGTCCGCCGGGTAGAACGTGCCCTTCCACTCCGGGTAGTTGTACCCGGACGTGCCGACGCGGACCCTCATGTCACCTCACGCATAGCAGGAAAAAGCGCGCGACGCGCGCGGCGAAATCGGGCGGGAGCTCGCCGTGGCGCTCGCCGGCGGTGAACAGGAACTCGGCGCGCGGGTTTCCCGCGAGCGCCTGGCGCAGCCGCTCGGCGTGCGCGAACGGGATCTGCTCGTCCTCGCGGCTCGCGATCAGGAGCACGGGGATCGCCAGGCGGGCGGCGGCGTCGACGGGCGCGGGTCGGGTGATGTCGTGGCCGACGAAGATCCGTGACCAGACGCGCGTCAACCCGACCAGCGGGTACTTCAGGAGCCAGAGCCACGCGTAGAGATCCCGGCCGAGCATGGCCAGATCGGCGAACGGCGAGTACGCGACGACGGCGCGGATGCGAGGGTCCTCGGCGGCGGCGAGGAGCGCGACGGCCCCGCCGAGCGAGAAGCCGAAGACGCCGACGGGCCCGAGGCCGCGCGCCGCCAGGAAGTCCACCGCGCGCTTGAGGTCGCTCCGCTCCTTGAAGCCGAGGGTCGTCAGGCGCCCCTCGCTCCGGCCGAAGTAGCGCTGGTCGAGCAGGAGCACGGTGAAGCGCGACGCGAGGCCCGCCGCGATGGGCAGCATGTCCGCCTTGTCGGCCGGATAGCCGTGCAGGAGCACGACGGCGGGCGCGCCGGGGCGCGGGACGAGCCACGCCGCGAGCCGGAGACCGTCGTCGGTCGTGATCGTCACGTCCTCGACGACGAGTCCGACGTCCTTGGGGGTCAGCGCGACGACGAGCCGCGGCGGCCGCACCGCGAGCCAGAAGACGAGGAGGCTCGCGCCGAGAAACCCGGCGACGGCGACCGCCGCGTAGAGGACGAGCCTCACGCGCTGATGCTAGGGCCCGGTCCGGCGCCCGTCAACGCCCCGTGCGCTTATAATCCCGCCATGCGCTGTCCCGGCTGCCAGGCCGACAACCCCCCGCAGAATCACTTCTGCGACCAGTGCGGCGCCGCGCTCGAGGCCGCGTGTCCGGCGTGTGGCGCGGCGCTCCGGTCGGGCGCCAAGTTCTGCGGAGCATGCGGCCACCGCGTCGGGGAGGCGGCGGCCCCAGCGACGCCTCCCGCTGCGGCGCCTCCCGCGGCGGCGCCGAGGCCCTCCCCGCCGGCCGAGTCCCGGAGCCCGCGCGCGTCGTACACTCCGAAGCACCTCGCCGACAAGATCCTCAAGTCGCGCTCGGCGCTCGAGGGCGAGCGCCGCCAGGTGACGGTGCTCTTCGCCGACGCCGCCGGGTTCACCGCGCTCGCCGAGAAGCTCGATCCCGAGGAGGTCCACCGCATCATGGACCGCTGCTTCGAGCTGATCACCGCCGAGGTGCACCGGTTCGAGGGCACGATCAACCAGTACACGGGCGACGGCGTCATGGCCCTCTTCGGCGCGCCGATCGCCCACGAGGATGGCCCGCGGCGCGCGGTGCACGCGGCGCTCGGCATCCATCGCGCGCTGCGCGACTACGGGAAGGAGCTGCAAGGGCAGCGCGGGGTCGGCGTCCAGATGCGCATCGGCGTCAATACCGGGCCCGTCGTCGTCGGCAAGATCGGCGACGACCTCCGCATGGACTACACCGCGGTCGGCGACACGACGAACCTCGCGGCGCGGATGCAGCAGAGCGCGCGGCCGGGCAGCGTGGTCGTGACCGAGGCGACGCACAGGGTGATCGCGGGCTACTTCGAGACGCTCGACCTCGGCGAGCGGGAGGTCAAGGGCCACGCGCCGGTCCGCGCGTTCGAGGTGCTCCGCCCGCGCGCGCGGCGCTCGCGGCTCGAGGCGGCCGTCGAGCGCGGCCTCACACCGCTCGTCGGACGGGAGCGCGAGCTCGCGACCCTGCACGAGCGCTTCGCGGAGGTGAAGGCCGGCCGCGGCCAGGTCGTCCTCGTCGCCGGGGACGCGGGGATCGGCAAGTCGCGCCTGCTCCTCGAGTTCCGTCGCTGGCTCGGCGACGTCGGAGAGAACATGACATGGCTCGAGGGACAGTGCGTGTCCTTCGGCCAGTCGATCCCGTTCCTGCCGCTCACCGACCAGCTCCGCGAGAACTTCAGGATCGAGGAGTTCGACGGCGAGCCCGAGATCATCGCGAAGGTCGAGCACGGGATGCGCCGCATGGGCGAGCTGGAGCCTCACATCCCGTACGTGCGGCATCTGCTCTCCGTCGATCCAGGCGATCCCGCGATCCCCGTCATGGACGCCGCCGCGCGGCGCCGGAAGATCTTCGACGCGGTTCGCGCACTCTCGCTGCGCGGCGCGCGGCTCCGCCCGCTCGTGCTCGTGATCGAGGACCTCCACTGGGTGGACCCGAGCACGGAAGAGTACCTCGCGTCCGTCATCGATTCGGTCGCGAGCGTGCCGCTCATGCTCGTCCTGACCTATCGCGTCGGGTACAATCCGCCGTTCGGGTCGCGCAGCTTCTTCACGTCGCTCGCGCTCCACACGCTGTCCGAGGCCGAGGCGCTCGCGATGGCCGGCGGGGTCCTCGGCGCCGAACGGCTCCCCGACGAGCTCCGGGCCGCGCTCATGCAGAAGGCCGAGGGCGTGCCGCTGTTCATCGAGGAGGTGACCAAGACGCTCCTCGACCTCGGCGTGCTCCGGAAGGAGGGTGACGGTTACCGGCTCGTCGAGCAGATCGGCGGGGTCAGCGTGCCCGACACGATCCAGGACATCATCATGGCGCGGCTCGACCGGCTCGGCGACGACGGCAAGCGCACGGTCCAGCTCGCCTCGGTGATCGGCCGGCAGTTCCTGGTCCGGCTCCTGCAGCGCGTCGGCGGACTCGAGGACCGCCTGGAGGGGCTGCTGCTCGAACTGAAGAAGCTCGAGATCATCTACGAGCTCGGACTGCTCGCGGAGCCGGCCTACATCTTCAAGCACGCGGTGATCCAGGACGTCGCCTACAACAGCCTGCTGAAGGAGCGGCGCCGGGAGCTCCACCGCGCCGTCGGCTACGCGATCGAGGAGCTCTACGCGGACCGGTTGACCGACCACTACGAAGAGCTGGCGCATCACTTCTCGCAGGGCGAGGAGTGGGCGAAGGCGTTCGACTATCTCGTGAGCTCGGGCGACCGGGCCAAGGACGCCTACGCCAACCAGCTCGCCCTCGACGTCTACGGCCGCGCGCTCGAGGTGGCGCCGCGGATCTCAGCGCCCTTGCCTCCGCGGCGGCTCATGGAGATCCATCAACGCCGGAGCCGCGTGTGGTTCCTCCTCACACGGTATGCCGACGCGATCGCGGAGTCGACCCGGATGCTGGGGCTGGCGCGGCAGGCGCGCGACCGCCACGCGGAGGGCGAGGCGCTGGTCGACCTGGCCCTCGAGCACTACGCGACCTTCTCCACGGAGGACATCCCCGCCGTGAAGCGGTTCGCCGAAGAAGCGCACGCCATCGCTCGAGAGACCGGCGATCAGCCGGTGCTCGCCAAGAGTCTCACCTACCTGGCGCTCCTGGATCAGGTCGACGGCAAGCTGGTCGATGCTGACCGGAACCTCCACGAGTCGCTCCGCATCAGCGAGGCTGGGGGCTTCCGCGACACCATCGCGCAGAACCTGACCTGGCTCGGCGCCCACGCCGAGTGGCGCGGCGACTTCCGGAACGCAATCGCGGTGACCCGTCGGGCGCAGGCGGCCGCCGCGGAGATCCACGACGGCTTCTTCGAGCTGCTCGGGCCCGCCTTCACCTGCCTCGCCCACATCGGCCTCGGCGAGTACGCGCAGGCGCGCGCCATCATCCAGGACGGTCTCGCCAAGGCCCGCGAGCGCAACAACCTTTTCTTCCAGGCCCGCCTCGGCAACACCCTCGGCTGGCTCCACCAGGAGCTCGGCGACTTCGCGCGCGCCCGCGAGCTCGACCTCGAGAGCGCCGACCTCGGCCGCCGCATCAAGAACCCCAACGTCGAGATCAGCGCGGCCATCAACCTCGGTCTCGACCACCTGAGCCTGGACGGGCCGCGGAAGGCGCTGGGCCATCTCGAGGACTGCATGACGCGCGTGGAGAAATTCGGATTCGGCGCCCACCGCTGGCGCTGGTCGATCCACACCGCCGTCTACCTCGCGGAGACGCTGCTCGCCGATGGGCAGCCGGAGGGGGCGCTCGGGCAGATCGAGCGGGCGCTGGTGCAGGCGCACGCGACCGGCTCGATGAAGTACGTCGGGAAGTCCTTGGCGGTCAGAGGTGAGATCGCGCTGCGCGCGCGGCGGTGGGCGCAGGCGGAGCACGATCTCGGCGAAGCGCTCGCCATCGCGCGCCGGATCCAGTACCCGACGCTCACGTGGCAGGCCGCGCACCTCCTGGCGCGCGCGCAGGTGGAGCAGAAGAAGGTCGAGGCCGCCGTCGCCACGGCGCGCCTCGCCGCCGAGACGATCGACGCGACGGCCGCGCGCGCGCCCGAGCGCGCGCTGAAGGACTCGTTCCTCGCCTGGCCGCGCGTCCAGGCGGCGCTGGAGGACCTGGAGCGGATCCGGCGAGCCTGACCCTCAGTCGCTCCCAAGGAGGCCATACCATGGCGGTCGCACGGGTCACCAAGATCATCGGGTCGTCTCCGCGAGGCTGGCAGGAGGCCGCGGACGAGGCCATGAAGCGGGCGAACAAGACGCTCCGGAACGTCACGGGCATCCACCTCCTGGAGCAGAAGGCGCACGTCGAGAAGGGGAAGATCACGGAGTACCGGGCGACGATCGAGGTGACGTTCATCCTGGAGGGCTAGCGATGCCCCGCGGGTCTACGATCTCCGGGTGATCGCCGAGACGACGCTGGGCGCGCTCGCCGCCCTGGCCTCCGCGCTGAGCTGGGCGGTGACCAGCCTCCTCGTGCGCTCGCTGATCGGCGAGCTCGGGTCGTTCGGCATCAACGCGCTCCGCTCGAGCGTCGGGGGCGCGATCCTCCTCGCCTGGGTCCTCGCGACGGGCGGGATCGGCGCGCTCACCGCCATGTCCGCCGGTGCGTTCGGTCTCCTGGCGCTGTCGATCGTGGCGGCGATCACGGTCGGCGACACGGTGTTCTTCGAGAGCACGCGCGTCCTCGGCGTGGGCCGCGCCATGACGATCTCGATGACCTACCCGGTGGGCGCCGCCCTGCTCGCCGCGGCCTTCCTCGACGAGCCGCTCACGCCCACGCTCGCCGCCGGCACGCTCCTGACCCTCGGCGGGCTCACGCTGATCGTCGCGCCCTGGGCGGAGCGCGCGCCGGACGAGCGGTTCTGGTTCGGGGTGGGAACGGCGACGCTCGCGTCGCTCGCGTGGGCGGTTTCCATCGTCGTCCTCAAGCCACCGCTCCGCGAGGTGGAGCCGGTGATTGCGCAGGCGATCCGGCTGCCGCTGGCGGCGGCGACCCTCTGGGCGACGCCGTGGGCGCGCGGCGCCCTCGACGGGCTCGGCCGGCGCGGGCGGCCGGTGCTCGCGCGGCTCGCCGTGCTGAGCGTCCTCACCGCGGTGAGCTCGGTGCTGTTCGTGGCCGGGGTCAAGTACGCTGGCGTCGGGGTGGCGGCGGTGCTGTCGTCGACGGCACCGATGTTCGCGATCCCGCTCGGGTTCGTCTTCTTCGGCGAGCGGCTGTCCCGCGGCGCGCTGCTGGGCGCCGGCGTCACGATCGCCGGGATCGTGGTGCTGCAGCTC
>Ga0209648_10001652_pt1 | contig 18101 bp, 13 predicted proteins | sample GraSoi2013_115cm_FD_185830 | JGI IMG/M metagenome (GOLD analysis project Ga0209648, IMG submission 185830) | Grasslands soil microbial communities from the Angelo Coastal Reserve, California, USA - Sample 9_17_2013_115cm (SPAdes) (version 2) | ecosystem: Environmental > Terrestrial > Soil >...
TGCAGCGCGAAGCCGTCTTCGTGCCGGGCGTAGATGAGCTCGTCGGTGGACGGCGGTACCGAGGCCAGGATGCCGAGCCAGGAGTACGGGTAGCCGCGCTCGGCCACCTGGATGAGGCCGGCCGGCATGGAATCCCGGCAGATGCCGTGGAACCCGTCGCAGCCGGCGATCGCGTCGCAGCTGACTTCGTGCCGGGTGCCCGCGGCGTCGGTGAAGCGGAGCACCGGCCGGTCGGTGTCGAGTTCGGCGACCTCGGTGCCGCAGACCTCGAACTCGATCCTGGCCCCGGCCGCGAGCCTGGCCCGGATCAGGTCCTTGACGATCTCGGTCTGGGCGTAGATCGTCACCCAGCGGCCGCCGGTCAGGTCGCGGAAGTCCAGATGGTGCCGCCCGCCCTCGAACTGCAGGTAGATCCCGCCGTGCTCGAGGCCCTCGGCGTCCATCCGCTGGCCGAGGCCGACCGCGCGGAGCAACTCGACCGTGCCGGCCTCGAGCAGGCCGGCCCGCTGCCGCGCCTCGCAGTAGGCCCGGCTGCGGTTCTCCACCACGATGGAGTCGATGCCGCGCAGGGCCAGCAGGTGCGAGAGCAGCAGGCCGGCCGGCCCGGCCCCGACGATCGCGACTTGAGTGCGTGAGCTGACTGTCATCTTCAGCCTCCGGCGACCCGGCCGCCGGAGTAGATCCGGCCGCGCCAGACCGACTCGTCCAGGAGTGACATGAAGGCTCCTTCTGGCTCACCTGTACGTAGGACGCACGATAGTTCAGAAAGCGAACGGGTGGTGCCAGGTCTATGATGTCATCGACCGAGCCAGGAGGCCCTCATTGACTGACAATCAGGATCACGGTCATGACGGGGACTTCGTCCAGTCGCTCGAGCGCGGGCTGTCGGTGATCCGTGCCTTCGACGCGGAGCACCCCAAGCTGACCCTGAGCGAGGTCGCCGCGAGCACCGGCCTGAGCCGGGCGGCCGCCCGGAGATTCCTGCGCACGCTGGTCCAGCTCGGTTACATGCGCAGCGACGGGAGCAGGTTCGCGCTCCGCCCCAAGATCCTCGAACTCGGCTACGCGTACCTGTCCAGCCTGACGCTGCCCGAGGTGGCCATGCCGCACCTGGAGCAGCTGGTCGAGCAGGTGCACGAGTCCTCGTCGGTATCCGAGCTCGACGGGGACGACGTGATCTACATCGCGCGGGTCCCGACCAAGCGGATCATGCGGGTGACGATCAGCGTCGGGACCAGGTTCCCGGCCTACGCGACCTCGATGGGCCGGGTGATGCTGGCCGCGCAGCCCGACGAGCGGCTCGATGAGTACCTGGAATCGGCCAGCCTGCGCGGCCTCACCGGGCACACCATCACCAGCGCGACCGCGCTGCGGCGCGAGCTGAGGAAGATCAGGGCCCAGGGCTGGGCCCTGGTCGACCAGGAACTCGAGGAGGGGCTTCGGTCCATCGCGGCCCCGATCCGCGATGCCGACGGCCAGGTCGTGGCCGCCATCAACGTCTCCACGCACGCCGGGCGGCGGACCCTGAACAGCATCGTGGAGGAACTGCTGCAGCCGCTGCTGGCCACCGCCCGCCGCATCGAGCTCGACCTGGCCCGCTCCCGCGCGTCGGCCCGCGCCCGCCCCGACGCCTGACTCGTTCCGTGGAGCGGGGCCACGACTGCGCGCTAGTACGGGCGGGGGCAGTGGCTCCGGGTGGGCTCGCCTGCCACACTAGCTTCTTATGCGCACGCTCGTCATCGACCATCCCCTGGTCACCCACAAGCTCACCGCGCTGCGGGATGCCGCCAGCGACACCGCGACCTTCCGCAGCCTGACGGCCGAACTGGTGACCTTGCTCGCCTATGAGGCGACCCGCGAGATGCGGGTGCAGCCCGTATCGGTCACCACGCCGGTGGGCATGGCCAGCGGCGTCAAGCTGGCCCGGCCGGTACCGCTCATCGTGCCGGTGCTGCGGGCCGGCATCGGGATGCTGGACGGCATGACCCGGCTGCTGCCGATGGCCGACGTCGGCTTCGTCGGGCTGCGCCGGGACGAGGAGTCGCTGGTCGCGTCCACCTACGCGGACCGGCTTCCGGCCGACCTGACGAACAGGGACACGTTCGTGCTCGACCCGATGCTGGCCACGGGCGGCACGCTCGCCACCGTCATCCGCATGCTCACCAACCGCGGCGCCGCCTCGGTCACCGCGATCTGCCTGCTCGCCGCGCCTGAGGGCCTGCGGCACGTCGAGACGGCCTTCGCCGCGGACGGGGTGCGGGTGGTGACCGCCGCGGTGGACGAGCGGCTGAACGACCGGGGGTACATCGTGCCGGGACTTGGCGACGCGGGCGACCGCCTGTTCGGCCAGATCTAGCCCGCTGAGGCTCTCGGGCAGGGCACCGGGCTCTGACGCGGCAACACCACGGTACCGCCAGCGTTCCGGGACTGGCCCCCCCACATCCACGGTGGGCGATAGCCCTGCCGCCGAACCCAGCACCCTGCCACTTGGTAGCTAATCAGGAGGTATCTACACACGGATATCCCCGAGTCCGGGGTTACCGCGGATCCGCCAGACGAAGAGAATCCAGCCTAGACTAACCAGATCGCAGGCGGAATCGAGGTAGCGGACCCCATCATGCCACTGAGCGCGCACGTCAGCACGGCGTCGGGCCAGAAGATGCCGGTCGCAGAGGGCAGCCGGCTGGTGTTCGGGCGGGGCCCGGGGGTGGACCTGATCGTCGCGGCCGGCCGGGGACTCTCCCGGCGGGCGGGCCTGCTGACCGCAATGGCCAGCGGAGTCTGGATCGCCAACATCAGCCGGACGCACGCGCTCTACGTCGAGGGCGAGGGGTACCAGGTCAGGCTGCCGCGGATGGAGGACGACGGCGAGCCCGCCAACGGCTGGTTCGTGCACGCGGGCACGGCCATGGTCGGCTCGCGCGCCATGCTCGACGAGGGGCGGTCGCTGGTCGTGACGGTCTCGGGTCAGCACGAGCTGGCCGCGGCGGCCCGCGGGGACGGGTGGGCGGAGACGGCCGGGCTGGCCGATGACGTCGAATGGACCGACGAGGTGCACCCGGCCCTCGGGGCCGGCCCGGGTGAGGCGGAAGAAGCCGGGCCGACCGGGTCGGGGCTCGACGGGACGCTGCTGCCGTTCTACCTGGACCCGATGACCAAGCTGTTCCTCGTCGCGCTGATCTGGTGCCGGCCGTGGCTCGTCGACCCGAGCGCGACCAGACCGCTGCCGCGTACGCCGGAAATCGCCAGGGGCGCCCTGGAGGTCACCGGTGCCTACCACGAACTGGAGCGGTTCGACGCCGACCAGGAGTACCACGACCTGCTGTCGGCGCGCGTGGCCGAGCACATCAAGGTGCTGCGCCGCAAGATCGCCGACCGCGGGCTCGCCGCCGCGGACGTCCGGCTCTCGGACGAGGTGGCCGTCCGGATCCTGATCGAGCACGGCATCATCACCTCGGCCGACCTGAGCAAGCTGGACGACCCGGCCTGGCGCTCCCGCCAGGAAGACCTGTGGTGGACCCAGAGCTGACCGGTCAGCCGGCCGGCGGCGGCCCCGCCGGTATCACCATGAACTGCGTAGTGACCGGGCGGCCGCCGGGTCCGGTCACGCTGACCGTGACCAGGCCCAGCGACAGCGAGCCGGAGTAGAGCTGGCTGACCGGCACCGTGAACGTACCGTCCGGGCCGGTCGTCGGCATGTCCGCCGAGGTCACGGTGAAGATCGGCCTGTTCGCCGGGTTGATCTCCGAGACGGTCAGGGTCAGGGACGCCCGCGGCGCGAAGCCGCTGCCCTGGACGACCCACGCGGTATCCGCCGTGCCCTGGCTCTGGCTCATCATGCACAGGTACGGGCCGCGGCCGGCGTGGCCCGACGCGCCGCACACGGTCCTCGGCGGCGGCGGCGGGCCGACGCCGGCCGGCACGGGGGACGGCGCGCTCGAACTGCTGAGCGCGGCGCCGAGGATGACGCCCACGACCACCAGGGCCGCTCCGACCGAGGCCCATCCGGCCCAGGCCATGCGCCCCCTGAGCCAGCGCCGCCAGCCGGTCCGCGACCCGGAACCGGCGCGCCTGGGCGGGCGGGGCGGCGGCTTGTACGAGGCGGGCAGCTCGGTGAGCGAGGCGTTGGTGGCGTCGTCGGCGGCGACGGCGAGCGCGGTCAGCTGGGGAGCGCGCTGGAACTCCGCCATCAGGGCGATCGCCTGCTCCGGCAGGTAAGGGTGCTCCTCGTCCGGGCCGGCCTGGGCCACGGTGAAGTCCCCGAGCTGGACCAGCATCGCCGAGGAGGCCGGCCGGTTCCTGGGCACCCGCTGCAGGCAGGCGGTGATCAGCTCGGCCAGCTCGCCGGGCAGCCCGGACAGGTCGGGTTCCTCGCTGGCCAGCCGGGCCAGCACGTCCATCACCGTGGCGCCCCGGTAGGGCGGGTGCCCGGTGGCGGCGAACAGCAGCGTCGCGCCGAGCGAGTACACGTCGCTGGCCACCGTCGCCTCGCGGGTGTCCCTGGCCTGCTCGGGTGCCATGTAGGCGGGCGTGCCGACGGCGCCGCGCGCCGTGGTCCGGCCCATCCGCTCGGCCGCCCGGGCCACGCCGAAGTCGATCACTTTCGGCCCGTCGGGCGCGACCAGCACGTTGGACGGCTTCAGGTCCCGGTGCACAAGACCGGCCCCGTGGATCGACTCCAGCGCCTCGGCGCACCCGGCGGCCAGCCACCGCACGGCGGTCGCCGGCAGCGGGCCGCAGGCCAGCACCAGCCGGGCCAGCGACGGCGCCGGGACGTACGCGGTAGCCAGCCAGGGCAGGTCAGCCTCCGGGTCGGCCTCCACCACCGCCGCGGTGAACACGCCGCTCACCTTCCTGGCGGCGGCCACCTCCTGCGCGAACCTGGTCCGGAAGCCGGCCTCCTCGGCCAGCTCGACCTTGACCGTCTTGACCGCGACCAGCCGTCCGGCGCCCGAACGTCCCAGGTACACCTGGCCCATCGAGCCCGAGCCCAGACGGCCGAGCACGGCGTACGGGCCGATCCGGTCGGGATCCCATCTCCGCAGGTTTTCCCGGGCAGGGGGCTCACCGCCCCGCTGCGATACCATTCCGGTCCCTCCTGACCCCGTCCACCCCAGACCAATGGCAGCTTCCATCATGCCGAAACGTTCCGCCCGGGTGCAGCGCCTTCGCCAGGATTCGTTGCACATGAGGATGGAGGGAATACCGCACCCGTTCGGGATAATAATTAGCTTTATATCGTACGGCGGTCGCCGAGCAGGCCGGCCGGGACCACCGCGTCGCTCATCGCCCGGGCGGTGGCGAATCCCGGCTTGATGACGGTATTGATCAGGTGCAGCCGCTCGTCGAAACCGGAAAACGCGCTTTTCATCGCGTTAATCGTCAGCCATTCGATGTCGGACCAGCCGTATCCGAATTCCGTGACCAGCCGGTGGAACTCCGAGCTGAGCGTGACCTGGCTCATCAGCCGGTTGTCGGTGTTCACGGTGACCCGGAAGGACAGCTGGCGCAGCACCCGGATCGGGTGCTCGGCGATCGACGGCGCCGCGCCGGTCTGGACGTTCGAGGTCGGGCACATCTCCAGCGGGATCCGGCGGTCGCGGATGTAGGCGGCCAGCCGCCCGAGGCGGACGCTGCCCTCGGGGCTGATCTGGATGTCGTCCACGATGCGTACCCCGTGGCCGAGCCGTTCGGTGCCGCAGTACTGCACCGCCTCCCAGATCGACGGCAGCCCGAACGCCTCGCCCGCGTGGATGGTGATGTGGAAGTTCTCCCGCTTGACGTACTGGAAGGCGTCCAGGTGCCGGCTCGGCGGCCAGCCCGCCTCGGCGCCCGCGATGTCGAATCCGACCACGCCATCGTCTCTGTGGCGGACCGCGAGCTCGGCGATCTCCAGCGACCTGGCCGCCGTCCGCATCGCGGTGAGCAGGGCGTACACGGTGATCGGCCGGTTAGTGCTGCCCTCGCGGAAGCCCTCGAGGACGGCCCGGACCACCTCGTCCAGGCTCAGCCCGCGCTGGGTGTGCAGCTCGGGCGCGAACCTCACCTCGGCGTACACCACCCCGTCGGCGGCCAGGTCCTCGGCGCACTCGGCGGCCACCCGACGCAGCGCCTCTGGCGTCTGCATGACCGCGACCGTGTGCCGGAACGCGTCCAGGTAGATCTCCAGGTGACCGCGGTGCGCGCCCTCGGTCAGCTTGCGCGTCAGCTCTTCTACGTTATCGCCCGGCAGGTCGGCGTACCCCGTCTCGCGGGCCAGCTCCAGCACGGTCTGCGGGCGCAGGCCGCCGTCCAGGTGATCGTGCAGCAGGACCTTCGGGACGGCCCTGATCTCGGCAAGTGTCGGCATCCCCTTATTGTGCTACCCCTTGTTCTACTGGGCGGGGCCGACCTCCTCGATGATCGGGGAGACGGGGGGCGGCGGGCCGTCCCCGCTCATCTCGACGGCGCCGTCCAGGGCGGCCAGGGCCGGGCCGAAGCGCCCGGGGTCGTCGGCGCGCAGCTCGAGCAGCGGCTGGCCGGCCTGCACCCGCTCCCCCGGCTTGGCCAGGCAGATGATGCCCGCGGCCGCGCTGACCTGGTCCTCCTTGCGGGCCCGGCCCGCGCCGAGCCGCCACGCCGCGATGCCGACGGCCAGCGCGTCCAGGCCGGTCAGCCAGCCGGAGGCGGGGGCGGGCAGGATCTGAGTGTGTTCGGCTCGGGGCAGCGCGGCGTCCGGGTCGCCGCCCTGGGCGCGGACCATCGCCCGGTAGGCGGCCAGGGCCCGGCCGTCCGCGATGGCGGCGGCGGGGTCGGCGTCGAGGCCGGCCAGGGCGAGCATCTGCCCGGCCAGGGCGAGGGTGACCTCCATCAGGTCGGCGGGCCCGCTCCCCTGCAGCGCCTCGACCGATTCCGTGACCTCCACGGCGTTGCCGACGGCGCGGCCCAGCGGGACGTCCATCCTGGTCAGCAGGGCCCTGGTGCGGACTCCGTGTTCCTCGCCGAGGGCGACCATCGTCTCGGCGAGCTCGCGCGCCCTCGCGTGGCTCGTCATGAACGCGCCGGTGCCGACCTTGACGTCGAGGACGAGCGCGCCGGTTCCCTCGGCGATCTTCTTCGACATGATCGAGCTGGCGATGAGCGGGATGGACTCGACCGTTCCCGTGACGTCGCGCAGCGCGTACAGCCTGCGGTCCGCGGGCGCCAGGCCCGACCCGGCGGCGCAGATCACGCAGCCGGCGCTTTGCAGGACGGCGATCGTCTCGTCCGGGGTCAGCGCGGCGCGGAAACCCGGGATCGACTCGAGCTTGTCCAGCGTGCCGCCGGTGTGGCCGAGCCCGCGCCCGGACAGCTGCGGCACGGCGGCGCCGCAGGCCGCGACCAGCGGCGCGAGGATCAGGCTGACCTTGTCTCCCACCCCGCCGGTCGAGTGCTTGTCCACGGTCGGCCTGCTGATCGAGGACAGGTCGAGCCGGTGCCCGGAGTCGATCATGGCCGCGGTCCAGGTCCTCAGCTCGGCGCCGTCCAGGCCGCGGAAGTAGATCGCCATCAGCAGCGCGGACATCTGCTCGTCGGCGACCTCGTGCCGGGCGTACGCCTCGAACAGCCACCTGATGTCGTCGTCGGAGAGCCGGAGCCCGTCTCGCTTGGCCCGGATCAGGGAGACCGCGTCGGTCACGGCCGGGACTCCCTTCTTGCCGCGAGATCGGCCTGGCTGAAGGCGGCCGGGAGCAGGACGCCGAGCTCGACCGGGCCCTCCGCGGTGTCGACGAGCAGGCCGCCGCCGCCGGCCTCGAGCAGCAGCTGACGGCAGCGGCCGCAGGGCAGCAGCGGCTCGCCATCACCGGCGACCACGGCCACGGCCACCAGCGGGCCCGCGGCGCCAGCGGCGCCAGCGGCGGGCAGGACCTCGGCGCCGGAGGCGGGCAGGGTCCCGGCGCCGGAGGCGTGAAGAGCAGAGACCAGGCCGCATTCGGCGCACAGGGTCAGGCCGTAGGACGCGTTCTCCACGTTGCAGCCGGTCACGACCTGCCCGTCGCTGGCCTGGCCGGCCGCACCGACCCGGAGCCCGGAATAAGGAGCGTAGGCGCGCTCGGCCGCCGCGGCGGCGGCGGCACGAAGTACCGGCCAGTCGATGATCACCAGAAGACTGTAAGTCCTGGGGAGCGGGTCGCAGCGCACCGGGCCTCAGCGCACCGGGCCCGGCACGACTGGGGCCTGCGCGACTGGGGCCCGAAATGACTGAGGTCCGCGTGGGTAAGGCTGCAGGGGTGCCTTATCCACGCGAACCCTCTCACGTCTCCCGCGGCCGCGGCAGGGAAGCGGTCCGCGCTGAGAGCAAGGAACTCTGATAGAAATCATGCCCGATCACTTACTAAGGACCCACCCTGGAAGAAGTTCAGATCTGGTTAAGATCTGCGCCCGGTTACGTGCATGCCGGTTTCGTGCTTAACGTGGAGCCGTGAACGCGCGTCTTGGCCGGGTCCTGGTTGTGGAAGACGACCCCGGCATCGCCACCCAGCTGGTCCGCGGGCTGACCCGGGCCGGCTACGAAACCGGCAGCGTCACCACAGGTAAGGCGGCGCTCGACTGGCCGGTGCCAGACGTCGTGCTGCTCGACCTCGGCCTGCCCGACATCGACGGCGTGGAGGTCTGCCGGCGGCTGCGCCAGTCCACCGACGCGGCCATCATCATCGTCACGGCCCGCGGTGAGGAATCCGACCGCGTGCTGGCGCTCGACGAGGGCGCCGACGACTACCTGATCAAGCCGTTCGGGCTGCAGGAGCTGCTGGCCAGGATCCGGGCGGTGCTGCGGCGCAGCAAGCAGCCGGCCGGACACGGCCAGGTGATGCAGCACGGCCCGCTGACCATCGACCTGCGCACGCACAGGGTCACCGTGCACGGGAACCAGATCGCGGTGACGCCCAAGGAGTTCGCCATCCTGGAGTGCCTGGCCAGCGACCCGGGACGGGTGGTCAGCCGCCAGGAGATGCTCGAGCGCGCCTGGGACGAGCACTGGTACGGCCCGACCAAGGTGCTCGACGTCCACATGGCGGCGCTGCGCAAGAAGCTCGGCGACCCCGGCCTCATCGAGACCGTCTACGGACACGGCTTCCGGCTGGCCGACCAGGACGGCCCGTCGTGACCAGGCGGATCCTGCTCGCCCTGGTGGTCTTCACCGCCGTGGTCATCACCGGGGCGATGCTCCCGCTGGCGCTGAACACGATCGCGCACGACCGGAGCTCGTTCGTCCAGGCCACCCAGGGCATGGTGCGCACCGACGCCGCGGTCGCCCAGGCACGGCTCGAGGCCATCGCGCAGAGCGGATCGCTGAAGGCCAAGCCTTACGCACCGCTGGTCGCCATCCTCACCCAGGCGCAGCAGGACGGCGACCGCCTGCTGATCCTGCAGAGCAAGCGCACGGTGACGCAGATCACGGAAAAGGTCAATATCCAGAAGGGCAAGATGCCGGTCAGCGACCGCGACTGGACCAGGCTCGCCGAGCAGGCGGACGCCCAGCCCGCGTCCGCGGTCCACGATCCGACGCACGAGGAGATCGTGCCGGCTACCGAGGTCACGGGATCGTGGGTGGTCGCGGCCACCCCCGTGTTCAGCGGCTCCAGCGTGCTGGTGGGCACGGTGATCCTGGCTAGGTCGTCGGCGGCGCTGAACCGGACCATCGTGGGCCTGTGGGTCCTGCTCGCCACGATCGGCGTGGTCGCCCTGATCGGCGCGACGCTGCTCGCGTTCGCGCTGGTCCGCTGGGTGAGCAGGCCGCTGGCCCGGCTGACCGGCGCGGCCGCCCGGCTGGCCGACGGCGACCTGGCCAGCCGGGCCGTGGTCGATTCCGGGCCGCCGGAGCTGCGCCGCATGGCCACCACGTTCAACACCATGGCCGGACGGCTCGAGGCGCTGGTGCACGGGAACCGGGCGGTCATCGCGGACGTGTCGCACCAGCTCCGCACCCCGCTGGCCGCGCTGCGGCTGCGGCTGGACCTGCTTGCCGCGGACACGGCCCAGTCCGACCCCGATACCGCGCACGAGCTGGCCGGCGCGCTGGACGAGCTGGCCAGGCTGTCCCGGCTGGTGGACGGGCTGCTCGCGGTGGCCAGGGCGGAGAACGTGGTGCCGGTGCCTGTCGCGGTGGACGTCGCCGCGGTGGTCAGGGAGCGGGTGGCGGCCTGGCACCCGGTGGCCGACGACCGGGACATCAGGCTCACCGTCACGCCGCCGTGGGCCGAGCCGGTGCTGGCCTGGATCGGCGAGGGCCACCTGGAGCAGGTCCTGGACAACCTGATCGCCAACGCGCTCGAGGCGCTGAGCGCGGGCCGCCACGTCGCGGTGACCGCCAAGGTGACGACGGCCGGCGCGCAGATCACGGTGGCCGACGACGGCCCCGGCATGGACGCCGAGGACCGGGAGCGCGCCTTCCTCCGCTTCACCACCTCCAACCCGAACGGAACCGGGCTGGGCCTGGCCATCGTGCACCGCCTGGTCACCTCGAACGGCGGCACGGCCTGGCTGACGGAGACGCCAGGCGGCGGGCTGACCGCCATCCTCGAGTTCCCCGGCATGCCCACCACGCCCAGTGCGTCCGACAACCCTTCGCCAGCCGCTCTGAGTATGTAGGAAAGCACCAAGAATCCCGGGCGCCGACCCCGGATCTCTGTCTGGCAGGCCAGGAGAACCATCCTCGCCGGGTTCCGATTCGGCAACGAGCGCGCCAGATAGCCGCGTGGCCCCTTCCCAGCGGGGATCACCAGGCATAACCTGCGGGACAACCCAGGATGAAGATGCGAGGCCAGCCGCGTGCCGCGTGCTGGCCCAGTGGAGGTAAGCGTGAAACGTAGCGCATGGGCCACGGCGACGCTGGCCGTGTCGGCGACGGTGGTCATCGCCGCGTGCGGCAGCAGCCACAGTTCGGCAACGGGCGGCACCAGCAGTTCATCGAGCGCGTCGGCCAGCTCGACCGGTACGGCGGCGACCACGGGCAAGTTCCTCGGCTGCATGGTCAGCGACACCGGCGGGGTCGACGACAGGTCGTTCAACGCCGCGTCGTGGGCGGGCATGAACGCGGCCGCGAGCGCCAACGGCAACATCAGCGTCAAGTTCTCGCAGGCAACGTCGACGTCCGACTACACACCCATCATCAACACGTTCCTGAGCCAGAAGTGCAACATCATCGTCAGTATCGGGTTCGCGATGGGCGACGCGACGAAGGCGGCGGCGACGGCGCACCCGGGCCAGAAGTTCGCGATCGTGGACTACACCTATCAGCCGACGCTGCCGAACGTAGACGCGCTGGTGTTCAACACGGTGCAGGATGCCTTCCTCGGTGGCTACCTGGCCGCGGGCATGAGCAAGACCGGCAAGGTCGCGACGTTCGGCGGGCAGGAGTTCCCGACCGTGACGATCTACATGGACGGCTATTGGGACGGCGTGCAGTACTACAACTCCAAGCACGGCACGCACGTGCAGGTGCTCGGCTGGGACGAGAAGACCCAGAAGGGCTCGTTCACCGGCGACTTCACCAACCAGACCAAGGGCCTGACCCAGACCCAGACGTTCATCAGCGAGGGCGCGGACGTCATCTTCCCGGTCGCGGGCACCGTCGGGCTCGGCGCCGTCAAGGCGGTCCAGCAGGCGGATGCCGCGGCCGGCAGCCAGAAGGTGAACCTGGAGTGGGTGGACCTCGACGGCTGCGTCAGCGACCCGCAGTACTGCAAGTACTTCATCTCCAGCGTGGGGAAGGGCATCGTGACCGCGGTGAAGACCGCGGTGCTGGCCGCGGCCAGCGGCTCGTTCAAGAGCGGCAACTACATCGGCACGCTGGCCAACGGCGGCGTTACGCTGGCCCCGTTCCACGACTTCGACAGCAAGGTGCCTGCCTCGCTGAAGGCGGAGCTCCAGCAGATCAGCACGGGCATCGAGAACGGCTCGATCCAGACACCGACCAAGAGCCCGGCGTAATCTTCGGGTAAAGGCGAATGTGGCAGCGGTGCGGCGCGACGCCGCACCGCTGCCACAACGGCGCTAACGGATCCAAGGGCTCCTAAGGGTCAACGTGGAACTTGAGCTGAAGGGCATCACCAAGCGGTTCGGCTCGCTGGTGGCCAACGACCGGATCGATCTTTCTGTGTCACCGGGCCAGGTGCACGCCCTGCTGGGCGAGAACGGCGCCGGCAAGACGACCCTGATGAACGTCCTGTACGGGCTCTTGCAGCCCGATGAGGGCGAGATCCTGATCGACGGGAAGAGCGTTCAGTTCAATTCGCCCAAGGACGCCATCGCGGCCGGCATCGGGATGGTGCACCAGCACTTCATGCTCGTGCCCGTGTTCACCGTCGCCGAGAACGTCACCCTCGGCATGGAGGAAACCCGCCCGTCCGGCCTGCTCGACCGGCGCAAGGCCCGCCGCGACGTGCGCGAGCTGTCCCGGCGCTACGGGCTCGCGGTCGACCCGGACGCGCTGGTGGAGAACCTGCCGGTCGGCATCCAGCAACGGGGCGAGATCATCAAGGCGCTGGTCAGGGAGGCGTCCGTGCTGATCCTCGACGAGCCGACCGCGGTGCTCACCCCGGCCGAGACCGACGACCTGTTCCGGATCATCGGGCAGCTCAAGGCCGCCGGGACGTCCATCGTCTTCATCTCGCACAAGCTCAAGGAGGTCCAGGCGATCGCGGACACGATCACCGTGCTGCGCCGCGGCGCGACCGTCGGCGAGAAGCCGCCGTCCGCCACCGAGGACGAGCTCGCCGCGATGATGGTCGGCCGCAGCGTGCAGCTGACGGTCAGCAAGGAGGCGGCCCGACCGGGCGACGTGGTGCTCGACGTCGAGGACCTGACGGTCGCGGACGAGACCGGCCGGGTCTGGGTGAACGGGATGTCGTTCCAGGTCCGCGGGGGCGAGATCCTCGGCCTGGCGGGCGTGCAGGGCAACGGGCAGACCGAGCTGACCGAGGCGCTGCTCGGGCTGCGGCCCATCGCGTCCGGGCACGTGCGGCTGAACGGCCGCGACCTCACCCACAGCACGCCCCGGCAGCGGCTGCACGCGGGGGTCGCCTACATCCCCGAGGACCGGCAGGAAGACGGGCTGGTCAGCGCCTTCTCGGTGGCCGACAACATGATCCTGGACAACTACGACCGGCCGCCGTTCTCCTCGGGCATCAACCTCGACCTGGGCGCCATCGCCAGCAACGCGGCCGAGCGGGTGCAGGAGTTCGACGTCCGCACCCAATCCGCGGACACCCCGGTGGGCATGCTGTCCGGCGGCAACCAGCAGAAGGTCATCCTGGCCAGGGAACTGGGGCGAGAGCACAAGCTACTGGTGGCCAGCCAGCCGACCCGGGGCCTCGACGTCGGCTCGATCGAGTTCGTGCACCGCCGCATCGTGCGGCAGCGCGATCACGGCGTGGCCGTGCTTATCGTCTCGTCCGAACTCGACGAGATCTACGCGCTCGCGGACCGGATCGCGGTCATGTACGAGGGCCGGATCACCGGCGTCCGGCCGCCCTCGGTGCCGGTGGAGGAACTGGGCCTGCTGATGGCCGGATCGGAAGTCCACGGAGCAGCGCAAGCGCAGGCTCCGGCAGCGGAGCAGGCAGGAGCGGGAGAGAGCTCATGAGTGAGCAGGTACCGCCGGGTCCCCCCGAGTCTCCGGCTTCTGGCGGGCCGGCCACCGCGACGAAGCAGGAAGTAAAGAGCGAGGCGGGCCGCAGGTCGTTCGGTTCAATCTTGAGGGAATCGATCCTCGAGGGCAACTCGGTCACGGTGATCTTCCTGGCCATCTTCACCGCCATCGTGATAGGCGGCCTGCTGAACGCGTTCACCAACACGACGGTGCTGCACGCGTGGGGCAACCTCTTCTCCGCGCCCGGCGCGGCCATCGCCAAAGCCTGGGACACGGCCATCGGCGCCTACGTGGCGCTGTTCGAGGGCTCGATCTTCAACCCGCACACCGTGGCGGCGCTGTTCCAGCAGGCCTCGTTCAGCACGGCCATCCACGACGGCTATCTGGGCGCCGTGTTCAACCCGCTGTCGGAGACCTGCGTGCAGGCCACGCCGCTGCTGCTGGCCGGGCTGGCGGTCGCGCTGCCGTACCAGGCCGGCATGTTCAACATCGGCGCGCAGAGCCAGTTCATCGGCGGCGCGATCCTGGCCACCTACCTCGGCTACGGGGTCAGCCTGCCGCCCGTGGTGCACCTGATCGCCTGCGTGCTCGGCGGCTTCGTCGGCGGCGCCGCGCTCGGCTGGGTGGTCGGCGAGCTCAAGGCCAGGACGGGCGCGCACGAGGTGATCACCACGATCATGCTCAACTACATCATGGTCTACCTGCTCTCGTTCCTGCTCGGCAACGTCATGCAGCGGCCCGGCCGGACCGACCTGATCAGCCCGTTTATCGCCGGCGACGCGCACCTGCCGCACCTGTTCGGCTCGACGCTGCGGATCAACGCGGGTTTCCTCGTCGCGCTGGCCTGCGCGTTCGGCGTGTGGTGGCTGCTGTACCGGACCACGCCCGGGTTCGAGTTCCGCGCCATCGGCAAGAACCCGAGCGCGGCCCGGGTGGCGGGCATGAACGTGGAGCGTTCCTGGGTGCTGGTGATGCTGATCGCCGGAGGGCTGGCCGGGCTGGCGGCTTCGGCGGTGATCCAGGGCACCGAATCCAGCCTCAACTTCCAGAGTTACGGCACCTACGGCTTCGACGCGATCACGGTCGCGCTGCTCGGGCTGGGCCGGCCGCTCGGGGTGGTGCTCGCGGCGCTGCTGTTCGGCGCGTTCCACGCCGGCGCGCCGCTGATGCAGGCCCAGACATCCACCCCGGTGGACATCGTGGGGGTGCTGGAGGCGCTGATCGTGCTGTTCGTGGCGGCGCCGCCGCTGGTCCGGGCCATATACCGGCTGCGCGCGGCGCGGGCCGCGGGCGTCGCGGGCCTGTCCGGAAGGGGGCTGGCATGACGATCACTGAGCACGCCCCCGTGGTGAAGGCCGAGGCAGCCGCGATCAGTCCGTGGCGCCGCTGGCTGGCGCCGGTGACGTTCGCGGTGTTCGGGCTGGTGGACATCTTCGTGTTCGGCCTGTTCGCGCACCACGGCGACGTGACCTTCGCGTTCTCCCAGCCGTTCGCCAAGGTCTCGATACCGAATCTCTCGCTGCCCGCCGCCGAGACCTGCTACGCGTGCGGCGCGCTGACGCTGGTGCTGGCGCCGCTGCGGGCCGTGGTGAAGCTGAGCACCCTCTGGCGGCGGGTGAGCATCGCCGTCGTGGTGTTCCTGTTCGTGCTGGCCCTGCTCTGCTGGGCGGGGGCCGGCCAGACCACCGCGTTCAACGTGGTGAACCTGCTGCAGGGCACGCTCAGCCAGTCAATCCCGATCATGCTGGGCGCGCTCACCGGCGTGATCTGCTCGCGGTCCGGGGTGGTGAACATCGGCATCGAGGGCCAGCTGCTGCTCGGCGCGTTCGTCGCCGCCATGGTGGCCAGCGCCTCCGGAGACCTGTGGCTGGGCCTGATCAGCGGCGCGGCGGCCGGCTGTCTGGTCGGCGCGCTGCTCGCGGTGTTCGCCATCCAGTACACCGTCGACCAGATCATCCTCGGCGTGGTGCTGAACAGCCTCATCCTCGGCCTCACCGGGTATCTGTACGACGACCTCATGGTGCCCTACGCCAACACGCTGAACTCCCCGCCGACCTTCAGCGCGGTCAAGATCCCGCTGCTGGCCGACATCCCGATCATCGGGCCGGTGTTCTTCCAGGCGACGATCTTCCTCTACCTGACCTACCTGGCCCTGGCCCTGGTCCAGGTGGGCCTGTTCAACACCCGGTGGGGGCTGCGCACCCGCGCGGTCGGCGAGCACCCGGTCGCGGCGGACACCGTCGGCATCCGGGTGTACGCCACCCGGTACCGCAACGTCATCATGGCGGGGGTGCTGGCCGGCATCGGCGGCGCCTACCTTACGGTTGGCTCGGTCGGGAGCTTCGCCAAGGGCATGTCGTCCGGCGAAGGGTACATCGCGCTGGCCGCGATGATCTTCGGACGGTACTCGCCCTTCGGCGCGATCGGAGCGGCGCTGCTGTTCGGCTTCTCCACCCAGCTGCAGTCGATCCTGTCCACCATGAACGTGCCGATTCAGTCCAACCTGCTGCTGATGACCCCGTATGTAGTGACGATCATCGTGGTGGCCGGGCTGGTCGGCAGGGTCCGTCCGCCCAAGGCCGAGGGCATCCCGTACGTCAAGGCGTAAAGACCCTTGATACCGAACGGGCCGGGTCACTCGCTCCGGTGTCGTGCCGCCTACGGCGGTCGCCGGAGTGGCTGGAGTGACGGGGCGGGTGACTCGCGGTCATGGAGTGCTCAATTTGCGTGGTTGATTCGGTTGATCGGGGGGACTATCGTGCACCGGATCAACCGCCAGGCCCGTTTCCGCCAAGATCTTCTTGCTAGGAGAGCCGTGGGTGGCCGAAGTGACGGGTGAGGCTGAGCTGCGGGCGGCGGTCGAGGCGTGGATCGCGGATGACCCCGACGAGGGCGACCGGGCCGAGCTGCAGGCGCTGCTCGACCGCGCATTCCCCCCTGAGGAGGGGGGCGGGGCGATGGAGGAGTTGCGGGACCGGTTCGCGGACCGGCTGCACTTCGGGACGGCCGGGCTGCGGGGCGTGGTCGCCGCGGGGCCGAACCGGATGAACCGCGCCGTGGTCAGGGCCGCGACCGCCGCAGTGGCCGGATGGCTGCTCGAGCCGGGCGGCGGTGCGCCGGAGCACGGGGCGGGCGGGGTCAGGGTCGTGGTGGGCTGCGACGCCCGGCACCGGTCGGCGGAGTTCGCCGGCGAGGTGGCCGGGGTGCTGGCCGGCGCGGGCCTCGCGGTGCACGTGCTCCCGCTGCCGTGCCCCACTCCCCTGCTCGCGTTCGCGGTCCGGCACCTGGGCGCGGCGGCCGGGGTGATGGTCACGGCGAGCCACAACCCGGCCGCGGACAACGGGTACAAGCTGTACCTGAGCGACGGCGCCCAGGTCATCCCGCCCGCCGACGCGCAGATCGAGCGGCGCATCGCCGGCCTCGGGCCGCTGTCGCAGGTCCCGGTGGCCGCGGCCGGGAGCCCGCTGATCACCCGCCACGGCGACGAGGTGGCGCGGGCGTACCTGGACGCGGTGGTCGCCACGGCCGCCGGGACGGACGCCGCCCCGGGGGGGCTCGGGGGGGTCGTCCCCCCCGGAACCAGCAGAGCCCCCGGCCGGGGCGGGCTGAACGTCGTCTACACGCCGATGCACGGGGTGGCCGGCCGGCTCATGCTCCGGGCCCTGGAGCAGGCGGGCTTCGCGGCGCCGCACGTGGTGGCCGCGCAGGCCGAGCCCGACCCGGACTTCCCGACCGTCGCGTTTCCCAATCCGGAGGAGCCGGGCGCCCTGGACCTGGCGCTGGCCGACGCGCGGCGGTTCGGGGCCGACCTGGTCGTGGCCAGCGACCCGGACGGGGACCGGCTCGCCGTGGCCGTCCCCGACCCGGAGAACCTGCTGGTTCCGGGGGGGACGACCCCCGCGGCCCGATGGCGGGCGCTGACCGGGGATCAGGTGGGCGCCCTGCTCGGGGCCAGCCTGCTGGAGCGGACGGCGGGCCAGGACGACCCGGGAGCGCGGCTGGTGGCGTCCACCGTGGTCTCCTCCACGCTGCTGTCCAAGATCGCCGCGGCGGCCGGCGCCCGCTACGCCGAGACCCTGACCGGGTTCAAGTGGATCGCCCGGGCCGCCGACGGGCAGCCGGGCGCGCGCTTCGTCTTCGGCTACGAGGAGGCGCTCGGCTACGCCGTCGGCGACGTGGTCCGCGACAAGGACGGCATCGGCGCCGCGCTGACCATGCTCCGGCTGGCGGAGGGGGCGAAGTCGTCGGCCCGTTCGGTACTCGATGTGTACGACGACCTGGAGCGGGCGCACGGCGTGCACCTGACCTCCCAGCTCACGCTGCGGACCGCCGACCAGGCGCACGTCATGAGCCGGCTCAGGTCCTCGCCGCCCGCCGCCCTCGGCGACGAGCCGGTGTCCGGCCGCACCGACCTCGCCGAGGGTACGGGCGACGTGCCGCGGGCCGACGTGCTGATCTTCCGCCTGGCCGGCGGCCGGGTGGTGCTGCGCCC
>Ga0209648_10001653_pt1 | contig 18099 bp, 11 predicted proteins | sample GraSoi2013_115cm_FD_185830 | JGI IMG/M metagenome (GOLD analysis project Ga0209648, IMG submission 185830) | Grasslands soil microbial communities from the Angelo Coastal Reserve, California, USA - Sample 9_17_2013_115cm (SPAdes) (version 2) | ecosystem: Environmental > Terrestrial > Soil >...
AGAGAGTAACGAAATCGAGGTCCAGACCATCCGGTAGCTGGGCTGTTTGTGGTGGAGACCTTTCAATAACCTCGACTGATTCCAAAGCACTTAACTGAATCCGGAGTGCTCAACTGCGAAAGTTTGGTTAATTGTCCTTACGTTGTGTCTTGCGGGCGTTGGCGGCCGCAAATATGGCTTCGTCTCAACGGCACTTGCCCAGGCTCAGGATTGGGAATCTTCGATCCGCAAGTTTGAAGAGCAAGACAAGATCAATCCTCCTAAATTGGGGTGCATCGTTTTCACCGGCTCCTCGAGTATCGCGCGCTGGGAAACACTGGTTGATGAGATGAAGCCGCTAGATGTCATCAATCGAGGTTTTGGCGGCTCGCAGTATTCTGACCTTAACCAATACGCGAAACGAATCGTCATTGCCTATCAGCCTCGTGCGGTCGTGGTTTATGAGGGTGACAACGACCGCGCGGCTGGATCTTCCAAGACACCGGAATCAGTTGCCAACGACGCGCGGGTATTCGTCCAAACCATTCATTTCGGCGTTACCGGAAACTTGGATCTACATTATTTCCATCAAGCCATCCCTGTCGCGATGGAACGAGTGGCCCAGAATGAAGGAAGCAAACCACATAATTCGGCATTTCTTACGCACGCAGGACCGGGTCCAGTACATCGATGTCGCTTCTGCGATGTTCGACACCAAGGGTAACCTCCGCGCTGACCTTTTCGTCGAAGACGGCTTGCACCCAACGCAGAAGTGTTATGCATTGTGGACGTCCATTATCAAACCCGTACTTCTCCAGCGATTTGGACTCGAAAAGACGGTTGGCCAGATACCGATAGAACGCCGTGGTTTCGCTTTGACATTGAAGACCTGGCCGTCGTCCCAGCTTGGAGCAAGCACATTCACTGCGCAGCTCCCCACAAACACACTTCCAGCCGGTTGGATATTGGAACGGGCGGCGTGAGAAGATGCTAGACCCGGGCAGTCGGTGCCTAATGCCATCGTTGGTTTCCAGCCAATTTGCTTTACATTGCCGGTTGATTGCCCGGTTCGCAGCCATCCGAACCATCTGTCTGTCGCTGCTTGTAGGCGCCGGCGCCGCACAGAATACCGAACCGGCGCAGACTCAGGGCCAGCAGAGCGGCACGAGCACCGGGATCGCGCACGCTCCCGTTAAAGACGCGCTGTCCCGTCCCATTACGGCGGGCGGATTTGTGGATAACGCGCCGGTCATCTTCTCAGATATCACCCGTGTCGCAGGCCTGGATAAATTTCACCATAAGTCCGGTACTCCCGACAAAAGCACCATTCTGGAAACGCCTGGCTCCGGAGTAGCCCTCCTCGACTATGACAACGATGGGTGGCTCGACATTTATCTGCTGAACGGCTCAACCTTTCCCGCGCTGAAGGGCAAAGCGGCCCCGCCGCGGGCCATGTTGTTCCACAACAATCACGACGGCACTTTCACCGACGTGACGGACAAGGCAGGTGTGGCCAACGAGCGCTGGGGCTTTGGCGTCGTCGTCGGCGATTACGATAACGATGGTTGGCCCGATATCTATGTTTCCAATTTCGGCAAGAACCGGCTCTACCACAACAATCACGACGGGACGTTCACCGATGTTGCAGAGAAGGCTGGAGTTGCGCTGGGAGGATGGTCAACCGGCGCGACCTGGGGCGATTACGACCACGATGGTTTCCTCGACCTCTTTGTCCCAGGTTATGTGAAATTCGATCCTGACAATCCGCCCATCGCAGGCAAAGGAGACCTGCCGTTCGGGTTCTGCCAGTTTCGCGGGATCAACGTGATGTGTGGTCCGCGCGGCTTGCCTGGTGAGGGCGATCATTTGTTTCACAACAACGGCGACGGGACTTTTACGGACGTGAGTGCAAAGGCCGGCGTTTCTGATCCCAGGGGTTATTACGGTCTGGCGTCGGTCTTTGTTGACGTGGACGACGACGGATGGCTGGATTTGCTGGTGGCCAATGATTCCGTACCGAAGTACCTCTATCGCAACAAGCGTGACGGGACATTCGAGGATGTCAGCTACCTCTCGGGATTCGCCCTCAACGACGAGGGCCGGGAACAGGCGGCAATGGGAATAGCAATCGGTGACTACAACCGCGACGGGAAGGTGGACTTTTGCATCACGAACTTTTCAGACGACTACGACACGCTGTACCGCAACGACGGAGACGCCAGCTTCACTGACGTAAGCTTTGCAGCTGGAATCGCCAATGCGTCCATTCCGTTTCTCGGCTGGGGAACGGGTTTCCTGGACTATGACAACGACGGACTGCTCGACCTCTTTGTTGCGAATGGGCACGTTTATCCTGGTGTTGACAAGCAGGACTGGGGCACCACCTGGGCCCAGCGCCCGTTGTTATTTCGCAATTTGAACGGCTCCAAGTTCGTGGAGGTCGCTCCAGCCACAGGCAGCGGGCTGGCGGTCGTGGTCTCCGCACGCGGAGCGGCTTTTGGCGATCTGTTCAATGACGGCCACACCGACGTAGTGCTCAACGTGATGGACTCGCCCCCCGTGCTTCTACGGAATGTCGTCAAGAATTCCAATCACTGGCTGACGTTAAAATTGGTCGGTGGCCCGAAGAGCCCGCGGGACGCGATCGGAGCCAAGGTGTTTGTCTGGACGGGAGGCGTCCGTCAACGCGGGGATGTTTTCAGCGGCGGCAGTTACGCTTCCAGCTCGGACCAGCGTTTGCACTTTGGGCTAGGCACTGCCACAAGAGTTGACAAAGTGGAAATCTCGTGGCCAGACGGATTGAAGGAAGAGATTAAAATTCCTGCAATCGATCGGATTGTCACTGTTGTGGAAGGAAAAGGAACCGTGGAGCCGTGAAGCTCGAACCAACACGCCGTAAGGGGCGGGTTCTCCTGACACTCCTGCTGTTTTTCCTTGCCGCTTCGCGCCGATTCATCACGGCGCAAGAACGCACTGTGCCAGCGGCAGCAGGTTCCAGTTCTACTGAATCCTTTGTTGATATCACGCAGCGGGTCGGCATCAACTTCCAGTACCTCGCATCCCATACCTCCAGGAAGTACCTTCTTGAAACTATGGGAGCAGGGGTCGCGCTGTTCGACTACGACAATGACGGACGCCTGGATATTTATCTGGTAAACGGCGCGCCTCTAAGCGATCCCACTCCGAAAGGGACAGTTCCGCGGAAGACAGATTCGCAGTATTGGAACCGTCTCTACCATCAGAAGCCGGACGGAACATTCGAGGACGTTACAGAAAAGGCTGGCCTGCAAGGAGCAGGATATGGTATGGGCGTTGCGGTGGGTGATTTTGACAACGACGGATATGAGGACCTGTACGTGACCGCCTACGGCGGGAACAAGCTCTATCACAATAACGGCAATGGCACGTTCACCGACGTAACCGAGAAGGCAGGCGTCGCAGGAGGCGGCTGGTCCACCAGCGCGGCATGGGTCGATCTGGACGGCGACGGGTTCCTTGATCTAGTCGTCTTGCGCTATGTGGATTGGGATTTCGACGATGTCTGGTGCGGTGAGCACAAGGAAGGCTACCGGGCGTATTGCCATCCCGATTACTTCAAGCCAATTTCTCCCCTTGTCTACCATAACAATAAAGATGGTACTTTCACCGAGGTCGCACAGAAGGTAGGTCTCGGCAAACCAGGCAAGGGACTTGGTGTAGCGATAGCGGACTATGATCGCGATGGCCATATCGATCTCTTTGTCGCCAACGACTCCATGGGCGAATTCCTCTATCACAACAAGGGAGACGGGACATTCGAAGATGTTGGTCTCGCTTCGGGCGTTGCCGTCGATATAGACGGTCGAACCTATGCCGGCATGGGCGTGGACTTCGCCGACTACAACAATGATGGCTGGCCGGACATCGTGGTAACCGACCTGGCGAATCAGCGCTACGCTCTCTACCAGAACAGCGGCGACAGCTCGTTCGCTTATGCCAGCCAACCCTTGGGCATTGGACAGATGACGCTGTCTCACTCTGGTTGGGGAGTCCGATTTCTCGACTACGACAATGACGAATGGAAGGACCTACTCATAGCTCAAGGCCACGATCTCGATACCATCGAACTGGATCATCCCAATCTGCATTACCGTGAACCTATGCTGCTCGCCCGCAATACCGGACACGGGTTTGTGGATGTTTCCGCGCAATCGGGCAGCGTCTTCCGTCAAGCTTGGGTTGCGCGCGGGATGGCCATTGGCGACCTGGATAATGACGGTCGGCTCGACGCGGTTGTGACCACTAACGATGGGCCGGTTCACATCCTCCACAACGAAACCGCAACGCGAAATCATTGGATTCTGCTGAAGCTGGTTGGCGACAAGAGCAACCGCGACGCAATTGGCGCGGAGGTCACTCTGGTGACGGGCTCCCGATCGCAATACGCAACTGTTTCGACCGCCAGCAGTTATCTCTCCGCCAGCGACAAGCGCGTGCATTTTGGGCTGGGACAGGAAAACGTTGCGCAAAGAATCGAGATTCGCTGGCCCAGCGGCATCAGGCAAACACTCAAAGACATCCCTGTAGATCAGATTCTTCAGATCGACGAGCCGGCCGCTCCATCCACGCCACAAAAACCATGAATACGCGACGCGCCAAAGCGGGCTTTTTCCTGTCCGTGGTGATGGCATGGTCTCTTTGTGCAGTCAGGAGTTCCGCGCAACCCAACAGCGACTTTGATCGTGGCCTGGCTGAATTTCGCGCGGGAAACTATTCCGCGGCCGCCGCGCTGTTTGCCAGTGCTGAGGCTGCCTCTCCCGGCGCTACGGATGCGCTTCTTTATCAGGCGAAAGCGCTGGTGCACCTTCAGGACTTTGCTGAAGCCGAGCCGGCGCTACGTGGCTACGTTCGGTCGCATCGTGGTTCTTCTGACGCGCTGTATATGCTGGGGTTCGTTCTGAACCGCGAGAACCGCCCCTCGGACTCGCTTGCGTCTTACACCCAGGCTGCGGCGATCACGCCCCCAACTGCCGACGATCTGAAAATTGTTGGTCTGAACTATGTCCTGCTAGATGATTACGCCGACGCCATGAAATGGCTGGAGAAGGCGGTGGCTCTCGACGGCACGAACAAAGATGCCTGGTACTATCTGGGCCGCGCCTACTACACAAAAGCGCGCCTCGTCGAAGCGCGCAAGGCGTTCCAGACGATTCTCGATTTGGATCCACGCAACGCCAGGGCGGAAAACAATCTTGGGTTGATTCTAGAAACCGAGGGTCAGCCTGCAGCCGCGATTAAAGCTTATCGCAAAGCCATCGCATGGCAGGAACAGAATTCCCAGCCTAGTGAGCAGCCGTATGTGAATCTCGGAAATCTGTTGATGGAGCAAGGTCAGATTAAGGAAGCTATCGAGCCTCTCGAAAAGGCAGTGGCGCTGGCGCCAAACAACGCATTTTGTCACATGACACTCGGAGTGTATTACCGTAAGGCCGGCCAAATGGAATCCGCGCAACGTGAACTGGTGCGATCTACTCAGCTTGATCCAGATAACGCCGTGGCCCACTACCAACTGGGCAGACTGTACAAAGACATTCACGACTTGGATCGCGCCAAGGCGGAGTTCGACCGAACCGCGCAGTTGCAAAGCCGCGTGGCTGGTTCAAAATCCACTCCACCCAAGCCTTAGTTTCAGGGAAATTGCCTACTGGGGACTCTGCGGCGGAGGCGAATCCGGCGTGTTGGGATGCTCTTCTCGGTAGGTTTCGAACTCCTTCTGAGACTTTTTCGCGCCTTCGTCCTGGAGCTGTTGATAGGTGGCCATGGCGTTTCGAGCCTCGTCCATGCGATGCAGGCGGCGGTAAGCGGTTCCGAGCTGGAACCAGGCCTGCTCGATGACTTCCGGATCGGTATCGGTCTTGACGGCGCGTTCGAAATGGCTGGCGGCGGCAGCTTCGTTGTTCAGCAGCATCTCGGCGCGGCCCAGGTTGTAATCGAGGTGCACCAGGCCGGGCTTCTCCTTTTGCGCTGCCTCGATCAGTTCTTTGCCTTTGGCCGCATCGCCCTGTTCGACTTCGATCGCGCCTAGCTTGTAAGTCGCAAGCACGTTGCGGGGATCAATCTCAAGTTCGCGCTGGAATGCGGCTTCGGCTTCCGAAATTTTATTTACGCTGCGGTATTCCGTTCCAAGTTCTTCGTGAAGGCCGGGCTGCGTGGGGGCAAGCTTGATGGCAGCCTCATACTCAGCGATTGCGTCCACGTGCCGTTCAGCCTCGGCGTTCGCCTGTGCCAACACTCGGTGCACCAGCCATGAGTGTGAGTCAACTTTGAACATCTTGGCATAACTGTTCTTGGAAACCAGCAAATGCGCCCGCCCACGATGGTACAGAATGTCTTGATCGTCCGGCTTCAGCTTGGCGGCCTTGTCGAGAGCATCCGCTGCGTCTTCAGCACGGTCCTGTGCTAGACGCACCACTCCCAGCCACATCCATGCTGCAGCGTCCTTTGGATAGCCTATTGTTTCTTTCTGGACGGCAGCGGCGGCATCGTCCAGATGATTCAGGCGGAACTCCGTGATGCCCAGAAACAGGTTCGCACCATGCAAGAGCGGTTTCAGTTTCAAGGCCTCATGCAGACTGGCAACGGCCTCGTCGTACTTGCCCAGCTCTTCGTCAACCAGGCCAAGGTTGAAATGCGCCTCAGCGAAAGCAGGCTGGCGTTTCACGGCGGCAGCAAAGCCGTCGGAGGCCTCCTGAAGCCTTCCCTCGCGCATATCCTGGGTAGCTTGGATGAATTCGGGCGGGACAGTCGAGGTTTGTGCGGACATATAACTCGACGCTGCGCAGAGAAGCAGAAGTGTAAGGCCGACAAGTCGCGCACTGGAAGAGCGCCCATTTATGTCCGCGCTTGGAACATGAGCCTGCGTTTTAGGTCTGGGGCCGGAAAGGGCTTTACGGTTTGCTGAAATGGTATGCATCGAGCCGGTTCGAAAGGGCAGGCTTGCAACTGTGCCATAACTCGGTCGTTCTCGACGTCCTGCGACTGTAAGGCGCATCTTTCAAATTATCACTGACGAACACGACTAAATTCTATACTTCCGAAAAATTTGGCGCGGAGAAGAAAAAAGTCCCCCCGCCAATTCATGACAGGAGGACTGGCCGAAAGGGGACTACACTTGAACTCAAAATTCGAATCGCCCAGTTATTTGGATGTCTCTGGGTCCGTTGATGACCCCACCTCCTCCACCGGGCACGCCGAAGTGAGTGTCACCTGGCCCCCCGTCGATGGCACCAAAAGTGTGCCGGTTGAAAGCATTAGGGAGGTCGAACTTAAGCATGAACACCTTGCCTTCCGCGATCGTTGTTCGCTTGATAATCGCAATATCCTCGTTCATGTAACCCGGACTTCGCCACCACCCCACCACCGGCGGCAGATTTCCATAAACGTATCCGCCCCCACCAGCCAACGATGCCGTGTTGGGGTTCAGATAAGCCGCACAGTTCGCTGGCGTCGGTGAAGTGTTGGCGGGTGTGGGTTGAAAAACTCCTGCCCCATTCTCGGCGCAACCGCTATTCCAGCCGCCGCCGAAATTAGCGGTGCCACCGGATACGCTAGTAATGACCTTTCCTCCGTTAGCGGTCACCTCTTGGGAAGGACTCCACGAACCAGAACCGAACGGCGACACTCCAGGAATCCGGCTAAAGCGGAACTGTCCCTGGAAATAAGGGTTGAACGTGTCGAAATTCTCCTCGATGACAGTAGGATTTCCGCTCTGGTAGCGCTGAACTGCGCCAACTTGCCAGCCGCCCGCGATCTTGCTGGCGACGCCGTGATTCAAATACCTCTTTCCCGGGCCAACTGGTAGCTCGTACAAATAGCTCAGCACAAAAGTGTGGGGAATATCCTGATAACTAAGACTTTTTTCACCCTTCAGGTTGTAGGGATTCTGGGCACCGAAGTTATGCGAGCTGAAACCACTCTCAGTATGCTGTGCCGAATCGGCATCCGTTAAGGTCTTGGAAAATGTATACGACGCCAGAAGATTCAATCCATTGTGGAAGCGACGCTCAACTTTGGCCTCCAAAGCGTGGTAAGTGGACTGGCCAAGATTCTCCAGACAGCAGCTTGTACTAATGGTGAAGTATTGCGGGAACGGCCGCAACAACTGCCCGACTGTGGCAAAGCCCCCCGTCTGCGGCTCTCCCCAACCTGCCACAAACCAGGAGGGCACGGTAACGCCAAGCTGGCTCAGAATAGCTGGTCCGTTATTTCCGTCAGAGCCATCGACTGCAAATCCCAGGGAGTTACCCAGATAGTTGAATGTGGGGGGTGTACTGTTGATCTGGGCCAAGTTGGAGAGCAGGCGAGTCCCGTGCTGTCCTACATAGCCGATGGTGAAGATGAGATCCGTAGCAATCTGGTGCTGGATTTCAAGGTCCCAGTTCTGGATCATGCCGGGGCGGCCGTATTCAGGCGCCACATAGATGGGGCCATTGAAGGCGGCAAAGGTGGTGAGGGTGGGATCTTTAGCATTGGTGGGAGGAGGGTATGACGGAAACCCTGAATCCAGCGTTCCCTGAGTCACGGGACTGAAGTTATCAGAACTTTGAAAAGTCGGGTTGGCTGTTGTCCCTGTGGCCAAGCTCGTGCCGAAGTCAGCGTAGCTGAGCTGAGCGTAGTAGATGCTGTACCCGCCACGGAGCACGGTGTTGTGAACGAACTCCGGCGACCAGGCGAATCCGACGCGAGGGCCGAAATCCTTATAGTATGTCTTGGCGCCAGTGGCGTTCTTGCCGTAGATCAAGGCCCCGGGCTGACCCGGTGACAGGGGATTCGAGGCAGTGGGGGAGAAAACCGATTGTGCCCCAGCGGCCTCGTGACGCGGAGTATCAATGTCCCATCGCAGACCGAGATTCAGGGTCAAATTCTTGCGAAACTTGAAATCATCCTGCACAAAACCTGCGTAGTAGTTCTGACCCCAGCGTGAGTTGTGAGAGGACACCGTCAGGTTCTCGCTATTCAGTTGTCCCAGAAGGAAGCTGGCAAATGGGTCGCCGGTTTGATTCGCCAACCCCTGCTGACTTGGCGGGGCAAACGCCGTCTGAACATTGGTGAAAGCGTAGTTTGGCGAAGAACTCAGGCTCGCCGCGACCGAGTCCTGATAGGATCGCCAGTCAAAACCGAAGCGGAGGGAGTGGCGTCCTCGAATCCACGAAACACTGTCGGCAACGACTAAGGCATTGGGGACCTGAATCTTGTGGTCTGCATCGCCCAAGCCCTCATAGCCGATACCGTACTGTGCACCGCTGAAAGAGAATTGCGGGAATGTATCACCACTCGCGCCTGAGATGCCGAGCACTTTCTCCCAGTCGGAGCCGTTTACAGCTAAAGATTTGTTGGCAGTGTAAACGCGGTTAAAACCCACGGTAAGGTGATTCAGTACTGACGGGCTGACGAGGTAGTCCCATCCCGTTCGCAGATAATGGGTGAAATAGTAGTTATTGTAGTTCCCCGGCGTGAGGGGCGGCGGAAGATCAAAGCTGTTCGCGTTCAGAAAGTATTGTTCCCGGCTGTGATAAGAGAAAAACAGTTTGCTTTTCTCAGTTAGATTTTCGTCGATGCGAAAACTGGTCTCCGTGGTGATGACGTGGTCAAATGAAGTTGGGTTCAGGTAGTTGCCTGCGATCCCGCCTGGCCCCGAACCGCCAAGATTGGGCTGTGGCATAAAGGCCAAAACCTTTTGCGCTACCGTGCTTGAAACCGGGACTTGGTTGTTGGGGAACGGCAGGCGACAGGTTTGCCCGCCCACAACTTGTGTGGTTGAGGGATCAAAAATCTGTCCTTGGAGCACTGCGCCCCCACTGGTGCATGGGTTTGTGACCCCAGCAATGGGAGGGCCCAAGAGGGCCGAAAAATCACCGCTGCGTTCGGCTGCAGAAGGCAGCGTCACAGTGTTATTTTGCAAGGCACGACGATTGCGGTATTGCTCCCATGCGAAAAAGAAGAATGTCTTATCGTGGCCGTTGTAAAGGTGGGGAATACGCACCGGCCCGCCCAACGATCCACCGAAATCGTTTTGGCGATCTCTGGGCTTCTTAGTAATCTTTTCAAAGTTCGCGGTATTAGTCGGATTCGCCTGGTTCCAGGCTGCGATCTGTTGGTTGTCATACCTGGCTATGCCGTTTTGGAAGTTGATGTTCCAGGGCATCGCGTCTAAAGCTTCGTTGCGAAACAGTTCGAAAACGGATCCGTGGTAGCGGTTAGTTCCAGACTTGGTGGTGAAGCTTTCAATACCGCCAGAGGTGTGGCCGAACTGCGCCGATGGCGTGGAGGTTGTGACCTTGAACTCGGTCAAGGCTTCGACGGTAGGCGCGGTCTGATCGAAGGCAGAGGCACCACTCCCATCCGAGCGCTGCACGCTGGCTCCATCGAGAAGTATTTCTGTGCCAAAGTTCTGGCCGCCCGAGAGCTTCGATTCAAAGATGCCAGCGCTGCCGTGATCGCTGTTGGTTCCAGGACCCGTAGTTCCCGGCGTCAGGAAAATGAAGGTCTCCGGAGAGCGTACAAAACTCTGTCCTGTCGAATTCAACGCTAGTGGAAGATCTTCAATCTGCTTCTCGCCTACGACCGTGCCAATGTCAGAACTCTCCGTCTGGATTGTCGGGGCGTCCGCTTGTACGGTCACTTCCTCCTTCACATCGCCGGGTGTGAGTGTGACATTGAGAGCTGCAACCGTGTTGATCTGGACTAGGACACCGCGTTGAACGGAGGCCTTAAAGCCGGGAAATTCAACGGTAACATCGTACCGGCCGATTGCAATGTCAGAGATGCGATAGGTACCCTCGCCAGTGGATACCGTTTTGTAGACAGAGCCGGTGTTGGCGCCTCTCACAATAACTGACGCGCCGGCGACGGCCGCACCTGTGCTGTCGACCACCGATCCGGCGATCGTTCCGCGGTCCGATTGTGCTGCAGCAGTGCCCGGTACGAGCAGGCACAGAGTCCCGATTGCAAGCGCCACCAAATATCGCTTCATATCCACTCCCTTTGCATCGTTAAACACTCGCGCACTGAGCTCAACCGTTCTCGCTCACTACTTTGACCTTGCAGACCGGCAGAAATACCAAAAATCGACCCTAATAGAAAACCAGTGCGGCTTAAATTCCTGCCCGTAGGTAATCGATTTCAGAAACCGGTTTCTTAAGGGTTCCTTATTACACGAGTGCCAGCAAGCTTGTCAAGTTCTTTCTTCTCCGGTTCTTTCTTCTCCGGAATCGCCGGGGCGGAGACTTGCTCGTGGCCTTTTGCCGGCCAGTCGTGTTAGGTTCAACGGGGGCATGATCAGTGATTACGGAAAGCGCTCTCCTGCCACGTTCTTGCACCAAGTTCTGGAGTTACAAGCCAGTAGGGCTAGTCTAAGTTATGTGGCCGCGTTGAGCGCCTCGGCTCTACGAAGGGAGGGACCATGGGCCACACCATGAGAGAAGTGGCCAAACGAGCGGGGGTTTCCCCGGCCACGGTGTCACGCGTACTGAACAAGACCCAATACATCTCTACCGAGACCAAGCAGAGGGTCCTTGAAGTAGTGCGCCAGCTTAACTACTACAAGAACGTTCACGCACGACGGCTCGCGACCGGCCAGAGCGATTTGTTTGGATTGGTGATTTCGGAGATCGCAAATCCATACTTTCCGGAAATCATCCGGGGATTCCAGGCCTCGGCCTGGGACCGTGGACTCGACGTCCTTCTGTGTAACACTGAGTACGACCAGGCACGGACTAAGTCGGTCATACGGAAGCTGATCGAGAGCGATGTCCGCGGGGTCGCTATTATGACCGCGTCCGTCGGCAAAAGCGCGACTTCCGACCTGATCGCAGCAGGAGTCGGAGTGGTTTTCTGCAACCTCGGTGGGGCCGAGAAGTTGGTGAGTAACATTTCGATCGACTACCAGCGGGGAATCGCCCAGGCCATTGAACACGTGGTCGCGCTCGGCCACCGCCGGGCCGCGGTCATCGCAGGGCCTGAGGACAACCACACGGCGATTATCATCAAACAAGCATTGATTAATGGGTTGAAGGCAAGAAAGCTGAATCCTTTTCCTGTTCTCGAAAGCAATTATCGCGTCGATGCCGGAGCTTCGTCGGTTCGTGCCATCCTGTCACAGCCGGAGATACCCACGGTGGTCTTCTGCGGAAGCGACCTCATTGCGATGGGCGCCATGAGTGCGCTCGAGGAGGCGGGGGTCAGGATCCCCGAGGACGTCTCCGTTATTGGCATTGATGATATTTCTTTCGCTTTCCTTGCACGCCCTCCCCTGACCACCATCCGCGTTCCTCGCGAACGATTGGGGACGATCGCATTTGAGGCGCTGGACAAGATGCTAAAGCTGAAACGCAGGAGAGGAGCGGACTATTATGTGGAAACAGAGTTGGTAATTCGCAGATCCACCGCTGCTGCTCGAGAGCAACCGCTTCGCGTCGCCAGCCGGGATGCCGCCGGAGACGGCCCGGCGATTGAACTGAGACGCAGCCTGTGAGATTCCCCGGCTCGGAGTACGACCGCGCTGTGCTGACACCGCGTCACCGCTGCTTCTCGACGCCCCTATTTCAATTCCCTTGACATAGGGAATTAGAAAGACTAATAAAGTATGGGTATGAAACCGGTTGCAGGAACCGATTTCCTAAATTGAGATCATGCTCGCACTTCAGGGTACTTCCAGACTCGCTTCTGCCGCGCTCCTCTTTTTCCCTTTCCTGTTTTCCGGCACCTTATGCCGAGGACCAAACGGCGACAAGGGTTCCACTTCGGACGCTGTCCAGCTTTTTTCGGGACGTTGGGATCTGACTCTCAAGAGTCCCGACCGCGAATATCCCTCTTGGCTGGAGATTCACCAGGAAAACGGACACCCGGTCGCACAAATGGTGGGACGGTGGGGGAACGCTCGCCCAATTCCCAGAGTTGAAGTCTCCGATCGCGAGATCACTTTCGTTTCACCCAAAGAAGAGGAGGGTTCGTCCACCGACCTGATCTTTGTCGGAAAACCTGACGGGAAGGCCCTCTCCGGAACGCTCACCGGACCCAATGGAGCGCGCTGGACATGGTCCGCCGTAAGGGCTCCGCTTCTGCAACGAAAAGGCAAGCCTCAGTGGGGAAAGCCGATCTCTCTGTTCAATGGAAAAGATCTGACCGGGTGGAAGATGAGCGACGCGAATTCTACGGCGACTTGGAAAGTGGAGGACGGGACGCTGGTCAGCCCTGGACACGGTCCGGAGATCATTAACGAGCAAAAGTTCCGAGATTTCAAGTTGCACGTCGAGTTCAATTGCGGCACCAGCGCCAACAGCGGCATTTATCTGCGGGGCCGTTACGAAGTGCAGATCGAAGACAATTCGATTCAAGAACCACCCAGTCACCATACCGGGGGCGTCTACGGTTTCATCGCTCCTTCGCCAGAGTTGCCTCGCAAGCCGGGAGAGTGGGAGAGCTTCGACATCACGCTGGTGGGACGCACCATCACCGTCGTCCAGAACGGAAAGGCTGTGATTGATCACCAGGAAATCCCTGGCATTACGGGCGGGGCGCTAGACAGCAACGAAGAAATGCCGGGGCCGATCTATCTTCAAGGCAGCGAGGACAATCACGTCGCCTTTCGAAATATCATCCTGACTCCGGCAAAGAAATAGTCGGCGTAGCCGGCAGGAAATTATGAAGGTCAGGCATCTGAATCGGCATCGGACCACAGAACAAGCGCAATGACTCACTTTCTTGACGACATCTTACGTCAACCCGAAGAGTTGCAGCGCGCTTTTGACTACCTGTGTGGAGCGGGTAAGGATACTTTGCAAACTTCGGCCGCTGCTGTCAGGAAAGCTCGCCACGTCTATCTGACGGGGATCGGCAGCAGTTGGCACGCCGCACTCAGCGTGGCGCCCATCTTTTATCGCGCTGCCAACCCCGTGCACATGGTGGACGCAGGAGAATTGCTGCAATTTGGAACGCTCCCCCCGGCGGCCATTGTAATTGTAATCTCGCGCAGCGGCCGAAGCGCAGAAGTCGTAAATCTGCTGGCTAAAGCTCGCGAGAGCGGTGCAGTCGTCATCGGCATTTCCAATTCGCCCAGCGGGGCGCTTGCGCAAGAGGCACAGATCGCAATGGTGGTTCCGACCAAGCCGGATCACGCGATTTCCGTGAACACCTATTCTACTCTGGCGGCCGCTGCTGGCGCTCTTGCTAGTGAGACAGTCACCTCCTTTGATGTGACGCTCGCGGCATCTTTGGTTGCCTCGGTAGCGGAGACGGAACGTAGAATTGCACACTGGCGCAGGCAGATTGCCGACAGCGACTGGGTTGCTTGCAGCAAGGTTACCTACTTTCTGGGGCGCGGTGGCGCATTGGGGAGCTGTCACGAGGCCCGACTGCTGTGGGAGGAAGGTGCCAAGTCGCCCGCTACTGCCTTAGGTACGGGCAGTTTCCGCCACGGTCCACAAGAAATGGTGACCCCGGATGTCCGCTTTGGACTCTGGATTGACGCTCTCCGAATGCGGGAACAGGATTTGTCGGTTGCCCGTGACCTTCGACGTTTAGGAGCCTCGGTGATGCTTATCGGGCAGGATCTTCCCGAACGTGGTGGAGACCTAGTGTTCCAAATCCCCAGCATTGCACCGGACTGGCAGTTTCTCATTGATATCCTCCCTGCCCAGTTGGCTGCGGAACATCTGTCACGACTCCAGGGAGTGGATTGTGATTCATTTCGTAGTTGCTCCTATGTCGTTGATGGTGAGTTCGGATTGATGAACGAGGAAGTGGCAATGCGAACGGAAAAAGATTGAGTCTCCCGATCTGGAATGGCGCTCAAGTAATTGCAAAGACCTAAAAAATCGTTGCTGCAGGAGGACTACATTGAGCAGAAACATTCTCTCTCGTCGCAAGTTTCTAGGGATGAGTGCCGCCTCGGTGGGCGCATCTCTCGCTGCTAAGACCATCCTGCTGGATCCCGAGCCGCTGCTGGCCTCGACTAGGGCAGCAAGTGATCGTCTTCGGTTCGGAATGATCGGGATTGGTATGCAGGGAAATTGGCTGCTGAGCAGCGCCATCGAATTGCCGGGCGTGGAGTGCGTGAAAGCCTGCGATCTCTACGACGGCCGCCACACTTTGGCCCGCGAGATCACCGGCAAGCCGAATTTGCCGGCGACTCGCCGTTACCAGGAAGTCCTGGCAGAGAAGGACATTGATTGCATCATCGCGGCAGTCCCCGACCACTGGCACAAGCAGATCGTGGTAGATGCACTCTCGGCAGGCAAGGATATCTACTGCGAAAAGCCGATGTCGCACGTGGCTGCCGAGGGTGTCGAGATGGCGGAGGCGCAAAAGCGCACTGGACACATCGTTCAGATTGGCTCACAACGTGTGAGTTCGCTGATCTGCAAAAAGGCCAAGGAGATGATCGCGCAGGGCATGATCGGCGACCTCATGATGGTGGAAGGCTGGCTCGGCCGCAACGACCCGACCGGGGCCTGGGAGTATCCCCCACCTTTCGATCTTTCGCCGCAGAACCTCGACTGGGACACGTGGCAGGGCACGGTGCCAAAGCGGCCATTCAATCCCGAGATCTTTGCCCGCTGGCGTTGCTGGAAAGAATACGGCACAGGCGTTGCCGGCGATCTCCTGGTGCACCTGGTGAGCGGAATGATGTTCGTTCTGGGCTGGAATGAGGCTCCCAAGCGTGCGATGGCCATGGGAGGAATTTTGCGCTGGAAAGATGGCCGCAATATGCCGGACGTTCATGCGAGCCTGTTCCAATACAACGACATTCCCGTCTATATGCGACTCAACCTCGGTACCGAGATGCCGGAGACCTACCGTTTCCAGGGATCGAAGGGCATCCTCGAAATGACCGAGTTCGGGTTGACTTATACGCCGCAGACCGGGAAGGATTCGGGCCCCAGCTACTATGACGGAAGTTTCCCACATGCCATGCGCGCAGCGTACGAGAAACAATGGCACGAGGAAAACGATCCGAAACTTGGTCAGGAGCCCATGCCGGAAGCCGTCTCGTTCAAGGCGCCGGATTACGACGACGTCAGGCCCCATCTATGGACATTCTTCGAATCCGTGCGCTCACGCAAGCCGGTTGTCGAAGACGCGGTATTCGGCCACCACGCAGCCTTGGCTTGTCACATGGCCAATGAATCGTACTTCCAACAGCAAGCAGTGCACTGGGATCCGGTAACCAAAACGATCAAGACTTGATCGCGAGTCGAGAGCCAGCATTGCCCGGTTCTTAGCACGCCTTTGGCTGTTGCTATTCTTGTGCGCAGCCCGAACGCATATGTCTCGAGTTGTTTGGTTCGCTCTTAGGTAATTTTCTCAGCCGGCAAAACCTATGATTGGAGCCATCGACATCGGAGGAACCAAGCTGGCGGTCGGCTTGGTCAATGAGAACGGCAAGGTGATCGCCAAGAACGAGATCGTGACCGGGTCCGAATCGCACTATTCCGCCGGACTTGAAAGCATCGCCAGCATGCTTCGCGAAATGGAGCAGCACGCTCGCGTCGAGATCACTGGCATCGGCATTGGATCGACCGGTCCCGTCGATCCCCTCACCGGCGAACTCGGCGATTTGGATTTCCTTCCCCGTTGGCGCCGGAAGAACCCTGTGCGAGATCTGGGCGAGCTCTTGGGAGTCGAAGTCGCGTTGGAAAATGACGCTGATGCGGGCGCACTAGGGGAAGCTGCATGGGGTGCGGGATGTGGCAAGTCGCGGCTGATCTACATCACAGTCGGCACCGGCATTGGTGGCGGCATCATCTTTGATGGACACTTATATCGCGGTGTAGATGGATGTCATCCCGAACTTGGTCATCAGGTAGTTGATCCCTCCGGACCGGAATGCTCCTGTGGGTTTCAAGGTTGTTGGGAATCGCTGGCCAGCGGACCGGCCATGGCAGCCTGGGCTCACGAGCAGGCGCCGGCGAGCGACTCCTATCGTACTGCCAAGCAAATCTGCAAGCTTGCTTTTGAAGGAGACGAACTGGCTCGCAGATTCGTTGATCGCGAGGCCTACTATCTCGGTCTCGGCATCGCAAACCTGATCAACCTCTTTGTTCCCGACAGGATTGTCTTGGGCGGCGGTGTGATGCGCAGTGCTCTGCTTTTTCTGGACGGCATTCGCCAACAAATCACCAGGGGCTGCCGCTTCGTTCCGTATGAAAAAACGGAACTCGCTCTGGCTTCGCTGGGAAAGGATGCCAACCTTATCGGTGCAGCCAGGGTCTGGCATAACCGGTTCGGTAACGCGGTGCAGGCTATTTCGAGTAGGGCTGTCTGAATCGGGCTGAATCAAGGGCATGTCAGCAGAATCAACACACCGCCTCACCAAATCTACGCCTGTGGCGGAGCTGACTCTGTCGAGCAATGCCGTTACAACACTCGCAGGGAGGTAAATCTTCCGCCGTCCTGCGGACGCGTACCAGCGGCCTTGGATTGAGAATTCTTTCTCTAGCGCGTCAGAATGAACTTGCTCCGAAGTTGGATGTTGTCCGAAGAACTGCCGACGAGAATTGTGAAGTCACCCGACTCAGCGCTCCAGGCTTTCTTTTTGACGTCGTAGAAGGAGAAGGCCCGACGGTCAAGCGTAAGAGTCACGCGCCTGGTCTCCCCGGGTTTGAGATTTACCTTTGCGAACGCCTTCAGCTCCTTGATTGGGCGTGGCACACTAGCGTGAGAGTCACCAACATACAATTCAGCGACTTCCGCTGCCGCACGATTGCCCGTATTTTTTACATCGAACGACACCGAGATTGGCTCGCTCAAGTTTCCTGTTGAAGGTGTTACCTCCAGCTTGCCATAACCGAATGTTGTGTAAGAAAGGCCGTAACCGAAAGCGAATAGCGGCTTCGTTTCAGAACGGTCGAAGTGCCGATACCCCAGGAAGACGCCTTCCGAATACTGGACCCGCTTTTCGTCTTTTCCGGGATAGTAGCTGTGAAACGTCGAATTGTCTTGCGGACGGCGCTCAAAGGATGCAGGTAGCTTGCCTGATGGGCTGTAATCGCCAAAAAGAATCTGCGCCAATGCCGTCCGCAAGACAATTCGACGTTTCACAGCTACTATCCCGGAAAAGACGAAAAGCGGGTCCAGTATTCG
>Ga0209648_10001654_pt1 | contig 18099 bp, 15 predicted proteins | sample GraSoi2013_115cm_FD_185830 | JGI IMG/M metagenome (GOLD analysis project Ga0209648, IMG submission 185830) | Grasslands soil microbial communities from the Angelo Coastal Reserve, California, USA - Sample 9_17_2013_115cm (SPAdes) (version 2) | ecosystem: Environmental > Terrestrial > Soil >...
TTTGATGATGAGGATTGGTCGAATACCGGTCAGCCAAATCAAGCTGATGAGATAGATCACCAAGAGAGCGATGACCGATCCAGTCTGGCCCAAAACGTTCTGCAAAAAAAGATTCCCAATCCATTTCCCGGCAAACCCGCCCGGACCTTCTACCTTTATCTTCTGTTCCCAATTGTGAAGAAACCACGGTTGTATCTGCGCAAGCGCTGCGCCAGTGAGTACGAAAAGCGCCGCCCAAGGCAGCCGCTTGAAAATTCGGAAACCGGGCAAAAACAGTTTTGCTCCGCCAAAACCCAGAAATACACAGGCAACGAGATAGGCCGCCGCGCCCAGCACAAAGTAGAGAACGCCGGCCACGATTGCACCAGTCGGGCCGATAAAGTTCTGCGTAGGATCGTTCGATGGACTTACATAACTGATCTGAAACCAGGACGGTACATCTCTAGGGTCGTAGGAGACTAGCGCGAGGAAAAGAACGGTACCAATGCCCAGCGCGATCAAACCGACTACTTCGTTCCAAGCGTTGTGCCGACGGGGCTTCGCCATTTCGCCTAGTGTAGTTCCTTGCCCCGGGCTTTCAATCTCGTTTGCATGGAAACCGATTTTGCTCCAAACAGGAATGATGGCTTCCTCAACTTTCTAAGAAAATGGCACATTGCTTGACTTTCACCCCATTGTATCAACCACGGGTTTGGGGTGGCCAGAAATTGAGTGAAGTTTTTGGACGTCCATTGCCGGCTAACACGCCAATCGGCGAGTCATGGGAATTGGTCGACCGTCCCGGTGAACAAAGCGTGGTCAATCAGGGCCGATATGAAGGTTGGTCGCTTCATCAACTTTGGAGCGAGCAACGCGATGAACTGTTTGGCGATTGGTTCTTGGGCGAACGATTCCCAATCTTGATCAAGATTTTAGATGCGACGGAACCCCTCTCGGTTCAAGTCCACCCGCCGTTGACCGTTGCCAAAGAATTGCAGGGCGACCCCAAAACCGAGATCTGGTATTTTGTGCGAACCGCGCCGGACGCTGGCGTTTATGTCGGCCTCAAAGCCGGTACCTCCAAAGAACAATTCAAAGCAGCTTTGGCCGATGGTTCCGTTGCCGATCTCGTTCACCGCATTCCGACGCGACCAGACAGTTTCATCTTTATCCCGAGCGGTCGGATTCACGCAATCGATGCCGGTAATCTGATTTTCGAAATCCAACAGAACAGCGACACTACGTATCGAGTTTTTGATTGGAACCGAGTGGGATTAGACGGAAAACCGCGGGAACTGCATATCGAGCCTTGCCTGGCCAGCATCGACTTTTCCGATTTCGAGCCGTCGCTGGGCGAAGCTATCGACGAGGTTATCGTGTCCTGCCACCATTTCCACGTAGAACGTTGGTCTCTAACCGAATCGCGGGCAGCTCACAACCAACGGCAATTTGCAGTGTTTCAATGCGTGAGCGGTAGAGTAGAATTCACCGGTCGCTATTTTGGCCCGGGTGATCTCTTTTTGGCCACAGCGAAAGGACATACTAAATCACTTAATCCACTAGAGTCTGACACCAAGGTATTGCGTACAACTATTGAGAAAACCTAACCTATGCTGGAGCCAAACCTGTGATGGGCCAATTGACTACCGAAATCCGCAACCGTAGCCTGCGCTTGTGAAAGTTTTCACAAGGTCGGCTCTCCGGAGTCTCGCTTCCCGGAAAATGCAGCATGCCATTGAGCTGATTAATCCACACCTCTACGCAGTCGAAGAGCGTATTCGCGAACAAGCGCGCTCTTTTGATCCGGCCATCGAGGGCTATATCGCTTACGCGTGCGGCAGTAGCGGCAAACGGCTGCGGCCAGCCTTAGCTCTCTTGGCTGGAGGAGCCACGGGCGATATTTGCCCAGGCCACGTCGATTTGGCCGTGATTCTCGAGCTGGTTCATCTGGCGTCGTTAGTTCATGACGATATTATGGACAGCGCTGACCTCCGCCGCGAGCAGCCGACCGCTAGTGCCAAATGGGGCAATAGCTTAGCCGTTTTATTGGGCGATTGCCTTTTCGCTCATGCGCTCAAGCTCGCGGCGAGTTTTCCGAACATTGAAATTTGCCGGCGTATCGCGCACGCCGCCAAAGACGTCTGCTCTGGGGAAATCATCCAGACGCAGCGGCGTTACGACCTCAACCTGACCGTTTCGGAGTACCTGCAAATTATTGAGATGAAAACTGCGTCGCTCTTTGCCGCCGCCGGCGAGCTCGGCGCGTTGATCAGCGGTGCAAGTCCCGACGTTATTACCGCATTTAAGACCTACGGTCTCAGGCTCGGAACTGCTTACCAGATTTACGATGATTGCCTGGACTTGGCCGGATCAGAAGAGACCGCGGGGAAAACTCTGGGCTCCGATCTACGAAAAGGGAAGCTTACGCTTCCCTTGATTTATCTCTTGGAAACGGCTGACCAAGAGCAATACCACCGATTCAATGAAGTTCTATTGCGCAGCGATCCAGATGAATTAGCTGAGATGCAGAACGATGTGACTACCCGCGGTTGTCTCCGCCGCGCCGTCGCAACGACTAAGCAGTTGGTTGCGGACGCCAAGCAAGAACTCAAAGATGTTTCGTTCAACAAGTACACGCTAGCCATGCTCGAGATCGGAGATTTTTTGTCCGATACCGTCGACCAATTTGCCGTAGCCGCTTGAAGAACTCCGGGAACGCCGACATTGCCGGGAACGGCAGCTGGTGATTGGTAGCGGCGACTGTCCCTACAAGGCCCCTGATTTGGCGCAAACCAAGAGTTAGCCCGAAGCTGCTCGCGTGACGCCGCCAAAAAAGCGCAGTCGCCATCGTGCTGCTGACTTTCGCTCGGACAGTTGCCGCTGTCGGCGTTCTCGGCGCTGCGATGCTACCGGCGTTGTCGGCGCTACCGGCGTTCCCGGCGTTGTCGCTCCCAGGGCTATTTTCATTGAAAAATGCCCTTTCCATGTCCAACTTCCTCCTCCTCATATGTTGGAAACTATTCGCAAACGGCAGCGAAGTCTGCTGATTGTCATCACGGCTCTGACGATCATTTCGTTCGTCTGGTTCATGAACCCGACCCGGACGCGAGGCACCCCTCAAGCAGTAATCGGCAAGATTAATGGCAGATCTATCACGGTGGAAGAACTTACAAAAGTAGATCGGTCTGCCCAGATCGCGTACCTCCTCCAATTTTCCGAATTGCTGCAACAGCTAGCCGGTTCGCAGGGATCTCGAGAGCAGCAGTCCGAGATTTTTGCGTGGAATATCTTGCTGATTCGGGACGAATCGAAGCATCTTCAACTGGATCCATCCGCGGAAGAGATCCGGAACGCGGAACGCAGTTTAGCGACGTTTCAGACCGATAACCAGTTTGATGCATCGAAGTATCAACAAATCGTCGACCTCTTGAAGAAAAATGGAATGACTGCGGCTGACCTCGATGACGTGGTGGCCGACAATCTGCGCTTCCAAAAAATCTCTGCCATTGTTCGGGGGTCATCTCCGCTTCCGGAGGCGCTTTACCGCCAGACTTACGAGCAACAAAACCAGCTCCTCCGTTGCTCATTTGTCCGGTTGAGCAGCGCTGACTTTCAAAAAGACATCACGGTTTCCGATCAGGACGTGCAAAGCTACTACAAAGAGCACGCTGCCCAATTGCAAACGCCGGAAAAGAGAAAGATCGAGTTTGTGGGGTTCGCGCTCACCGATGAACAAACGAAGTTGGGCGACCAACAAAAACAGGCCGCGCTCAAGACCTTGGCTGAACAAGCTGAAGCTTTCGTTCAGCCGCTTGGCGATCATCCGGACCAATTCGATCAAGTCGCGCAGGAGAAAGGTTTGAAAGTTCAGCAAACCGGATTTTTCGAAGCAAACAAGCCTGATCCGTTGATCATGACGTTGCCCGACGTTGTGCGACAGGCACAGAGTCTAACTAAAGATCAAGCTCTCGACGAGGTCCAAGCCAAGGACGGATTTTACGTCATCAGACTGGTTGAGTTGCAGCCAAGCCGTCCGCTGACATTAGAAGAAGCAAAAGACCAGATCGTAACCGGCATCAAAAAGGGCAAGGTCCAGGAAGCAATTCTAACCAAAGGTCAGCAGATCCGTGGTCAAATTGAAGAGGCCATTAAAGACGGAGCAACATTTGCTGATGCAGCGCAGAAAGCCGGTCTGAAGGTCGAGACCGCTGAACCGTTTGCGATGATGGGAAAACCGGACATGAAGAATCCGGTCTTCGTCGCTTTACGCATGAACCAGGTAGAACTGCAACCGGGACAAGTATCCGGTGTACTTTTCGAAAACGAAGACGGGCTGCTAGTCCACTTGGATAGCAAAGAGCCGATCGATGAAAACAAATACCAGGCGGATAAAAAGGAGCAGTACGCCGCCTTTAACGATTATTTTGCCGGACAAATGTTTAGAGAATGGTTGCGCGTCGCGACTCAAAAAGCTGGGGGCTCTCCGGTTACTGGATTCCAAAACAGCTGAGCTTTGTGGCATGGTATCTGGTGTGAGTTTCTCTTTTTTAAAGAGAGGGTAACCAAGCGAATCTTATGGAAGAGATCCCCCAGTCCGTCGAACAGTTGTTCGATGATGCCAACGCTGACTTGGCGGTTGGCGACCTACCTGGTGCGATCGAGAAGTATCGCCAATGCGTGGAGATCGAGCCTGGATTCTTTGATGGCTGGCACGCGCTGGGCATGGCGCTGATGAAGAACGGAGACTTTGCTACCGCCATCGATGCGGGAAAGAAAGCCGTCGAACTACATCCGAATGATCAACTGGCCTGGTCAAGCCTTTCGTTGCTTTACGTTCGCAACAATCAGATCAAAGAGGCAGAGGCAGCCGGGGCAAAAGCCCGAATTCTTTCCTGGGGCGGAAAAATTGCGCCGGAACCCAAATCTTGAACGCTATGGGGAATTCTGAGCCGTGAATCCAGCAAAATATTTCGTCACCACCGCCATCGATTACACCAACGCTGCACCGCACATCGGTCACGCGTACGAGAAGGTGTTAGCTGATGTAATCACTCGGTATCGTCGGGTCGCCGGCCAGCCAACGTTTTTTCTCACTGGAGTGGACCAACATGGTCAAAAGGTCCAACAAGCAGCCCAACGCGAAGGTATTGCGCCGTTTCAATTTGCGCAAAGAGTCACCGACTCATTCCTCGATCTTTGGGATAAACTATCAATTCGATATGACGGTTGGGCAGCTACCACCGATCCACGGCACAAGCGTGCGGTGCAGAATGTCCTGCAGGCCTTGTTTGAGAAGGGAGAACTGTACAAGGAAAAATACTCCGGCTACTACAGCATTCGTCAGGAACAATTTCTCACCGATAAAGACCGGGATTCCGAGGGTGAATTCGGACCGGAATGGGGTGAAGTGATTTTGTTAGAAGAGGAAAATTGGTATTTCCGACTCGCTAAGCACAAAGCATGGCTGAAGCAGTTGGTGCAGGGGCGTCCGGACTTCGTGATTCCAGAATTTCGCCGGCTGGAGCTTTTGAACGCGATCGATCGGATCGCCGGCGACCTCTGCGTTTCCCGTCCTAGAGAAAGGCTTTCTTGGGGAATCGAATTTCCATTCGATCCGGAATACGTGACCTACGTTTGGTTCGACGCGCTGCTAAACTACGTTACGTTCGCCGGTTACCTCGCCGAAGCGGGAGGAGGACTACCTGACTTCGCGGAGCTGTGGCCTTGTCAGGCCCATATCATCGGAAAGGACATCATGGTTCCGGCTCATGGTATCTATTGGCCAATCATGCTGCACGCGATGGGATTTTCCGATCGTCAGATGCCCCGTCTGCTGGTGCATGGCTGGTGGAATGTGAGCGGAGCGAAGATGAGCAAAAGCCTTGGCAACGTCGTTGATCCTCTGCTCCTTACCGAAAAATACGGAGCCGACGCGCTACGCTATTACCTCATGCGCGACATCATCACCGGTCAGGATGCTGACTTCAGTGAGGCACGGCTAGCCTTGCGCTATAACACCGATCTCGCCAACGATCTTGGTAACTTGGTGAACCGCACCATTAATATGGCTCAGCGTTATCGATCTGGGACTCTACGAAAAGCGAAGGTGATCGACGCTGAGCTGGAGCGGCTAGAGGCAGTCGCCCACTCCATGATCGAGAAATACCGGGAAGCCTTTGAGCAGTTCCAACCGCACGCTGCGCTCGAAGCGGTATGGGAACTCGTCGCCGCTGCGAATGCTCTGGTCGAACAGAAGGCTCCATGGAAATTGGCAAAGGACCCGGCCGCGAGCGACCTGCTCGATTCGGTTCTATATACGTTGACCGAATCCGCTCGGCTACTAGCTCAGTGCATGAGCCCGATTATTCCAAGTGCCAGCACGTCTATTTTGCGCCAGCTCAATGCGAAGAACGAGACCGGCTTTAAGTGGGGTGTCCTGGTCGACGGACACCGAGTTGGCACTCCGTCACCCGTCTTTCCCAGGATTGAAGCCCACGGGCTCGGCTAAGCCTCGCCCGATGACAAATGACAGATGACAGAAAGAGCCGGATTCAACCGGTTTCTTTGTCATTTGTTATTTGACATTTGTCACAGCGCTGTAGGCGCGCGGAAGAAGGACGTAAAATGTCGTTCCGGTTCCGCTGCCGGTATCGAACCAGATTTTTCCTCCATGCGCTTCGACACACGACTTGGCGATCGAAAGGCCGAGTCCCGTGCCGGTTGGTTTCTGATAGGTCACAAATGGTTCAAACACTTGGCCGCGGATTTGTTCTGGGATTCCCGGCCCGTTATCGGCAACCGAGATCAAAAGTCCTTCTTCCCGCGGAGCGAAGACGAGGGAGATCTCTCCGCGATCCTTCAGCGCTTCCCGCGCATTCTTGATAATGTTTGCTAAGCAACGAGTCATTCGTCCCTCGTCGATCGAGAACTGATCCGAGGTTCTAACCTCAATTTTGATATCAATGGGACAGAGCCGTATCTGCTCCAGGATTTCGCGATTGAGGAGCTCCAGAATTCGATCCGACGTCGTCCAGGTTGGCCGAAGGCGCGTAGTGCCACGCGCGAAATCGAGCAGTTCCTCCGTTAATAGCATCATGCGATCAGCCGCCCCTCTAATGATCGCAGCGGCACTCTTGGTGAATTCGTCTGATGTTTTCTGTTGGAGATAGCTCACCGAAGAGACGATCGCAGCCATCGGATTCTTCAAATCATGAACGATCGAACTGAGCATCGTCCCAAGTAGCGTAAGCCGTTCCGTGCGTAACAACTCGTCAATGAAACGCGCATTCGTTGACCGCAGCCGCTCTACCACGACTTTAGTGAAATTGATTGGGAGAACTCTGGGCGCGCTCTCCATCAGCAGATCTAACGCTGCTCGATCGATTTCCCCGATCAAGCTCGGCTGCAAAGCAATGGCGGTGGCAGAGCGAGGACCGTGATCCAGAATTGCGAACTCGCCGAAAAAATCGTTTGGTTCGAGGATCGAGAGTACTTCTTCCTGTCCCTGCCGGCCCGCCTTAGAGATCTGCACCCGGCCGGTACCTACCAAAAGTAACGAATCTCCGGGTGCTCCCTCTCGAACGATCAGCTCGCCATCTTTAAAATCCATCTCCCGAATCGCGACGGATCGCAGCGTATCCGCGCCCACATCGGCAAAAAGGCGATTACGGAAGAATGCGTCATTCATGGATTAAATCGGAAGAATCAGAACACAAAGTTGGCCGCAGCTTAGTGCACTGTGTCTAGTCACTAAAATCTACAAGTCCAGGCATCCGTTCCATATTTTTCGTTCGCGATACGCGTGGCTATTTCGATTATATCGGGCAAAACCTGCTGCGCTCGAACTACCGCGCTCAGTTTTAGCGCCAGCCGGGCTCCTAAATCCGGCCATAAATCGGTTCGCTGGATACTGCCCTGCAACAGCAACCGATCGCGCAGACGTCGGATTGCTGCCCCCGCAATCTTCGCACCCCCGTGAGTCACGTCGTGCTGAACGGGTCGATCGAAGCAATTCATCGATGGACCGTCGTTCATGCCATCCGATAGCGCGACCGGTTTTCCATATTCACGAAAGGTTTCGGCTATGCTCAAATGAAGCGCCTCGTACAAGGCCTGCGCCCGAAGCGATTTTTCTGCGCGCGCGAGAATTAAGGAATAGGTGAAATCTTCGCCGTGCTCTACTGCTCCTCCGCCGGTCCAACGCCGAACCAAGTCCCGATCCGGATATTGCCTTCTGACTGGTTCCCATTTTGAAAAGTAACCGAAAGAAACGCTGCGAGATTCCCATCGATAGGTATGAAATATGGCGGTAGTTGATGGCCGCATGAGCAGCGCCTCATCAATCGCCATATTGAGAGCAGCAGATCGAGGGGACAAATCGTCAATCCAGATGAGCTCGTCAAAAATCATACGAGAGGCACCGAAGCAGGTTCGACCTTATGGGTGCGAACGTTGCGGCAAGCAGCGACCAGAAGCCATCCGACCAAGCAGACGCCGGCCAAAATGAAGTACGAGACGTTTGGTCCCCAATCCTTAAGCAGGTAAGTGACAAGCGCGAGCAGAGCCGCTCGAAGCAGCCGTTCAATCGCGCCATAGAGTAGATTGACCCGGCCAATAATCTCATTCGGAACGGTTTTTAGAACCAGGATGCTCCGAGCAACGCGCGAACCGGCATTACCCCACCCTTGCAGCAGGAACGAGACAAGGAAAACAACAGCTACTGGCAGAATCGGATTCAGCGCGACCGCAATCGTGTACAATCCAATAGTGAAAAGAAGCGTCGAAATCAAACCGATCTTTCCGTTAATGAAAGGTACCGTCAGCCCTGCGACCACAGCGCCAACCGCATAGCTGATTTCGCCGGCGGCATACACTTCCGAACCCATTCCTAATGTGTCCCGGACGAAAATCGGCGAGAGGTAATTCGCAACCATTAACGCCAGAAAAGGCAGGAAACTCGCCAACATCACAATCGAAAGCCGCGGGCGCTGTTGGAGGTAGTAAACGCCCTCCCCCATCATTTTCAGCGCAGAGGTAGCGGGTGCAGCGAACGTGCTCCGCGAGTAAGCCAATCGCATGATCAGACCAAAGCTCGCTGCGTACGTTGCCGCATCGATCGCTAGAATGGCCCAGAGCGGCACGCGCGATATCAGAAATGCGCCTGCGGCTCCGGCGATCATCGATGCCGCCTGCCATTGAATTTCAATCGCTCCGCTCAACTGTTCATATTGGTCGTGAGCAAAGATTTCCTGATTCAGAGCGAACTGCGCTGGGTAATAGACACTTGCGCCGAGCGAGCCGTAGCAGAAAACTGTAAGCAGTTCCCAGACTTCGGCGCGCCCGCGCAATAGCATGGCCGCAATCATCAGAACATTCACAGCGAATCCGAGCGCCAAAAAGATCAGAACAACCGCTTTCCTGGAGTTGCGGTCGACCAATTTACCTAGGTAGGGCAATAGGAACAGAATGACCAGCGTGATGATGGAATTGGTGTAACCAAGAATAGTCTTGCCGTGCTCCTGCTGGATCAGCAACCAGGGGATCGCCATAAACGTGAGGCTCGCGCCGACAACCAAAAGAAAATTTGCGGTTAACACGATCCGGGCTTTCGGATCACGCCAAATGTTCACCCTACGCTAGAAGCATCGCCGGAGGGAAATAGCCAACGGCAAATAGCCGAAATTTGCGATTGGCTATTTGCTATTGGTCTTCGCCCTGGTAGCATGCAGATTCTATGGCAAAGGTCGTTCTCGGCAAAGGACTCGGCGCACTCATCAATACCCCAAAGCCGCCAAGTCTCGAACCAGGCGATCGCGTGGAAAGAATCGCGTTGGCAGAAATTGTCCCTAGTCCGCTGCAGCCGCGTAAAGATTTTCGATCCGATCAGCTCCAGGAATTAGTCGATTCGATCCGGGAACACGGGATCATCCAACCGCTGATCGTTCGCCGGGTAAATGGCAAGTGCGAATTAATCGCGGGTGAACGTCGCTGGCGGGCCGCGACCCAGCTCGGTCTGCCCGAAGCACCGGTCATCATTCGAAACGCGTCCGATCAGGACGTGCTGGAATTGGCGCTGATTGAAAACCTGCAGCGCGAGGACCTTAATCCGATTGAAGAAGCCCAAGCCTACCGTCGGTTAGCACAAGAGTTCTCGCTTAGGCAGGAAGATATTGCCCATCGGGTCGGCAAAAGCCGGTCGGTCGTTGCAAACTCGCTGCGGTTGCTCGATTTGCCCTATGAAGTCCAAAGCTACATTTCGCAAAACCGGCTAAGTGTGGGTCACGCCAAGGTTCTACTTACTTTGGAAAGCGCAGAGGAACAACTGCTATTGGCCGAGCGGGCGATCCGCCAGAATGCGACGGTCAGAACGATCGAAAAGCTTGTGGCCGATCAGCTCGCGCGTCATGGCTTAGCTCCGAGCGGCAAAGCCGGAGTCCGTCCCGCTCCTCCTTCGAAGCCAACGCTCCACCATGCGGTGACTCGACTAGAAAACCGCCTACGGGAAAAATTAGCCACGCATGTGACTATTCATCATCAGGAAAAACGAGGCCGAATCGAGATTCAATATTACGGCAACGACGACCTTGAACGCATCCTCGCGCTTTTAGGTGTGCAGGCTGAGTGACGCCGGATCATGCGGCCTTTTTCTGCGTATCGGCGCCGAGCATGCAGCAACATTCTTGGCGGCAAGCTTGGCCCTAATCTCGGAGGGCGCGGCGCTTGCGCCTTCGTCAATTGTCAGCGATTTGCAAGTTCCGCGGTTAAGGCTTCGTCGGACACGTGCGCCGCCCGGGAACGTTCCAGCATGTACCGAGAAATCGAGCCCGGAAATCTGTTGCCGGCGACTCCGGGGCAGTTCTCGTCTTTCTTGCTCCTCGCGCTTATCATCCTGTTTCTTTGTTCATGCGAGAAGAAATCGGAGACTGAAAAGTCGAATCAATCTCCTGGTGCCGGTCAGACGCCACCCTCATCGCCAACGCCGCCCTTGCCCCCCCACCGAAAGGCAATTTGGAACGATTTCAGTGGCGAACGCGCTCTTGATACCGCACGGGCGGTCCTTCGCTTCGGCCAGAGAATTTCGGGAACCGAACCGCTAAACCAGCTCCGCCCTTACATCATCGGGGAACTCAAGCGTTCCGGATGGCAAGCCGAGGAACAGCGATTTTCCGAGCAAAGTCCCGCTGGCCGTCAAATCGAGCTTTGCAATCTGATCGCTCACTCTGCTCGGCTTCCGGTGATCACTCCGCGGCTGATCGTCGTCGCGCATTTCGATACGGTTGATCTGGGGATCGCTAGCGACGTGGGAGCTACTGACGGCGCAGCCAACACTGCGATTCTCATTGAGATCGCCCGGACCCTTGCGATTGATCCACGGTTAGCATCGCATATCGAATTGCTTTTTTTAGACGGTCATATGCCATTCCACCAGCTAGGCCCAAATGATGGCCTTTTTGGCAGCCGATTTTACACGCAAGCGCTACGTATCAATCAACACACCAAGGATGCGCGTGCCGCCATCTCTCTGGAAAACCTCGGAGAGCGCGATGCGACTCTTGCTTACCCGCCAAATTCCGATTCCGGATTAATTGAGCAGTTCCGGAGCGGCGCACAAGCGCTCGACCTAAAACTGGAAGCTGGCAGCCGTCCTCTTCTGCTAGATCATGTCCCTTTCCAGGAGGCGGGTATTCCTGCGCTGGCATTGTTTGATGCTAATTCGCCGATTTTGAATACAGCGGATGACACCGGAGATCATCTCGGATCAGAAGCACTTGCGAAAGCAGGTTATCTCGTCCTTTATATCCTCTCCAAACAAATTACCGATCAGCGCTGATGGTTTCCAACCAATTCATTTTGTACGTAAAGCCGGGTTGTCCGTGGTGCCGCCACGCGGAAAGTTATCTGCGGGAACGTGGTTACACCTATGAGTTGATCGATGTGATCAGTGATCGCTCCGCGTTCGCCGAGATGAAACGACTTTCCGGCTAGACCTATGCTCCCACTCTTGCTTTCCGCGATCTAATACTGCCGGATTTTGATCCCGAGGAGCTGGAAGAATTTCTTCAACAACACCAGATATTGCCTTAACGTCCCTTCTGCCCCTTTTGTTTTTCTACGATGTTTTCTTCAATTTTGCTCGTGCTCGGAGTCGTCGTGTTAGGCGCGGCATTCCGTTCCTACCACAACCCAATTTGCCAGCGACTGAGCGTAACCTGTTTTTTGACGGCCTCTTTTCTGATCGGATACTGGCCAACTGGGAGTTGGGCACTGGGATTCGCCGCCGTCTCTTTGTGGTTCCTCTTGCCTTGGCTGGAGATTCTCACGCGAATCCGCCGGATGCGCCTGCCGCTCGATCGCGCTTTTCGCGAGAGAACGCCACCTCGCGCTGAACTCTTTCCTCTCTTGGAGGACCTAACTGACGAAATGGAAAAAGAGGATTTTGAGCTGGCCGAAGATGTCGGTTATGACTCAGAAGTACAAGAGCAGTTCTTGCGACTGTTCCATCGTCCCTCTGACAATGTCCAAGCCGCTGTGTGTTTGGTGAATCAGCGAGAAGTGGCTTTTTACTACGTCAGTTTGATGACGCGCTCTCGCGACGGCCAGCTCTTCGTCACTTGGAACTACCCGTTTGCGTACTCGCTCAAATTCACACCTAAAACCCGAGTCCGTCGCGTCCGGTCAACGATGACTACGCACGAAATGTGCGAGGCTCATCGGTCTCTGCTGAAAAAAGGGAGACTTGGTGACGGCGATGTTCTTCCGGTTAGCCCGGAAGAGTCACGTGGACTTTTGGAACAAGATCTTAGAGCTCAGATCGATCACAACGTAAGATCCGGTCTCCTCAAGCCGGTTGGGGCAAAGCAGGTCTGCTACACTTGGCGTGGGATGCTTTATCTCTGGTTCCAATTCCTGCTCGATTTCGTTCGGCTATAGGCACGGATCGCGTCCTGTCCGATATCGCCGAGGTACAGCGATGTCATTCAGAGTGCACTGAGGCTATGCCGGAGAGGCTGTGCGCCCTACCCACCATGCGACCGGTAACACCCAGCATGGGAGGGATCGCAGCCGGACTAGAAGTCCGAAGCGTAGATGCCTTTAACCTCTCTCCACTAACCGGCGAAAGTTGGCTCCCAGGATTTTCTCCCTTTCTTCGGCAGTGAGTCCCGCACCAGCAATCTCTTCCAGAAACCGATCAAACGCCGGCTCTCTTATTTTCCGGGGATAGAGCAGCAACGGATAATCCGATCCGAACAGAATTCGGTCAGCACCGATCAAATCGACGACTTGCCGGAAAACCCGCGCATCATAGAGCAGTGGAGAGGCCGCCGTGTCATACCAGACATTTTTCAGATAAGGTCGGACTCGCGGGTTCAATTCATAGAACGGAATCCCGCCACCCCAATGGGCGAAGATGAATTTGGCGTCCGGAGATCGCTGCGCTAGCCGTAAGTAGGGGAGCAACGGTGTCGGCATCGTCACCGCGTCGCTCATTGTGAGAGGATCGGTTACGTGGAGACTAATCGGCAAATTTCGTTCGATAGCGATTCCCACGACCCGCTCCCAATACGGATCATCGAACGTGAATCCTTGCGCTTGGGGCAGGATCTCACCAATCCCGCACAAACCAAAATCCAAAGCACGCTGCAAAGCGTCGAGCGCCTCCTGTCCCGCCGCTGGCTGAACGGCTGCAAATGCCGACAAACGATCCCTACGTTCGCGAACCCACTCAATAAACCAGCCGTTTTGTTCGTTACAGGTTGATTGCTGCTCCCAATACCAACCAAGCATGACACAACGCTCGATGCCGGCTCGATCCATATCAGCGATCAGCCGGGGAATGTCCGCCCATCCCTGTATCGTCGCACGCTTCGCCGGTGCTACCGATTCAGTCCACCACGGCTCACCGCGAGCGACGCCCCAAGCGATCGGATTCGCAAACACTTCCGGTGGATACATGTGGATATGGCAATCAATGATCGGGGCCATTGGAGTCGAAGCGAATGACCAATAGCAAATAGCAGATAGCAAATGAAGGCTAACCGAAATAGCTCCAGAGCACGCAAAGAATTCCCCCTTTGCTTACTTCGGGTGAGCTTGTTTCCTGCGATCTCATCGCTTCGGCGGGACAAGTCGGTGCGCTATTCCGGGTTCCGTTCGGTGATCCGCCAAACAACTACTCCACCTCGCGATCTGCGTATTTGCCGGGCTCAATCCAACGGGTCTCAGCACTACGATTCACGAAAGCGACGTCCCCTGCGAGTTCGACGCCGGCGCAGAATCTCCAGAGCCCTTGAATTTTGAGCGAATGGCAACGAACCAAAGAAGGGACTCCGTCCTCAATGAGTTTCTCAAGGCGATCCACTAATCTATATTCGTCGGATAAACGGATGACAGGCGGATGTCCGTGGCGCTCTGGCCGAACCGTCAAACGCCATTGAGAGTCCAGCTCGTACGCATCGGAGCGTACCGCCAGGAGATCTCCGGTCGTTTTGACCGGTGCAAACCGCGATCGAGGCACTTCGATCGCTCTCGCGCCAGCAAAACATTCGATCGCAGCTCCCATCGCCGTCTCAAGTTGATAGACTTTTGGCGAAGTCTTATCCCGAGGATCGATATTCTTTTGGTTCCGAATCATCGGCAGCGGAATAAAACCATTGCAAACGGCGAGCGCGTCGCGAAGGGCGTCGAGTCGAATCCAGAGATTGTTGGTGTTAAAAAATCGATGCCGCTTGATATCCTGAAAAGCACTCTCATCCTCTTCTCGACATTGCGCAGACTCGCGCAAGAGCAGACGCCCATCCCGGTTCCTTTTGGCCAGATGCCCCCCTTTACGATCCGCAGCGGTTCGTCGAGTCACCTCCATCAGGAATGGCGCTCCGGAATCTGCAAAGTAATGCAAAATCCGGAGATCAAGCGTCGCGCCAAGATTGTCGGAATTCGAAACGAAGAGAAACTTCTTGCCGTTGCTCAGCAACGATTTGAGAAGACCTGAACCCAGCAGCGAAGGGTAGATGTCTCCGTGTCCCGGAGGACACCATTCCAGTTGCGGATTTCTCGGCCAGGTGGCCGGCAGCAAGTTCTTTGCATTGATCTTGGGCGCTTTGCTCTGCAGAAGCTCCATCGCCGCCGGACCGCCCAACTCCGGATAATGGGTAAGCGCCGCCTTGGTTCCGGCGCTCGTATTGAAGCTATTCATGAAATAGAGTCCCAGCTTGGCCGAATGTTCGGAGCGCGTTTGCAGAAATTGGCGAACGATTACATCCAAAAAAGTGATCCCCGGACGAACGACCAGCAGGCTCTTTGCACCTTCCAGACCCATGCTGGTTCCCAGGCCACCGTTTAGCTTGAAAATAACGGTTGCGGCCAATAACTCGCTGGGAAAACCCGATGCCGATGCATCATCCAAGCGAGGCAGCTGTTCTATGGCCGAAATAGAATCCTCGGGAATCAATCCGGTGTCGCGCTCAAGCAGTTTACGATATTGAAAGAGAAAAGCATCGATAGCGGCTGGGCTGATCCCCGCCTCCCGCATCTTACCTTCCACCAGCTTTGGTCCGTCAGTCTTATCCATGATAAGGTTTTTCTGACTAAAGCGGCTTCTACCTACTTGGCCAGTGATTTGTCCCCAGCAAGCTTTTCCTATCGACAAGCCACCGCTCCATCGTACGGGTACGGTGAGTATGAATAAGATGCGGGTATGGACGGGGGTACCTTATCCCTTGGGAGCAACATGGACTGGGAGCGGTGTCAACTTCGCTATCTACTCTGAAAATGCGACGGGAATCGATATTTGCATCTTCGATGAGCCGGAAGCGGACCGGGAGAACGTCCGAATCCGTTTTCGAGAAAAGACCGATCATGTCTGGCATCTGTTTCTGCCGGATGCTCAGCCTGGCCAACTCTACGGCTATCGAGTGTACGGGCCGTACGCACCGCAGGAAGGTCGCCGATTTAATGCCTCCAAAGTCGTTATCGATCCGTACGCCCGAGCAATTGCGGGAAAAGTACTTTGGGGACCCGAAATGTTCGCCTACCCACTGGGCGGTCCCGCTGAAGATCTAAAACGCGACTACCAGGACAATGTGGCTCTGATGCCGAAATGTGTGGTCGTTGATCCGGCGTTTGACTGGAAGGAAGACCAACCCCTTCGCATCCCGCTGGCGGATTCGGTCATTTACGAAGTGCACGTCGCCGGATTCACAAAGCTTTGGGAGATAGTCCCAAAAGAAATCCGCGGAAGCTACTCCGGGATCTGCTCACCGGCGGCCATCGATTACCTGAAAAAGCTGGGGGTAACGGCAGTCGAATTGCTGCCGATCCACGAACATTGTGACGAGGGCTTTCTGCTCGACCGGGGAGTCGCAAATTATTGGGGATATAACACCCTCGGGTATTTCGCGCCGGAGAGTAGCTATGCCAGCAGAGGAGTTACCGGCGAACAGGTGAACGAGTTCAAATCGATGGTAAGAGAGCTCCATCAAGCAGGGATCGAAGTAATTCTCGACGTCGTCTACAATCACACCGCCGAAGGCAACCACCTCGGTCCAACCCTTAGTTTTAAAGGGATCGACAACGCGGCTTACTACCGGTTGGTGAGTGGCGACCCACGGTACTACATGGATTATACCGGGTGCGGGAATACGCCAAATACGCTAAACCCCCGGGTTTTGCAGCTCATCATGGACAGCTTACGCTATTGGGTGAACGACATGCACGTGGACGGGTTTCGTTTCGATCTCGCCACGACCCTGGGACGCGAAGATCATCTCTTCTCCCGTAATTCGGCGTTTTTCGACATCCTGCTGCAGGACCCGCTTTTATCTCAGGTCAAGCTCATCAGCGAGCCGTGGGACGTGGGAGAAGGAGGATACATGGTAGGGGGGTTTCCAGTTCCCTGGTCGGAGTGGAATGGCAAATACCGCGATTGCGTGCGTCGCTACTGGAAAGGAGACGATGGCACCCTTGCTGAGCTCGGATATCGCATCACCGGAAGTCCGGACCTGTACGAGCACCAAGGTAAAAGACCTTATGCCAGCATCAATTTCGTCACCTCCCACGACGGTTTCACGCTCAATGACCTCGTGAGCTACAACGAGAAACACAATGAAGCGAACGGCGAGGGAAACCACGATGGCGATAATAATAACAATTCATGGAACTGCGGCACCGAAGGGCCAACTGACGATCAAAAAGTGAAGAACCTACGAGAACGTCAGAAGCGAAATTTCTTAGCGACGCTCTTCCTGTCACAAGGAGTACCGATGATTACTGGTGGCGACGAGTTTGGTCGAACGCAGCAGGGCAACAACAACGCCTATTGCCAAGACAACGAGATATCTTGGTTCAATTGGGACTGGACCCCGGAACAAGAGGCACTCTTTGAGTTCACTCGCGAACTTGCCGAGTTCCGCCGGAGCCATTCCGTCTTTCGGCGGCCCAAATATTTTGCTGGGAAAAGAATTCGCGGGTCAGACGTGAAAGATATTACCTGGCTTAGTCCCCACGGGGCCGAAATGAAGGAATCAGATTGGACCAATGGGTTCTCCAAGTGCCTCGGTATGCTCGTCAGTGGATCGACTCGAGATGTCCGCGATCGTGAGGGCGAGCCAATCCATGACGACACCTATTTACTTTTGATGAATGCCCATTTCGAGCCATTGACCTTTATCTTGCCGGGACGCGACGAAATTCGATGGCAGACTGTGATTAATACTACAGTGCCGACCGGATTTTTGGAGCAAATCGAAATCACTCCAGCCGGTGAGGAGATTGAATTGACGGAACGCAGTCTCCGTCTGCTGAGACTCTCCGAGGGCGAAGAGCCATTTGCACACGAAGAATCGAAGAGCACTCGCGAAGGAAGGATACCTTCGAAAACTCCGACCAAACGGGAAACCTGAGAGACGGAAGATGAAAAAAAGAGCTTACTCCCAAGGCGCCGAGTTGATCGGGACCGGCGTTTCGTTCCGGACTTGGGCAAGCGGCAAATCGGCGGTCGAGTTGGTCATGATGGATGACTCCGGCGCTCCATCGCAGGAGCTTCCGATGAGCAAGGACGCTGAGGGGTACTATCACGTGGAAAATCGGAAGCTCCTGCGACGGAGCGCCGGAGTCATCCATCAT
>Ga0209648_10001657_pt1 | contig 18079 bp, 16 predicted proteins | sample GraSoi2013_115cm_FD_185830 | JGI IMG/M metagenome (GOLD analysis project Ga0209648, IMG submission 185830) | Grasslands soil microbial communities from the Angelo Coastal Reserve, California, USA - Sample 9_17_2013_115cm (SPAdes) (version 2) | ecosystem: Environmental > Terrestrial > Soil >...
GCAAGATGCGGCCCATGTTGTCATACTGCGTGTCCGTCGTGTTGTAGTTTCCGTTACCAGTGTTCAGAAATGCCCGATTGGGTCTGCCGAGACCATCAAAGAACTGATACTCATCGATGTTCCGAGTTGAATCTTCTTTGGTCAGCGTCTCGACATAAGGACTGCCGGGCGTGTCGCTGTAGTTGTAAGTGGTTGTGCCGCCATCAGGAAGGGTGACGGTTTTCAGCCGGTTGAAAGGATCATTGTACGCGAAGCTCGTCGTCTGATTGTTGGCGTCCGTTGTCGACATTGACCGTCCCGTGTTGAAGTCATAGACACTCGCAGTCGTAAACGCCACATTCGATCCATAAGCGGCGCTTGGATCCGGCACTGCGGTCGTCACGCTCGTCGGATAGGCATACGTGTTCCGGGGAACACCGTCCGAAAAGGCGTCCAGATAGCTAACTTGCGACTGATTGCCTTTCGCGTCCGTAGCCACGCGGACACTGCCACACTGGTCATACTGCACCTGTGTCACCACGTACGTACCAGCGGGCAAAGTCGACATAGTTGAGCCGTTGAAATTCAACCAGTTGCTCTTCGACGTCGCATTGCCGCGTATACTGGTTCCCGGGTCAGTCCAGTTTGTCACCGAGCTGTAAGTCAACAGGGATGATTCATCGTAGCCAATCGAGCTTTGCGCGAAGACGTTTCCCGCCGCGTCCTTAACCGTCACCGAACTGACAATGCCGAGCAGATTGCGATCGCGGTAGGCTTGATTGGTGGCGTCCAGGTAAGTTTTTTCGGTCCGGCGCAGGAGCGAGCCTGTTGGGACTGAACCGATGGCTATGGTTTGCGCGGTAGTCTGATCAAGAACCACGTAATCATATTCATTAGTCGCCGTTTCATTCACTCCGGTTGAAAACTGGTAAGTCAGGTCATATTCACGAGCTGTGGTCCTCGCTAACGCTCCTCCACCCGTATCGAAAATGATCTCGACTTCTTTGGTGAGTCGCGCATTGCGCGTTGCACTTTGCGCAGCGGAAAACTGGCTTGTGGCATTTGAGCCGGTAACGCTCCACTCGCTCAGATGTCGGCGCAGCAGCTGCCTAACGCCATTTCCGTCCGGGGGCGAATAGAAGTTCTCGGCGAAAGTCCGCCCCGCCCGAGGCTGGTCCAAGCTATATCCAAAGTCCCCCAACATTGAAGGATCCGTGTACATCGAGAGCGTCGTGAGAGTGCCATCCGGTGCTGTGATAGATACGGAACCGCCGCCGCCTGAGTACTGCCACGACACCTCATCTGCTGGCAACCCGCTGGCACTCACATAGCGCCGGGTGATCCCCCGATTGCCTTGGAGGTAGGGTAGTTTCATATTGGTGGTTAGGGGAGTAACCTGAGCGTATTCGTATCTTTCATAGCCACCTGTCGGCAAAACTACTTTGTCGATCTCGCCATAGATATTGTACGTGAAGGTATAGGCTTGCCCTGTCGGTAAGACAATCTGGTAAAGCACCACCGGCCTGAAGATGCCACCACCGTTGACAATGCAGGTCTGTGAATCGCCCAGGAACAGGTAAGGACTGTAAGACCCGTTCCCGAGAGGACAACCGCTAGCGGCGATATATTGCAACGGCTGAGGCGAGGTGAGTACGCCAGTGTCGTCCAGGTACCGCCACTTAAACGTGTAATTGACGGCAGATCCTCCTACGCCGGGAAGAGAGTAAGCGTAATCACCAGTCCCAGCCAGCGGGTTCGAAATGGCTCGGCCGAGGGTATCTGTATTGGTAATCGTGTTGCCATTGCGGTCGACGTATTTGGGATTTGCGCCCATGATGTAGCGTGATCCATCAGCCATGAACAAGGTCTGCGTTGAGCTTTGATAGCGCATTCGCGAACCGTCCACCGAGTAGTAATTGTCGAGTATTGGATCATTATGAAAGCGAGGCTGATCGCTTGACCGCAATTCATGCGTCGAGCCGTCGGGCATGCGAAAGAGCATTCGATCTATGGTGGCGCATTCAATAGACGTGAAGGGATATTGTTGTTGATTGCACTGCAAACTCGTGTCAGCAGGCCAGCCGGTTTGAGGATCGTATATCTCGCCCTGGGCTGAGTAATCTTGCACTGGAAAGCCGACACTCGACGTCCAGCCGGCGCTTGAGTACTCCGCAAACCGATCTGAAACAAGCGTGTATCCGTCTCCAACAGGCACACCGCTCGAAGTATAGTGTCCGGGGTTGTAACCCTCGTATTTGATGCGGTGGACCTTGGACGAATAGCTAATAGCGATGGGCACGTTGAAGCCGGCGCGCCCGGCGTAACCACCGAGCGGGATTTGGATTTCGAGAGCTCGCGTCGAGGGATTAACTGTCAGATTGCCGCGTAAGCCGAGATCGACAGCTTTATTTGTGTACTGAACATTCGGCGGAGGGTTTTGCGCCCGCACGACTAACGGATATGAAGCAGCAAATATGAACAAGATGGCGACCAGCCAACGCCCGGACAGCGGCCATAAGATTCTCTTAACCTCGGCTGACATAAACCTCTCCTCGTCGTCTAGCATGATTTGCCTCCCGGAGTAGTCACGCGCTGAGCGGTGGAAAACAAACCGATTATTGCAAACTCAGCAGCACCAGAATCTTTCCCGAACCTTTTTCGAGTGGTTCGAGGGCTTTACCGATCAAGGTGCCGGGACGATGGAGCTCCACGCCGCCGAGATTCACCGGCTCGGACTTCATCGCCACTCCGGGCATGTCGCTGGTGACCAGCAGATCGCCGATATGAATCGGAGTTTTGCTTGCATCAACCTGGACCAGAACTCTTCCGGTGGTCGCAACCAGGACTTTGCCGGCGCCGCTTTCACCCAGCGCGATGCCCGGCTGTTCAGAGATAACGCCCGCCACGCGCGTGTCGTAGGGTTGCGTCGAAGAAATGACTTGATTGGATTTGGTTGAATCGAGGACGACCACCGTGCCGCTGGGAAGTTGTTCAGAAGACGGCACCCATTCGGCCATGTCCTGATACTTGGCGGCTATGTTGCCATCGACCGTGAGGTTTCCGGTGAATCTGCCGTCTCCGGTGACATGCAGCTTATACGTCGGAGTGCTCGTGCCGATCCCAACATTTCCCGCCGTGGCATAGTTGATGTTGCTGCCGCTGGTTGACCATTGGCTGCTGGTGACCGGCGAGCCGTTAATATTCAAGCCCCCCACCGCGTTAATCGTTCCAGTCGCGTTGATATTTCCGGTCACGTCCAACTTGGAACCGGGTGTTGAATTGCCGATCCCGACGTTGCCCGCCGTGGCATAATTGATGTTGCTGCCGCTGGTTGACCATTGACTGCTGGTGACAGGCGAGCCGTTAATATTCAAGCCCCCCACCGCGTTAATCGTTCCCGTCGCGTTGATATTTCCAGACACATCCAGTTTCGATCCGGGTGTCACGACGCCGATGCCGACATTCCCCGCCGTGGCATAGTTGATGTTGCTGCCGCTTGTTGACCATTGACTGCTGGTGACAGGCGAGCCGTTAATGTTCAACCCGCTGACGGCGTTAATCGTCCCCGTCGCGTTGATATTTCCAGACACATCCAGTTTCGATCCGGGTGTCACGACGCCGATGCCAACATTCCCCGCCGGGGCATAGTTGATGTTGCTGCCGCTTGTTGACCATTGACTGCTGGTAACAGGCGAGCCGTTAATGTTCAACCCGCTGACGGCGTTAATCGTTCCACTCGCATTGATGTTTCCCGCCACCTCGAGCTTGGACCCGGGTGTTGCCGTGCCGATGCCGACGTTGCCGGTGTCTTTCTTGATCGTCAGGTGATTTGCGAATGAAAATTGCCGGATCGTGAAATCGCCCGCGTTCGGATAGCCCCCCATGAGGAGCCAGCCGGCATCCCCGGCTTGCCCGGGATCGAGCAAGAGACCGGTGAAACTGTTGGTGTTCTTAACGCGAAGATATTTTTCGCCCGCGGAATCCGGACCTGTAGTCTGGACGGTAAGGATCGAGGCCGGACTGGTGGTTCCGATGCCGACATTGCCGCTGCCCTTAATTGTGACTTTTTCGCTGGAGGTGAAAGCGCCGCCTTGCGTGGTATGAAGACCTAAATCAACCATGTCCACTCCAGGTGCGCCGCTCGGAATGCTGGCAACCATGCCTGCGCCCCAGTTATTGGCAACCCCGCGGGAATAGATAAAGTTACGACCGACTTCAGTGCCCACGCTGGAGTTCAAATTGCTCTGCAAAATTTTGGTGGCAGCCGAAGCTTCCACATGCAATTGCCCGCTGGGGCTGGAGGTGCCGATGCCGACGTTACCGGCTTGAGTCAATGTAAACCGCGGAACTGTGCCGGACGATTCCCAAAACTGAAGTGCGTCACCGTTACCGCTGTTGTTGTTCAAGTACCATTTAGCTGTTCCGTTAACCGCCAAGGCCAGGTTTGGGTTATAGCCGGCGGCCGCATCAATGATTATCCCGCCGTTTGTCGCGTCAGTCTTCTTAAATCGGGCGACCCACTGAGCGTTAACCAAAACGTCCAGACGAAAAGCCGGAGTGCTTGTGCCCACGCCGACATTGCCTGAATTGGTATTGGAGATGTCGGTGCCCGTCGTCCACTGAGCCGTTGCAGTTCGCGGAGTTGCCACCAAAAGCAAAAGCGCAAAGCCGATCGCCGCGCTCATCCAAAACCTCTTGCTTGTTTTATGTGAGTTCCTTTTCATCTTCTTACCTCTTCGTTAGATTGATTCTCAGAGTGAGTTCCGCGTTGAGAACAGTTTCACCTCAAAGATTAGCTTCTTTAATTTGCAGGTGATGCCGCGCACTCAGCGCAAAGAAACGCGCAGACTTCGGCGACTAACCAACCGCTACGGAAAACGGCGAGCGCGTCGCATTGGGAGCACTCCTTCTGTGATGTTGGCAGTTAACCTGGAAGGACTGCCACGGTTGATTGTTTGGCTGAGCCGGCGAGTTGTCTTGAGGCAGCCCGTTGGGAGTCAGCCCTAATTCTGTGATAACCGCTTGATGCTTCCTGTATACCACCAGGCGAATCGAGGCGCAAGGGTTTTTGCAGTTGCCTCTGAAGTTATCTTGACGCAAATACATCCTAGCTTCCAGACTTGCCGCATTACTCGAAGACTCTCCCAGGTAAACGCCCGCGAACACGTAGACTTCGTCGACTAACCAACTGCTGTTTGAAGAGGCGAGCACCTCGCATCTGGGAAGACTTCTTCCAGGTTCATAAAAAACACTGGATTCAATAGACGCCCCTATCGGTAATCTGTTCCTCTGAATGTTCAACTATTCGGTTGTGCTGCTTCCTTTGGTTCTTTCAGACAAATTCCGCCACGTTTTCTGCCCAGAAGCGACCAACGACTATTCCGTTTGCTTTTGAGACGCGGCCTGGGTGTAATCGGCCTGTACCTTCTTCCTTTTGCCACGCTTAGGGTGAACCATAAGGTGACGCCTACGCGAGCGAACAGGCGCCCTTGCCCCTGTCTCAATTAGTTCCTTATGCCGACTGCCAATCAAAGTGATCAGGCTTGATGATGTCTGAACCCGAGTAAGCGAGCCGCTGCTGTAACCATGCCGCCAGTCTCTTTGAGCGCCAACTTAATCAGGTGGGCTTCGTACTTACGCACTGCATCCTTAAGAGAGAAGTTGTCCCAATCGGGTGGCGCGGGAACTGCCTGAATCAGGAAAAGCGTCTCGAAAGCGGCCTTGGCCAAACGTCTAAGAATGCTGATGTCCTGCGCCTTTTCTAATAGCGTGCCAGCGCGATCGATTATCTCGCATAGCTCTCTCGCCGATAGATTCCTACCAAGCTGCTCAACGATGGTTAGCGCCGCCACTCCCGCGCTTTCAAAATCGCCAGTCTGCTCAGATTCATTAACCGCCCGCTCCAAAGCTGCTCGTGCTTGTTCGGGATGATTCAGCCGCGCCAACGCGATGCCGTGGGTCGTCAGAGCCTCGACTAGCCATGTAGCCTCATGACCCCTTTCGAGCGTACGCACGGCTTGAACCGCGACGGCGGCGGTGGATGCAGGTAACGGACTTGCGCCAAAATCTTCTCATCCGTATCCCCTGAAAATGGTCGCCTGCCACTAAGGCACTCGTACAGAATCACCCCAACCGCGAACAGATCGCACCGCGCATCGACCGCCGCGCCGCATGCCTGCTCTGGCGACATGTAGGGAGGCGTGCCTGCGTGCTGTCCGGGCCTTGACAGCAAGCTCGATCGCTTATCACCATCGCTTTCACCCATTGTTCCTCCAACGACCTTCACCAGTCCGAAGTCCAGCACCTTTACTTGTCCACGCGTATTGATCATGACGTTTCGCGGCTTAATGTCTCGATGAACTATTCCATGAGAGTGCGCCTCGGCGAGTGCCTCGACAATCTGTATACCCACATCCAACGCTTCCCGAAGATCCAGCGGTTTGTTCTTGATTCTGTCGGCCAGGGTCTTCCCGTCGACGTACTGCATCACGATGAAACTGCGATTGGCCTCTTCCTTGACCTTGTAGACTCGACAAATGTTGGGGTGATCGAGCTGGGCCGTGGCTTTCGCTTCCAGAATCAGACGTCGCTTGGCCAGCTCGTCCGCCTCCGGTACGAAGGCAGGAACTTGATTGCCACTTTGGAATCAAGATTGGTGTCTTTTGCCAGATAGACTTCGCCCATTCCTCCCGCGCCAAGCTGCGCTTCAATTCGGTAGCGACCAAGAACCAACTCTCCTACGGCGCCAGCGTCATCCTCACTGAGCAGGTCGGCTGCTTCCTCCAGTGCCGGTACTTCGAGAAAGCTTTGGGCCATTTCTTGAAAGCTAATCAAGGATTCAACTTCCTGGCGCAGATCTTCATCGCCCGTGCAGAATTCATCCAGCAAAGCAGTTCGCTCAGCCGCGCCAATGTCAACAACCCTCTGCAAGAGGTTATCGATTTGCTGCCAGCGTTCAGGCGTCATCTTCGTGCCTTCAACTGTTAAGGCGGGATTTGCCGTCGATTCACATCAACGGATGGATTTATTGTCTCGCACTTTCGGGTTCATGGCCTTCAATAGCCATAGCCTGGCACTATCCCAGTCGCGGCTGACCGTCGCGGTCGATATTCTAAGGGCCTCAGCGGTCTCGGCGTCCTTCATGCCGCCAAAGTATTTCAATACGACTACCTTGCCCTTGCGCGGATCGATCGCTTCTAATTCGCACAAAGCCTCGTCGAGCGCGACCAGATCAGTGGGTCGCTTCTGAGTTACCAGCGCTGCCTGGTCAAGATCTACCAAGTCGACTTTGCGCTTCCTGGCGTTCCGAATGCGCGCGTGATCTACCAGAATGCGACGCATTGCCTGCGCAGCCACGGCATAAAAGTGGGCCCGATTCTGCCAACGCATACCTTTGTGGTCAACGAGTCGAAGGTAGGCGTCATTAAGTAGATCAGATGTCTGCATTGTATGGCCAAGCCGCTCGCGGCGCATATATTGGTGGGCCATCCGGCGCATTTCCTGATAGACCAGAGGCATCAACCGGTCCAGAGCAGTCTCGTCACCGTCCCGCCACTCGACGAGTAGTTGGGTAATTGAGTTTGGCGAGGGTGTCACTTGGACAACTCTCCAGTGTGAAAAGGTCCACGCCTAGGATGGGTTGGATTATATCACCGCCCGCCTGTTAACTCGCTGAGAGTCGGGTTATGTAAATCCTCTTTAACTCATGATTGGAACCAAGTCTAATTTCCGCCTTAGTGAATGAGGACAGTAAAGCGAGATGGCCAGTAACCCGCGGGCCTGCAGAGTGAAAAACGGCTCTCGGGGGATTTCCTTCTCGACTTCGCTCTAGTAGGTGAAGCGCAAATCAGGAGTGGCCTGAGTGGCCAGCAAATGACTGAGTTATCAACCCTGCGGACGGTTAGCTTCGGCCGCCGCGTAACAAGGACCAAGAAGGAGGTCACCATGAGAAAACATTTTTTCACAAGCGTCACGATGCTCGGCTTCTTGCTGACGCTGGCCGTTGCATCCGTTCACGCTCAGTCCAGCACCAAAATCGAGGTAAGCATACCATTTGACTTCACGGTCGGAAACAGCAATCTGCACCCTGGTAAATACACCGTGACAGCCAGGGGTACTGCGGCGCTGATGATTCGCAGCAAGGACGGAGGAAGCACCGCGATGCGACTGACAAACGCGATTCATAACTCCGAACCTTCCGCGAAAACCAAGCTGGTGTTTCGTCAGTATGGCGAGCGCTATTTTCTTTCTGAAGTCTGGACGGTCGGTGAGAATTCCGGTCGCCAAATACTCCAGTCACGCCAGGAGCTGGCCCTCGAGCGCAACCTGGCAACCATGGCGTCGAAGAGTAATCTTACGCGGGCCGGAAACAGACGCGTAGAGATCTTTGCCGCGCAGTAGCTAATGGATCTCCGACTCCAAGCCGCCAGGAGGGACGACCAAAGTCGGCTGTGGGCGCGGCCCGAGCAAACCGAAACGGCAATCCGGAGAGTTCTGGATTGCCGTTTCGTTTTCTTCTTGTGGCATGAAGATCCTGAGTCAACCCCGGTGCAGCTTCTCACGGACCAACCGCATCAGCTTCTCACGCGCCGAGATGTCGCCGTCGTTCCATCTCAACAGAAGCTTCATACTTTCACTTCTTTTAGCGGTTCCCGCATCATTGCCTATTCGGATAGCGGTGAAGCTTCATTCCACAACCTAATGAGCGACGGGAGTAAGTCGCTGACCGCGGCTCAAGTGGCCACTATTCTTGTGCAGGACAAAGAGCAAACGTATCGGAATAAGAACTGGGTCGCTATTCTGGGGGACTAATCGTTTGGGGTATGGAAGAAAGCCTCCGCGCCCGCGCGAATATCAATGACCCTTCCCGTCGGCCACTCCCGTTTGCGGACTTGACGCGATATGTGCGCCAGACGATGCCAGCCACGGTTCCCGCAGATAGCGAAAAGCCGGTGATGGCGAAGCCCTTCTATCGGGCCTACGACATTGGAGTCTTCTGAACGTGCCTCGAACCTGGAAGAAACATTTTGCAGATATCCTTACGCCTGATTCTTGGGGCGTTTGCTTACCGGGCCGCTTCTGCAAAAACTCGCGGCGTATAACCGCAGGCGAGCTGTAGAGAGATTAGAACGGGGCGGCTGAGTTTATTCGATCTTGTCTCCTCTTGCACAAACGGAACACCACTTTCCATTCCAAATCTTCCGTCGCCATTTCCGTCCGATAATCGGCTAAGGTGCCCCAGATTCTCTTTTACCTGATCTCTTAACTGATCTCCGCCACCGCGGGGAGAAAATAGTAATGCGCGCTGCGATCGGGAAGCGGTCAATTCTTCATGATCGGAACCAGGCCCACGCGCGTCCATTAAGCGTCCAATAAGCGTTCCCGTGAGTCCTTCAAGTGCGGTAGAGTGCTATCCATGCCGCTAAGTTCCTTTGAATTACCGTAGATCGCTTCCCTTTCACGGCGGTAACACGGGTTCGACTCCCGTACGGGACGCCAAATTCCTAAGCATTTGCAGGATCCGACTGCGTATATAGAGGCCGATGCTTTCGTTAATGGACTCTTTTGGACCTGCGGCGGAGCCTGGATACTTACGAAAAGCATCTTCACAACCTTGTTCTGCGCCTTTCGCTTTACGTCCGTCACAGCTTCAACGTACCTGTCCATCGCGACCCTTAAGCCGAGCTGGTAAAGTCGGAGAGTGAGCGAGTAACGCCGGAACGAACACGACTCACTCTCCAATCGTCGTCCAGGGCCTATTTACGGCGCGCGATGAGCGTAATTGTCTCGCGCGACATCGCAATCTTTTCGCTCTGTCGCTCCAGCGAGCGTTCGCTCTTCGACTTGATGAGGGCGCGTCCGGCAGTCTCTCCTGCCTCCCATATTTGGGAGAGAAAATACTGGTCCCCATACTTGTTGAATACCAGCTTGCATTCCTCTTGCGTTTCGCTGGCTCGCATCGGCATCGTTGTAAAGAGAGCAGTTGCGTGGCCTTCTTTACTTTGAACCAGCCAAACGTAGTCGGAGTCCCTTCTATTAGGCTCGACTGTGTACTCGCCAGCCGGTAGGGTCTTCTGTCCTACGATGAAGCTGAACGGGATGTTGGTCACCCTAATGCGCTCAGATTGAGCGGAATCAGTTACTGCTGTGAGCATTAACAGAAAACTCAACACTGTGAATCTTCTGAGAGTTTGCTTTTTCATATGGCCTCCTTCTTTCCCGCTTTCGGGTTTAGCGGCAGCTCTATTGCTGCCTTCATCTACAGAAGCGAGAATTCGGAGAAAACGGTATCAGCCTTTGAAGAGAATTCCTGTGAGAAACAAATAAGTAGTAGGTAAGAAACTCTGTGCTGATGCTATTATTGGGAGCATTTAGAGATAGGTCCCAGCACCGAAGTGAGGAGCCTGATGGCCGCCTCCGCACATCAAATCACCGGACTGCTCGTCAGTTGGCGCAAGGGTGACAAAGCGGCACTTGATCAGTTGATGCCGCTGGTCTACGACGAACTGCACCGCTTAGCTCATCGGTACATGAAGCGAGAGCGGCCGGGCCAGACACTGCAAACTACCGCGCTGGTCAACGAAGCTTACCTAAGACTGGTTGATTCAAAGGAGATCGAATGGAAGGACCGTGCCCACTTCTTCGCGATTGCGGCTCAAATCATGCGTCACTTGCTGGTAGATCGCGCCCGCGCGCGTCGTTACGTCAAACGTGGCAGCGGCGGTCGGCAGGTGACGCTCGATGAGACGGCAGTCTTCTCCTCGGAGCGAGACTCGGAGTTGCTTGACCTGGACGAGGCACTGAATAGGCTCGCCGCCATCGATGCGCGGAAGAGCCGGCTGGTGGAACTGCGGTACTTTGGCGGCTTGAGCGTTGAGGAGACCGCAGAGGTCCTGGGTGTATCAGGGATTACAGTGAAGCGCGAGTGGTCAAAGACTAAGGCCTGGCTGTATCGCGAACTCCGGCTAAAAGAATAGTGATGACGCCTGAGCGCTGGCAGCAGATCGACCATGTGTTGGAAGCAGCCCTGGAGCGAGATAGGCATGAGAGGGCTGCTTTCCTCGATCAGGCGTGCGCCGGCGATGAGGAGCTGCGGCGCGAAGTCGAGTCATTGCTGCGGGCCCACGATCAGGCGGGAAGCTTTATTGAAAAGCTGCCACCTGAAGATGCTGAGGAGCTATTGGCAGAACATCAATCCGAATCGCAGATCGGGAAGCAGGTTGCTTCCTACCGGATAGAGAGACTGCTGGGCAAAGGCGGGATGGGCGAAGTCTATCTGGCGACCGACAAGATGGGACGGCAGGTAGCACTCAAACTGCTGACCTCGCGGCTTGATCGTCATCCGCAGCATGTCGCCCGATTTCTGCAAGAGGCGCGCACCGTCCTTGCCTTGAATCATCCGAACATCGTCACCATCCACGACATCGGCGAAATCGCCGGGACTTATTACTTTGCCAGCGAGTTGATCGAAGGCGAAACGTTGCGCCTGCATCTTGAACGACGCGAAGTCGAGATGCACTCCGCTTTAGAGATCGCGATTCAAGTAGCCACGGCCCTGGCATACGCGCACGAGAGAGGGATCGTGCACCGGGACATCAAGCCGGAGAACGTGATGCTCCGCAGCGATGGCTACGTGAAGGTGCTGGACTTCGGGATCGCCAAGCTGACGGAAGAATTTGCCCCTGCCAGCAGCAGCACAGAGGCGCCTACCAGACTGAAGGTCGAGACGGCCGAAGGCGTCGTCATCGGCACGGCTGCTTATATGTCGCCGGAACAGGCAAAGGGAACAAAAGTCGATGCGCGCACAGACTTGTGGAGTCTGGGCGCGGTCATCTATGAAATGGTCACCGGCCACGTACCGTTCAGAGGTGAAACCCCGACTGAGACTATCTCACTAATTCTCCAGAAAGGGCCCGCGCCACTGTCGCGCTATACACATGAAGCGCCCGCCGAGCTGGAACGGATAGTCACCAAGGCGCTAACGAAAGATCGTGAGCAGCGCTATCAGACCGCAAAAGATCTGCTCATCGATCTGCGCAACTTGAAACGCAAACTGGAGGTTGATGCGGAGATCGATCGCACACTTGCGCCTGAAGTGTTTGGAGTACCGCCTTCAGGCGGAACTGTGTCCGGCGCATCGACTACGCCGCCTGAAGGCGGTACTCCAAGCACGCGCGCTTCCAGCGCCGAGTACATCGTCACCGAAGTCAAGCAGCATAAACTGGCCGCGGCCATTGCTGTCATAGCGCTGGTCCTTGGCGCAGTCGGTCTCTTTGCTTATCTGCACGGCCGCAACACCGGGGTCGCAATTGAATCAATCGCCGTTTTGCCTTTCGATAATCAGAATCGGGATCCAAATACGGAGTACCTCGCTGATGGCGTCACTGAGAGCATCATCAACAGCTTGACGCAACTTCCTAACCTAAAAGTGATCGCGCGGAGCTCGGTCTTTCGTTACAAGAGCAAAGAGACTGAGCCGATAGCTGCCGGCAAGGAATTGGGCGTGCGTGCAGTGCTGACCGGCCGCATCATGCAGCGAGGCGATAATCTTACGATCAGCACCGAGTTGATGGACGTGCGCGATAACAAACAACTCTGGGGTGAGCAGTACAGCTTGAAGGTTACTGACCTCCTTTCAGTGCAGCGCGAAATCGCGGAGAAGATCACCAGCAACTTGCGCTTGAAGCTTTCGGGCGCAGAGCAACAGCAATTAGCCAAACGCTACACCGATAACGTCGAAGCCTACCAGTTTTATCTCAAGGGACGTTACCACCTTCTCAAATTAACGCCTCCGGAAATCCAAACAGGCATTTCATATTTTAACCAGGCGATTGAAATTGACCCCTCTTACGCGCTCGCCTACGTCGGACTCGCGGACGCATATCGCGTGCCTACACTCATCGGCGAAATGCCTGGAACGGAAGTTCTTCCGAAAGCGAAAGCGGCGGCGCAGAAGGCAATCGAAATTGACGACACTCTTGCCGAAGCTCATGCCTCTCTCGGCTTCATCATATTTTGGTACGACTGGGATTGGAACGCCGCCGAGAATCAGTTCAAACGGGCCTTAGAGCTTGATCCGAACAGCGCGGACACTCATATCTTTTACGCGCATTTACTTTCGAACACGGGCCGCCACGCGGAAGCACTCGCCGAAGCAAAACGGGCCAGAGAACTCGACCCGCTTAATTTGAGAATCAACGCGATGGAAGGGCAGTTTCTGCTTCACGCCAGACTAACCGACGAAGCGCTAGCGAGATTGCAGAAAACTTTCGAGTTAGACCCGAATTATTATATCGCTCACATGTTTGCTTCGAGTGCTTATATTGAGAAAGGACTCTTCGCCGAAGCCGTTGCCGAAGCACGCACAGCGAGAGGACTCTCCGGCGTTAGTTCCTATCCAACTGCGTTCCTCGGTTACGCTTTGGCGAAGTCGGGCAAACAAGCAGAGGCCCGATCCGTGCTTGAAGAATTATTGAAATTATCAACCGAGCGTTACGTTTCGCCTTACAACATCGCGTTGATTTATAACGGCTTGGACGAACGCGACAAGACGCTTGACTGGCTCGGGAAAGGATACCAGCAGCGAGATCCGAGAATGGTTTTTCTGAAGGTCGAACCGAAATGGAATAACCTGCGCGACGATCCGCGCTTTGCAGACCTTATGCGGCGCGTCGGCTTCGGGCCGTAGTGGCTCAGTAATTGAAGACGAAGGCCTCTATCGGGAGCTAAGAGAATAGTAATGAAGCCCGAACGCTGGCAGCAGATCGACCATGTGTTGGAAGCAGCCCTGGGGCGAGAGAGGGATGAGTGGGCTGCTTTCCTCGATCAGGAGTGTGCCGGCGATGATGAGTTGCGCCGCGAAGTAGAGTCATTGCTGCGAGCCCATGAGCAGGCGGGAAGCTTTATTGAAAAGCTGCCACCGGAAGCTGCCGAGGAGGCTATTGCCAGAACATCAATCCGAGCCGCTGATCGGAAAGCAGGTAGCTTCACATGAATCGATCGGATAGCCGATAGAAGAAAACGCAAACGAAAGGAAATCTCTGGTGAAAGATATCGTCTTGGCATTAATGATTTCAATTGCCACAATCACCGCATGCAGCGTCTCAAAGACCCGCGATATGGAGCGACAACCAGGCCCAAAGCAGTCGGCTAATTCCGCAAAGCAGTCAGCAGATAAAGTTGACGCTTGTGGGCTGCTGACAAAAGCCGACGCTGAGTCCTTTCTCGGCGAGTCTGTCGGACAGCCAACGACCAGCCACACTGAAGCGATGGGGAACATCGTAACTCAATGCCGCTACAGCTCAACTTCCGGTAAGAGAGTCGGCCTCCTCGCACGTCAGGCCCCTACTTCAGAGCAAGCCGCGAAGGTTTTCCAACAGGCGCGCGCTGCTTCGAATGAAATATCAGGGGCGGCCCCGCAAGTGATCTTTGAATTGGGGGACGACGCTTACTGGACCGGCGGAGGTCTTAAGCAGCTCAATGTCCTTAAGAGCGATGTGTGGTTCATTATCACGACAAATCCAGGCAATGGTATTGATCCTCTCGATGCCAGTAAGACCGTCGCGCGCAAAATAGTCGCCCGCATGCCTTGAGTGTAATTCCGGTGAACCTAAAATCAGCTTCGTATTGGGATCAGCCTCCGCAATCGGCGCCATCGGCCTGAAATCCCTTTCCGGGTGGTCGAGTTTCTCGCGATTGGGCTTTCGCTGTTTGACAAACTTCAGGCGAGTTTGGCGATCTCGCGGAGGACCAACTGGACATTGCCATCGGTTGGGGCCGGCATGCGGAACTCTTCGCCTATAACGATCACACCGGCGAACTGTATTTGGAAGACTAGCAAGCCCAGATCGACGATGGGGCTACCTGTATCCTATCTCGCGGACAGCTAGACAAATAACCCGGAGGATTTGATAGGATGGCACGCCATGAGTGATTTAGAACCAGCCTTACGACTCCTGCTGTCCGCCCTGTTCGGAACACTGGTGGGTATCGAACGCCAGTGGCGACACAAGAACGCCGGACTCAAGACGAATGCTCTCGTGTCTATCGGAGCGACGGCATTCGGACTGATCGCTTTGCATGGCTTCGGTCCCGGAAGTCAGCCCACGCAAATAGCCGCCGGGGTTGTAACCGGGATCGGTTTTATCGGCGCAGGCGTCGTTATGCATCGCGGTGCCAGTGTTCAGGGAATCAACAGTGCGGCGACGCTTTGGGCTGCGGCCGGTATGGGACTTGCGCTCGGGCAGGGTTACTACGAACTCGCTCTCTACATTCTGGTGATCGTGTTGATTACCCAAGTCTCTTTGCAATGGGCCGGTAACTTCATCAACAAACGGTCGGGACTGAAAACTCCCGGCTCCGGCTATCATCTTTCGCTGGGCTTTGACTCTTCTCAAACCGAGAGTGTTCGCCAAGCCTGGTCGGATTTTGTGCAGCAGCTCGATGCCTCAGTTAGGAGCTACAGCGAAAAACGTACGGGTCCTTCAGAAACAATCATTGAAGCTTCGTTTGAATTACCTCCGGTGCCTGACCGTGATGCAAATACCCTCGCGCAGGGACTGTGTCAGCTTCAGGGGTTAACCAGCATACACTGCGAGGAGTCAATTCCCCCGCAGCAGGACTGCGGAATGGAACTTTAGAGAGGACGTATGGCCCACACAATCGGCGAGACCGTTTATTGAAATGGAAATTGAAGTGAAACGCGATGAATTGTAAGAAGGCCACAGAATCTTACGAAGACTGGTTGGCGAAGCGAACCAAGATTATTGAAGCTGACCTGGTATTCAAACACCAGCAGATGTCGGCCGACATCTGCTCCTTTATGCGGGCGACGTTTTATCGTTGGGTCGAACTCTGGGCCGAATTCTGCGCTGAACTTGCGAAAGCTCCGCTCGTGCTGGCGGTTGGCGATTTGCACGTTGAGAACTTTGGCACCTGGCGCGACCAGGAGGGCAGGTTGGTCTGGGGCATCAATGATTTCGATGAAGCGTTTGCGCTCCCGTACACGAACGACCTGGTGCGACTTGCAGTAAGCGCCCATCTGGCAATTTCGGCAGGTCATCTTGCCCTTCGTCCTGCCGATGCGTGTGAAGCAATACTCAAAGGATATACCAAGCAGCTGAAAGGCGACGGCCGGCCTTTTGTTTTGGCAGAACAGCATCGGTGGTTGCGATCTGCTGTCTTGAGTGAACTGCGTGACCCAACCAGGTTCTGGGAGAAACTAAATGGTTGTCCCACCGTCACGGCCCGCGTTCCCGGCAAAGCGAAAAAAGCGCTTGCCGCCGCACTACCGGAAGAGAGGCTGGTATACCGTACGGTCCATCGGGTGGCTGGCTTAGGAAGTTTGGGCCGGCAACGCCTTGTCGCCCTTGCGGAATGGAAGGGTGGCCTGGTTGCGCGCGAAGCCAAGCCGCTTTTGCCCTCGGCATGCGTATGGGTCAGCGGACGAAGAGATGATCGTCCACAGTATGACAAGATCGTAGATCAGGCGATCAGATGTCCAGATCCTTTTCTGGAGTTGCGCAAGGGATGGCTGCTGCGACGCCTCGCGCCCGATTGTAGTCGCGTCGAGCTAACGATGCTGACGAAGGGTCGCGACGAGTACAAGCTGCTTGAAGCCATGGGTCGAGAAACTGCCAATGTGCATCTCGGCAGCAAGCGCGCCATCGCAAAAGTTAAGCGTGATGTGAGCAAAAGGCCACAAGGATGGTTGCATAACGCTGGGAAGACAATGGTTCAGGCAACGATCGAGGATTGGCACGAGTGGTGTCGTTGAGTTTTCTGTTTTGTCGTTAACATGTGAAGACCACCGACTCATTAGCTGGTCAGCCGGAGCCGGCAACTTCAACGTTACCCGCTCGGATCGGTGTGGACACGTACCTTGCTACGAGGGATTTCAGCTTCGATTGCTCGTAAGACTTTCACTGTTAGGTCATGCGCTTCCTCAAATCGCTTGTTCCGATCAACTTCCAGATGAAAGTCGATGAACCGTTGCGATCCTGACCGGCGTGTACATAAGTCATGGAAGCCCTGTACACCTTCGTTTTTGTAGCGAGCCACTATCTCAGCTACCTTACCATCCACTTCGACCGGCAGCCTTCGATCCATCAGGACATTTATCGATTCGTGAGCCAGTCCAAAAGCTGACTTGAGAATGTAGACCGCAATAGCCAACGAGATTAACGGGTCAGCCAAGTTCCAATGAGTGAACCCTGTAAGAAGGAGTGCGACGAGGACACCCGCGTTTATGTAGATGTCTGCCATGTAATGAAGAGCATCTGAGCTAAGCGCCGGCGAGTCTGTCTCCCGTGCAGCACGTCGCAGTCTTCTCACGAGCCATACGCTCGCCGTGATGGCAACCATCATGCTAGCGATCCCAATCACTTCGGAGCGGGTTGGATGCGGCTCTCTAATCCTTTGGACCGCTTCCCAGACGATGAACATCCCGGAGGCACCGATGACAATCGCCTGGAAAAGGCTCGTCAGAGATTCGGCTTTACCGTGGCCGTAGGCGTGATCTTCGTCGGCGGGACGGGATGCGGCGCGCACCGCGATGAAGTTCAATGTAGAGGCGAACAGGTCGAGCACAGAATCGAGCAGCGAAGCCCAAACGCTAATGGAGCCTGTCAGCCAGCCCGAGGCGGCTTTTAGTCCGATCAGAAAGACAGCGACGATGATCGAAAGGCGCGCCGCAGAACTTTTCATGGCGGCTTCTTCCTCAGTATGCGGCGCGACAGTCATCTTCTCCAATTTCGAGAGGGATATTGGTGCACTGAGAGTTCTATGACTTTCCGGAAGTACCCAGCGAGCGCTCAAGCGCGATCCGGACGAGCTGACTGCGCGTGCGGACGCCAGTCTTTTGAAATAATTGCTGCAACGTCGCCTTCACCGCGCTTTCCGTCACAACAAGATGGGCAGCGATTTCTTTATTCGTAAGACCTTCGAATACACCTTGAAGGACCTGTTGTTCGCGCGTCGTGAGAACTTTGGCAGAACTCTGATCCTCATTCTCATCAACCGCAGCGGCCATGAGTCGCATAACTTTTTCGTCCACCCAAGCTTCGCCGCCTACAACCATGCGAATCGCCCTTGTCAGACTGGC
>Ga0209648_10001658_pt1 | contig 18073 bp, 9 predicted proteins | sample GraSoi2013_115cm_FD_185830 | JGI IMG/M metagenome (GOLD analysis project Ga0209648, IMG submission 185830) | Grasslands soil microbial communities from the Angelo Coastal Reserve, California, USA - Sample 9_17_2013_115cm (SPAdes) (version 2) | ecosystem: Environmental > Terrestrial > Soil >...
CAGCGCTGCTGGTTCCGGATTACTGCAAGTATCGGCTCGATTCTGCTGGGACGAAAATCGCTAATACGACGCGGCCATCGCTGCCCATAATGTACGGATCGGAAGGGGCCTCGAACTGGATTGCAGCCGATCCTATGTGTTGAGGGCCTCAATGCGCAGGGTAACCAACTCCCAAGCGGGTACGCGCACCTGTGTAGAGAGCTGTTCAAGCGGTTGCTCGCGGAGGTTGCTGCGCCAAACCTTGATCGGGCTCCCATCCGTCCAAGTCAAGCCGGCCGTGCGGTCTTCTCCCGCGGCGCCGAAGAGCCGGACAATCCACGCGCTGCCGTCTGCGCTTCGCTTGCACTCCTGCACAAGTACATCATCCTGATCTATGCGCAGCTTCAGCCCCATTCGGGATCGCTGCCCCTGAGCTGAAACAACAAGGGGCTGTGACATGCCAGTCGCAAAACGGCTGGCAGCCGCAGGCTCATAGCCGCCATGCAGACGAAGCGCATACCGAAACTCGACGGGACCATCCTGGTACGCGCGGTAATTCGTTCCCCAATGATTGTTCATGATCCAGGAATAGAACTTCTGCGTCGGCTCAATATGCTTACGCCAGATCTCAGGATGGGTTTGCGAGCCTAGCATGGTAGCCGAAAGGGAGCCGATCTCGACCAGAGGCGCATCAAGTGTTGCACAGGTGACGCCGTACTCTGCATTTGCAACATCGATCCACCGGCCCACAGGCACCCAGTTCTTGCAAGAACCGGGCAGTTGATCAATTTCAGGACGCATAACCGCGAGTGGAACGTCAATGTGAATCTGACCATTCTCAATGGCAAACGAAAACGCGAATTGCAGGCTTTCTTTAGATTCATGCTGAGCAAAATCTGCGCCAGGCCCGCCTTGGCCTGGATGCGGATTCAAGGGAGCACGTTTCTTATTTACAATATTGGATATTTCAATGCAATCTGCATAGGCCTTCAACCGCACCCGACGAACTAAGTCCACACACCCTGGTGCAGAGGACTCGATACGGATCGTCGCAACGAGAGGGCCGGGTTCCTCGATCGCGATGCGCACAGGCCCGCTCGTGCTCACCTTCGATGTGTCTTTGCCTTCAAGGAATAGGTATTGATTTATTGCCTCGTCCCGGCTGGTGTCCACAAGGTTGCGCGCACTCTTATTGGACCTCAGCTCGACGATGTTGCCGCTTTTGCTGTCGACTGTCGCACGTACAATGAGGTTATCCAGGACTCCGTCCAGCACCGAGACCCGCTTTGCCGGAACATGCGGCGCTGCTGCTGAAAGATGAAAACTCGCAGTTCCAAGCGGAGGAATATTCTCTGCGAGAAAAGCCAATTCTCCCGTCGAAAGACGCTGGGATGGAACAGAAGCGCTGTGTTCATTCTTCACATGGTCCTTGCCCAGGGACCTCTCCTTCGAGATCACAATCACTTCTGTCCTCGGCCAAGAACAGGTGTTATGCACATCTAGCTGCGAGCTATTCGTCTCACGTGCATAGGCGTCGAGCACCTTGTCAAAAAGCTTCTTCGATTCGGTCTCGGCGTCAACGGCGAATTGACGTTTCACCTGCCATTGTTGCTTCACAAAAGGATTCTCAGAGTCCGAAACACTGTTCCACGCTCCCCATGTGTGTTCCGAATACAACAAGACATTTCTCCAAGCGACGTCGAAATCCGCGCTGTTATATGCCTGCGGCGCGAGGATCGCAGAGAGTGTTGTCGCCTGCGCCAACCGCTCGACTGCTCCTCGGTTCATTCGTGTCTCTAAGGCCGATGACCCGGCTCCATCCTCCCAATAAGGAGTCAAATCGCCCTTGAACTCTGGTAGCTGGTGGCCATGCTGTTTCTCGAATGTCGCAAATGCGTCGCTGGTTGTGGAAATGGAGAAGCGCGGCCATTCGTATTCTTCATTCCACTCCTTCACGAACTCGCAAATTTCCGGATCAGGTTGCGCATTGTCGCCATGGCCCGACCACCGGATACAAGAAATCTGATAAGGGAACCCGACCTCATCCAGTCTGGCTTGGTATTCGTTGACCAACCGTGTGTCCAGCTTCATGACGTGCGACATTGCATAACCAGTCCACGGCACCCAGACAAGCACTCTTTCGTTGCCTGAAGGTGAAACCCACCAGAACGGTTTATCTTGCCACTCAACCATAAAGGTTCCTATGCGGTCGAAGAAATTAGGAGCAGCCGAGAAGTAGCGGATGCCTGCCTGGGCCATCGCGGAGACCGTCCCCCAGGTATACCCGGGTACATCGCTGATCATGGCAGAGTCAACAGGGGTCCCGCACTGACTGCCTAATTCGGTTCCGTAACGAAATAATTGGAGAAGCTCTTCAGGGCGGCAAAGGCCAGTTAGCTCGTTCGCATACATGCCGTTTAGCCCGATCCAGCCCTTTCTCACAGCACTGATCAGTTCTTGGCGCTCTGGCTCGTTCTTGGTCCGCATGAACTGATCTGCTCCCCAGAGAACCTCAAGGTTCCAAACGAATCGCGCACCGGGCGGGTAGTTGGCGGTGTTTCGCGCCAGTTCGATTCCCCCAGAGATATTTGCCATTTGTTTTTCTTCAACATTGCTCTGGAGATCCGTATATCCAAGGTCATGGTGGGAATGAGGCAGGATGAAGATCAGCACCTTGCGGACCGGCTCTACGCGAACTTCGACCGAGTCTGACTTGCCGGCGATGTCATACTCGACAAGCATATGCTGAGCTGTTTCAACCGGGTCGACATAGATGTTGAATGTATGCGTGCCCGGAGGCAGAACTCGGCTCTCGCCTTCCCGGTGATTGACGCGAACCACCAAAGTTGCATCCGTTCCGGCATGCTCTATCGTCAGTTGGATCGGTTGGACAAGCTTCCCACCTTTATTAGCCAACGCGCGAATTGGAATGGCAAAGGTCGACTTCTCCGTCAAGGCTTGATGTAGGCCTAGAAGTGAAATCCCAGGACTCACCCAAGCAATACCCACTGAAGCCGCCATTCCCTTTATGATTTTGCGTCTTTCCATACTCGGCAAAAACTTCCTTTCTGACCAGTGCGAACAAACCCGAACGAGCGTCACGCAGGCCTAGTGATACTCGACCGCTCTTCGCTTAGGCGGGTTCGTCGTACAGGCCAATCTCAGCAATATGAGGCATCTCCTTGCTGCTCTCCAGCAGTAGTCTGACCTTTTGCGATGAGACGCGCGGAATACGAAGAATTGTCGTCGGTGCTGGTGTTTCGCCGCCTGTTAGAGTGATCCAATTCGCGCCGTTCCAGTGCTGAAAACGATAGCTCCGGATGCGGCTCTGCGGGTAGTCATCCCATCGGCCGACGGGTTCTACCAGCGAGACAACGTTGAAGTTCTCTTGCTTTCTCAGATCCACTTCCAACCAGCCTGAGGTTTGCCCCTCATCCAAGTACCAGCTCGATCTGAAGTCACCATCGTTCGCCTCATCCGGTCCCACGGTATCCGGGTAGGAGCTGGCATGAATGGGCTTGCCCTTCGCCAGGTTCCGCGTCGTGATCACAACGTGCTCGCTGAGTTTTGCCATTGAGCCGGGATGCTTCCACGCCTTGCCGATCTCTTCCAGCCGGCTCACAACGTTGGGCGCAAGGCGTCCTTCACGGGTCGGGGGAGCATTCAGAATCAGGTTGCAGTGTCTTCGATTCAGCGGGTCAAGCCACTCGTCCACAACGGTCGTCACGGCCTTGAGATGTCCATTCGCGTCTCGCTGTTTCCAGAACCAACCATCCGTGAGGGTCACACAAGAAAGGGCCGGCACGTCACTGTCCACCGGGACCTTCTGTCCGGCATTCTGCTCAAACGCCTTCACATCGGAATAGTAGAGTCCGCCCGAAGGATATTGACTGGCGTTAAGGTCGCAGAGCAGGCAGTTGGGCTGCAGGTTCTTGATATGCGCATAGATCTCCTGGAAAGGTACCTCTTCATAAGTGATGCGGCTCCACGGCGCATCCCATCCATCGGTGATGAGGATGTCGACTTCTCCATAGCCGGTGAGCAGCTCCGTGAGCTGATCTTTAATGAGCTTTACCTTGGCCGGAGTGATGTTGAAATGGCGAATATCATCGCGCAGCGACAAGATCGAATAATAGAGCCCCACCCGCAGGCCCGCCCCCCGGAACGAATTCACATAGGCGCGCACGACGTCGGTGGAATGCGATGTCTGGCCTACGCTTGCCGCCCCCGTCTTTGTCGGCCATATGCAGAAGCCATCGTGATGCCTGGTCGTCAGGCAACCCCAGGTCATGTTGGCCGACTGCGCCGCCACGGCCCATTGATCGGTGTCGAGTGCAGTGGGATGAAACAGATCAAGGGGCGACGTCGTATCACCCCATTCGCGGTCCTGAAATGTCGCCATGTTGAAATGCACGAACATGCCGAAACGCAAATCTACAAATCGTTGTTGGAGATCGAGGAGCGGCAGTCCGCGACGCGGAGTTACGCGAAGCGCTTCGTTTTGTTCCGCTGCAGCGCTGCGATTACCGGCCAGCATCGCGGCCGTCGCAGATTGCGCGGCCAGCCGGAAAAACTCTCTTCTTGTCGTCATCTCCGATGTTCGAACCCCGTTAGCGCGGTACGTCTTATCCAAGTGCAAGCAGTTCGAATGAGGCCGGCGCGAAGGCCCCTAGTTGTAACTCAAAACTGTCATTCTTAATAGGAATGGCGAGACCGCGAGGACGACCTCGAAAATCAACCTCTTGGGCGGTCTTAGCCGCAGTGCCAGATGGTACCTTCACCACAATCTTTCCGGATTTACCTGCGACCTCCCATATGCGGAGCAGAGTGCCTTTCAAAGCCGGAGATGATCCAAAAGCAGTTACAAGCACGCCGGGACGCGACACGCTCACGCCTGCTCGCGCCGCGGGCAACCTGCCCCCCGATCCTGTTGCCGCCGCGCCAAGCAAAGGCACCCTGCCTTCCAAAGCTGGAACAGCCAGACCTTTCTCAAGCCAAACGCGAACGCGTGAACTCCATGTTCCGGAATACCAATAACGGTAATTGGTATTCCATTGGTTGTTATACAGATTCAAGAAAACGATAGACTTCTTTGGTACAAAATCCAACGAGAACTTCCAGATGCCTGGCGTATCAAGACTGATGAGGGGGTGGTCGAGCGGGCAAAGTGAGATGCTGGCGCCGTCCGCACCGGTAATGGTTACACCGAGACCCACAGCGTGAAGATGTCGGTTGGCGCCAGTTAAGATGTCGCGGGCCGGGTCCATGATTCCTAGATTGCGCCAGACTGAAAATTGCGGAGCAATAAGCTTGAACGGCAAACAAAGCCAATCGGCCTCCGGCCAGTTGTCTTTGGCTTTGTTGATGATTGTTAATTCAAGATCAATGAATGGCTGAGCGCGATGCAGGCTCACGCGTAACGATGCAGCAGGCAGATGATTTGCCGGATCGCCCGGCATGTCAAGTATTGCGCTCGAGACCTCGCGACTCTTAATCGACCGTACAGACCCGTGGCGTCCTGATGCTGCGCGATATCGAACATCTGGCGGGAGGCCTGGCTTCCTCATGCCTTCGTGCAGTGTTGAGCCCCACCGTCCCTGCTGATAATCGCGGCAGTAACCATCTGTCTGAGCAAGCTCAAACCGCTCGTTCAAGTACTGTCCAAGGCCAAATTCGCTGACGTCGTCGACCCATTGCCGTCCCGTCCGATTGTCGCGAAGCGATGCTATGCATCCGCGAGCAGGGTCAAGTCTAACCTCGAAGAATTCATTCTCCAGTGTAGAGTCGGTGGAAGTCGTCGATTCGATCGCAGCGGGAGCGGGAAAAGTTTTATAGCCGCAGGCCGGAACTTCATCCGCAAAAAATGTACGGCCGTCAATTTCAACAACGCCAGAACGAGACCAAGGGAGAGGGTTGTAAACGACGACGCGCGGCCCATTCCAATCTACTGCCCGCGCAAGGGCACCCAGGTCCTTTCCGACGATTGAAGTGGTTATCTTAGCTGCGTTGCGGATATAGTCGGTTTTGTCCTCCCATGAATCCTCAAGATCCTTATAGCTCGATTCTGGTAGCTTGCGAAACTCCGCGCCGTAGACATTGACAGAAGTTGATCTGCCCCAAGTATGTTCTGAATAAAGTAGACTTTGTTCGTAAGCTTCGACTAATTCGTTGGTCGAATCTGGTACCGGAAGGCCCCAATGGCGTAGTTGTGTGTTGAGCACCTCGACCGCGGAGATCAATGGGCGGCAGTTACGCGCCAGGCGCATGCCGCCGGGATCACACATGCATCCATGTATCCACGTGTCCGGAGTCTCGCCTTTTACCACTGGCAGGTGCGGTTTCTCGGCGAGAATCGCGTCAGCAAACTCCTCCATCGTGCCCATTCGCACGTCGACGCCCGGAAGTTTCTGTGCTGCCTCGGCGAAAATGGATTTGACTCCATCGGCTCCGGGCGGACCGGAATTGTCGCCGGTCACGATGATCGCAACCCAAGTCTTGTAAGGCCAGTTTGGCGGAGGCAGAAGATTATGACCGATATAGGGATCTTCCTTGCCTCCCCACGGCCAGAATGCAGTGGAAGTCCCGTAGATGCTCGAATACATCGTTAGCACTCGCGAACCATCCGGGCCCTCCCACCAGAAAAGCGGCGGCATATTATGTACGTAGCCGGACGGCCAGTTGCATCCGATATGCATGAACTTGACGCCCCCGTGAGCAAGGCCAGTGGCTAGAGAGGGGGATTGCGAAGGAACATCCGTAGTCTTTGCTCCCTCAGCCAATGGCAGGCCGTATCGCCGAGAAACAGCATCGGCAAACATATAGCCACGCGCGAATTCCTCGGGTTCTACCAGTTCCGCCTCGATACTGAACGGCATTGCATGCGTAACAAACTGACGCGACCTCATCGCCGCATCGAGCTTCTGGCGACGCTCGGCTGTTTGTCCGTCCCAATCCTCAAGGACCTGTTGCATGACCCATCCGGGGGACGTCCAGATGAAGCGTTGCTTGGGCGGCAGTTCCCTTGCCTGTTCCATCACCTCGAGCGCCCGATCAATCATCGTCGTGCGGTAGTAAGCCACGACATCCTTGACTCGATGACTGTAGCCGATATCGAAATGCGTCTTGCAGACGACAATAATCTGCCGGACGCCGCGGGAGTCAGAGAGAATGGTCCTGTCTTGCTCGATCCCCGATCCCGCAGTCAAGCTGAACGCGGGCGCCCCGGCAAGTATGCGCAAGACATCACGGCGAGTATGTTTCCCAAGCGAGCCATTCTCTGTGTTCTGGTCCTTCATTCGTAAATTCCAATTTTTGGACACTCTTGGTATGCCTTTGGCGCGGTCGAACTTTCCCACGTTCGGCGACAAATGCCCGTCCCGGCAACATCTATTCCAAATCTCAAGGTCGAGACGAGCAAGAGGCCGTACTGCTTGCCACGCACAACATACTTCTATCTTTTTTCGCGTGATCTTGGGAAACTTTCCTTGTTCTTGCTGAATACCCTTATAAGAAGTCGTCTGCCCGAATTGTCAGGGTGCTTAGAAATCTTATGAGCGTGGACGAACCGTCCATCCATCGTACCGTTCCACCGAGGAGCGAATTTGAGCAGCAAGGAGCAGGGGACCAATACTTGAGCGCATGGTCCAGAAATTCACGATACGACAAGTATCCAGTGGTTGGAGTTACCGGTTCATCTGAGTCCTGTCGCGTCGGATGGCAAACAATTGGAGCGGAGCTAGCGGCAGCGGTTCGACCCGGGAGATTTATTCTATGCGTGGAGTGCTATCCCGGAGCATTCGAAGGCGAGATTCAGCAAGAGCTGACGAGGGCTTTGACTCCTTCTCTCGTGGTGTTGGCCAAAGACAGCTATTTGTGCGAACAGGAGCTTCTGCAGTTGACGGCGCGCGATCTCGGCGACGATCCCGTCTTTGGCTTCATGAACAACTATGCGCTCGACGAGTTCTTCGCAGCCGATCGGCTTCGTGCAGCGCACTCGAGCGTGCAAGGCGCTCAAGGACTGGTCCTTGTAATCGGAACCGGGGCCAGCCTGATTGTTCAGACCTGGGATGTGCTCGTTTATTGCGACATGGCGCGCTGGGAACTGCAACAGCGGCAACGATCGGGAGAGATCAGCAATCTCGGTCTCAACAACTTCAATGAACGGCCGTCCTTAAAGTACAAGCGTGCTTTCTTTGTCGATTGGCGTACGGCCGACCGCCATAAGAAGACTCTTCTCGATCGGATCGACTACGTGCTTGACACGAACGAGCGCAAACAGCCGGTGATGATTCCCCGCTCTGAGTTTCGTCGCGCACTTGACACCGCCGCATCGCGACCGTTTCGGCTGGTGCCTTTCTTTGATCCCGGACCTTGGGGCGGCCAATGGATGAAGGAGGTATGTAAGCTTCCCCAGGACGTACCAAACTTTGCATGGTGTTTCGATTGCGTACCGGAAGAGAACAGCCTCTTGCTTGGCTTCGGCGCGACGAACGTCGAGATACCCGCGATTGATTTGGTCTTTCAACATCCGCGCCGACTTCTCGGCGACGCCGTGCATGCGCGCTTTGGCACCGAGTTTCCCATCCGCTTTGACTTCCTCGACACCATGGACGGCGGGAATCTTTCATTCCAGGTGCATCCGCTTACCGAGTACATACAAGACCATTTTGGGATGCATTACACGCAGGACGAGAGCTATTACCTGCTCGACGTGGCCAAAGATGGCTGTGTTTATCTGGGATTGAAGGAAGGCATCGACCGCGAGCGCATGATCGCCGACCTTCGCGCCGCACAGGAAGACGACACGCAGTTCGACGCAGACAAATACGTGAACAAGTGGCCTGCGAAGAAGCATGACCACTTCCTCATCCCCGCGGGAACCCCGCACTGCTCAGGCAAGAACTGTCTCGTGTTGGAGATCAGCGCTACACCGTACATTTTCACTTTCAAGATGTGGGACTGGGGACGCTTGGGGCTCGATGGGCGGCCTCGCCCGATTCACGTTGATCATGGCATCCGCAACATTCAATGGGACCGCACCACCTCTTGGGTGAAACGCAACCTGGTAAACATCATTGAACCAGTTGATTCTGGCGACGGCTGGTTGGAGGAACGAACAGGACTGCATCGGCGCGAATTTATTGAGACGCGACGACACTGGTTCGACGCCCCGGTTCCGCATGCGACAGATGGCAGCGTGCAGGTCCTGAACCTCTGCGAGGGCGAAGAGGCGATCGTCGAGAGTTCCGAGAATGCATTTCCACCGCTGCTGGTTCACTACGCGGAAACGTTCGTCGTTCCGGCGGCCGTCGGATCGTATCGCATTCGGCCGCACGGGCCCTCAGAAGGCAAGAAGTGCGGAACGATCAAAGCGTTTGTCCGTACAGGTCCGTGAAACTGGAGACTCATTGAGTATGGACAACGCAAGCACTGGCTTCCTTCTCCTCGTGGTGGCAGGCGTCCTGAACGCCTCTTTCGCGCTGCCAATGAAATTCACCCGGCGTTGGGCATGGGAGAACACATGGGCGGTTTGGAGCGCGTTGGCACTGCTGCTGATGCCACTCACTGCGGCCGTGATTACCGTTCCGCAGCTATCTCACGTTTATGCGCAAGCAGGCACGCGCTCGGTCGCGCTAGTTGCGGCTTGCGGACTGGGCTGGGGAATCGCGCAAGTACTGTTTGGACTGGCCGTTGACTCGATCGGCATCGCGCTTGCGTTCGCCATTGTGCTCGGCCTCTCGGCCGCCATCGGTGGTCTCATTCCATTCCTCCGGCTGCATTCGGACAAGGTATTGACGCCCGCCGGTCTCGGCCTCATCGGAGGCGTTCTACTGGTCATGATCGGAGTCGGCATCTGTGCTCGCGCGGGCATGCTTCGCGAGCAAATGACTAAGCAAGCCCAGATGAATCGGTCACCGAGGCGCGGAATCTTGATGGGTGTGGTGAGCGGCATCGGTGCGGCGGCAATGAACTTCGGGGTGGCCTTTGGAAGTCCCGTAGTCGAGGCTGCAGCTGCACACGGAGCAAACCCAGCGTGGAGGATGAACGCTGTCTGGTTGCCGCTGATGGCTGCCGGAGCCGTTCCGAATTTGTTTTATTGCGGATATCTCTTGCGGTCCGAGCGCACATCGGGCAACTTCAGCATGAACGGAACCGGGCGTTACTGGCTTTTTGCGAGCTTGATGGCGACTTTTTGGTTCGCCAGCACGCTGATGTACGGCATCGCCAGCTCAAAACTCGGTGCGCTCGGCCCGGTCTACGGTTGGCCATTCTTCATGTCCTTAATTGTAATCGTTTCGAGCGTGATCGGGATTTTGGCAGGCGAGTGGAAGCACGCAACGAAATCTGCCGCTGGTTTGCAGTTCGTGGGAGTAGCTGTGCTGATAACGGCGGTGATTGTGCTGTCCTACACTGGACGTCATCTGTAGGGAGCGAGGATGAAGGCGATCGCGGTAGATCTCGGCGGTACACACGCTACCGTTGCTCTGGTTGAAGACCGCACCATCCTCGCGAGCGAGGTGATCGGGTTAGAAAGAGTCGATGGGCTCGGTGCCGTGCTCCCCCTGCTTGCGGAGGCCACATACCGGGTGTTGTCAGAGGCTGCTGTGGAACGTTCGCAGGCAAGCGCATTTGTGCTGTGTTTCTGCGGCCTCGCGGATCCGGCGACGGGCCGCGTGGTTTCGACCAATCAAAAGTATGACGATGCCACTCGCATCGACCTTCCTGCCTGGTGCCAACGCGAAGTGGGCCTCCCGTTCATGATCGAAAACGACGCACGCATGGCGTTGCTGGGCGAATGCTACGCAGGCGCTGCACAGGGGGAAACGGATGTCGTAATGGTCACGCTGGGCACCGGCATTGGCGGCGCCGTTTTGATGAACGGCAAGGTTCTGCGCAGCAAGCACATCCTTGGCGGCAACCTCTGCGGACACATTCCCGTCGACTTTAACGGTCGCCGTTGCACCTGTGGAGCCATCGGCTGCGCGGAAGCGGAAGCCGGGGGCTGGTCACTGCCGCTAGTTGCGAAGGCCTGGCCAGGATTTGCAAAGAGCGCGCTCTCACGCGAACCGGCCGTGAGCTTCCGCTCGCTGTTCGAACATGCAACCCACGGAGACGGTGTTGCGTGCGCCATTCAAGAGCGATGCCTTCGCGTTTGGGCGGTGCTCACTACCGGGCTTATTCATTCATTCGATCCGGACGTTGTGGTTTTCGGCGGAGGGGTGCTGGCGAGCGCCGACGTGATAGTGCCCTATATTCAAAAACACGTGACCGAGTATGCTTGGACGCCTTGGGGCAAGGTGAGGATCAAGCCGGCCCAACTAGGTAGTCGCGCCGCGCTTCTCGGAGCGATCCCGCTGCTGACTGGCTGACCGGCTTCGGCGCTGACCTACTAACGTAAGACATTTTTGGCCGCGCCGCTTCAGGGCGTTTCCTGCTGGCTCTGCAGATTCCAGGACTCAAACACGCGTTTTCTGGTGTAAATGTGTACCCAGAATTCAAGGATGCTTGCCGGGATCTCCCTGCTGCGCCTTTGCCTGATCTATTGCAATATATAGCGCCTTGGCAGCCTGTTGATTGTCTGGATCAAGTCGCAAGACTTCACGCAGTTCAGCGATACCATCGTCCCAGCGGCCGAGCCGACATAGGGCAAGGCCGTAGTTCAGCTGAAAACCAGTACCAGTGGGATCCAAATCGAGTGCCGCCCGATATTTAGCCAGAGCAGCCCGTACGTCTCCCGACTTCTCCAGGGCTATACCTTGGTCATTCAAGCGAGATGCAGCTAACGCGACCGTTGAAGCACGATCGCTTTTTGCGCGCAGCTCAGCGAGTTGCTTCTCAATAGGCTTCGCCTCTTCGAGTTTCCCCGCCTTGCGCAGTGCGCGATCCAAACTGTACAGAGTGGCGAGATCCGAAGGATCGCCAAGTAACGCTATTTTCAAATGATCGAGTGCTTTGCCGCTTTCGCCCTCTTGGAGATATAACTGCCCTAGTCGGTATTGTGCAGTTGAGTCGTGAGAGTTCAGCGCGACAGCTTGCTCCAGCGCTTGTCTCGCGCCTTTAGCGTCACCCTCCAGGCGCCGCACCCCACCGAGGTCAGACCAGGCCTCAGCGTAGTCGGGCCGCAGCTTCACCGCAATCTGAAGCTCTGACTCCGACTTTGCCATCTCCTTCTGCGCAAGCCAGATTTTCGCTCTTAAGTAATGCGTATATGCTGCAGTCCGCACCTCGCCTTGAAGTTTGATGGCCTGGTCGAGATGGTCACCTGCTGAAATAAGCTCGCCGGCTTGCGCGAGAATCAAAGACAGGTTGACGTGGGCCTCGGCGAGCGCCGGGTCGAGCTCCAGCGCTTTCTCGAACTCCTGGCGGGCCGTCTTCAGTTCGATGAAGCGACTTAACACCATCCCGTACTGATTGTGCCCGCCTGCAGAATCTGGACGCAGCTGCACAGCTACGGCCATTTGTTTGATGGATTCGCCACGGTCCCCTGAAAGGGCCAACACTGTTCCCAACAGCAAATGAGCCTCAACATTGCGGGGATCGTCTGCAACGATTTGGCGTAACACGACCACAGCTTCCGCAGTCGCGCCCTTCGAAAGCAGAGATTCGGCCTTCTCGAGTGAATTTTGCCCTGCGCGAAGATGTTGTGCTGAGAGGAATACGACGAGTAACGCAACTGTCGCGAAACAGGGTTTGACGTGGGCCTTTCTCATCGATATCCCAACCGACTTAGTCCATTCCGGTGATTCTGCTTCGGCTGTCGAAAAACCCCATTAAAAATGTATACCAGTGAAATCGCCACTTTGTCCCATGTCAGAAAAAAAATATTTCCGTTGCAATGCTGCGCTTCTCCTGTTCTATTAACAGCAAGTTTCGCTCTGTTATGTTTCTCTTACAACCAGCTGACGGCGATCGTTGCGGACACGTTCCGTATACCGAACTATTGGAGCTCGGCGACGAGCTTCTTATGCAGGAACTCCAAGCCGGAAACACAGACGCGTTTGCGATTGTCTTCAAGCGGTACCATCGGCTGGTGCATGCCACAGCCCTACACATTTTGCGAGACGCGCATGAAGCTGAGGACTTAACGCAGTCAGTTTTCTTGGAAACCTATCGCCGAGCGGCACAATTTGACGCCCGTCGCGGCACTCTTAAAGTGTGGCTTCTTCAGTACGCGTATAGCCGCAGTATCAACCGGAGGAATTACCTGTTAGTGCGGCACTTCTACAGCCAAACAGAAGTGGATGCCGCGGATGAAGAGGCAAGCCTTTGGTCTCCGTCACGGCTTCAGTTTCAAGAGGCGAGTCGACTCGCAAATGAAGCGCTTGACGCCCTGCCGGATGTGCAGAGAAAGACGATCGAAATGTTCTTCTTTGAAGGCTTAAGTTTTAAAGAAATAGCCAAACAAAGAAATGAGAGCTTGTCGAGTGTGCGTCACCACTACTATCGAGGTTTAGAACGGCTTCGTTCGTACCTCGAGAGCTGCCCGCAAAGTGAGCAGCATGTGAAGCAATTGTCGCTAGAAAGAGGTACGGCGTCGTGAAACACGAGCATTTTGAAGAACTCTGTGCAGCCGCGAGCATTGGGCAAGCCACGGCCGAGGAGGTCGCCCAACTAGAGCAACACACTTCAGAATGTGATGCGTGTGGTCAAGCATATTTCGACTATTTGAATGTTGCGTCCCAGGAGTTTGCGGCACCCAGGCAGGCACCGTCCCTATCCAGCAGGGATCTGGAAGAAGCGCTGAACTCGGAGCTTTTCACTCGCCGCTTCTTTGATCGCGCCAAACGGGAAGGGATCGTATTTTCGAGTGAAGTCGACACGAACACAAAAATTGCTGCGCCTGTCCGCGCACTCCCTTCCAGAAGGCTCTTTCGGCCGGGATGGGCAGCAGCGGTTGCGGCAGGAGTGATTCTGGCGGTGGTGGGTTCCAGTAGCTACTTCCATTGGAGCCATCGCACAGAGAATAGGCAGGATACCCCGGCGGCCATACCGAACAGCATTGGGAGTGGACCGCCCACAATGACAGCGCTCGACAGACGCATCCAGGAGCTAACGGCAGCCAATCTAGACCTTAGGCTCCAGATCGAGCGCTTAATTACTGAATTGCAAAAGAAGGATGACCAGCTGCTTGGGGTCGAAACAAATCTAAGAGCGACATCCCAGGATCGTCGAAACATCGCGTTGGATCGGGATACCTTGCAGGCAAAGCTCGACACGGCACTGCAAGAACTAGGGAAGACGGAGTCTCTCGTAGCGGCTGCACAACAAGAAGCGAGCACGCAAACGACTTATGCAAAAGATATCGAAGCAAAATCCGTTGCTGATCAGGTGAAGCTGAGGGATCTAGAGGATTCTTTGAACGAAAAGTCTGCTTTGCTGGATCATGACCGCCAACTTTTGCGCGCAAGTCATGACGTGACAGATTTGATGGGTGCTCGAAATCTTCACATCGTAGACGTCGTGGATACAGACTCGCGAGGTAAGAGTCGACCGGCGTTCGGCAGGATCTTTTTTACAGAGGGCAAATCGCTCATCTTTTATGCATATGATTTGAATCAGCAGAAGATGCAGAAAGCCGACTATCAATACCAAATTTGGGCGAAAAAAGAAGGGCCAAACCAACGGCCGCTGAAGTTAGGGATTTTCTATTCCGACGATAGAACCCAAAGCCGCTGGATGTTCAGATGCGATGACCCAAAAGTTCTGCGGGAGATTGACTCCGTTTTTGTCACCTTCGAGCGTTCTGATGGCGACCCCTCACACCCAGAGGGCCCGAGTCTGATGTACGCCTACTTGCGCGGTCAGCCGAACCACCCTTAGTTTGTTTCCACAACCCGACGTCGTTCCTCTCGCTTCATGCCTATGGTCTCGAATTATGTGTGGTTCCTCTATGGCTTGTATCAGAAAAAGTGGGTGGAGACTGGGGCAGATCTCGCACTTGGCCGGAATACTGGGAAAGGGGAGTGACCATGAAGAAAAATGCGCGGCGTCTTGTTACGGGCTTCTTTGTCTGGTTGTCCGTGGTGGTGGGTTTTTTACTCGGTCCGTTACCGCAATACGTGTCCGCACAAACCGAGAAGGCTTCTATATCCGGGCGTATCACCGACCAAAGCAACGCGGTCGTACCTGATGCCGTAGTTGAAATCAGAAACACCGATACCGGCATTGTGTCGTCGACTAAGACGAACGATCAAGGGGTCTATGCTTTCCCCTCTCTTCCCCCAGGCAATTACATCATGAACGTGCACAAACAAGGCTTTCGAACCGTGTCAGTAACGGACGTCAAGCTATACGTTCAAGACAATATCTCGCGAAATTTCTTGATGCAGGTTGGTTCTTCGGCCGAGTCGGTTACTGTAGTTGCCCAGTCCGAAGCTGGGTCAGTAAACACTACTGGCTCTGAACTGGGAACCGTCATAACACAGGAAGCCATTCATGAGCTGCCGCTCAATGGCCGGAACTTCACCCAACTTCTAACGCTGGTTCCCGGCGTGACGCCAATCAGCACGGCCCAATGGACCGGCGTTGGCAACGTGCTTAGCCTGCCCTCGTCCGTTGTTGCGGCGCCCGCGATCGCGGGCCAGTGGAACCGCTCGACTCTCTATATGGCGGATGGCATCCTTAATAACGATATGAACTTGAATACGTATACCGTGCCAATCGTCGTGGATGCCATCCAAGAGTTCAAAGTGCAGGCCCACAACGATGGGGCAGAATTTGGCGGCGTGCTCGGCGGGATGGTTAACCTGGTCACCCGTAGCGGAACCAACAGCGTCCATGGGAGCGCCTGGGAGTTCGTTCGCAACAACGTGTTTGACGCCCGTGACCCTTTTAGGGACGAATTCCGGAGCTCGCCGTCGCCCTTCCGCCAAAACGAGTTCGGAGGCACGTTCGGCGGGCCGGTGGTGATTCCTAAGCTGTACAATGGGCGGAACCGCACGTTTTTCTTCTTTGCTTACGAAGGCTGGCGTTACAGGGAGGCGGCCCAGAATCGCTATGTGGTCCCCACCGCAGCGGAACTTTCCGGCGACTTTTCGAGCTCCATTCTGAACCACAATATCTACGATCCAGCGACGACGCAGGCAGACCCCAGCAACCCTGGCCAGTTCACTCGCGCTCAGTTTGTTGCGTCATCCGATCCGAGTTCTCCAAATTTCAACTCTGCCTGTAAGAACGCGGCTGGCTGTCCGAATATGATTCCCTCGTCGCGAATCGATCAGAAAATCGTGAGTTTCGTTAGCACCTACTACGGCTCCCCCAACCTAAGCGGCGACCCCGTGCATAACGCTATCGTGTCGCGGTCGAATATAAGCGATTCCAATCAATACAACGTTCGGATCGACGAACAGCTCGGCAACAAGGACAGCCTGTTCTTTGGCTACAGCCAATTAGGCGTAAGGCGAGACAACGCATTGACGGTCCTGCAAACCACGGGAGGGTTTGAGACGGGCAGGCTCATTAGGGCGGGGTGGAACCATGTGTTTACCCCAACGCTGATACTGGAAACCCGGGGTGGATACAACGCGCGGCCGCGCGTGGGATATGCCGCAAAAAACAGCAAGGGGTTGGCCCCCATGTTGGGGCTGGGCTTTCCCAGCGCAGGCGGCAGTCTCCTTCAGTTTTCTTCGCCCTGGGGTCAGGTGGGGATGGAGAGCTCCACCACACACAGTAGCCCTCTATACCAAATTTCGGGCAATCTGACTTGGGTACACGGGAGGCATGATCTCAAGTTCGGCTCACAGTACATACACCATGGCACCGATCAGACGTTTCCCACGCATGGCGAATTCACTTTCACGAACGACACTACAGCTCATCCGGAGCAAGCTGGAACGACCGGGTCTTCGCTGGCCGCCGCACTCCTGGGCCTGCCAAGCCAAACCAACATATTCCCCCTTTTCATCGCGCTAACGGACAGGGTTCCCGTATGGGCAGGTTTTGCCCAGGATAGGTGGAAGCTGCGCAACGACGTGACGCTGACTTTTGGTATGCGGTTTGACCATCGAGGCGCCTTTTCTCCGGGGCGGGGTCTTTTTGACGCGGGACCCGTTCCCAACGGCGATTACTGGATTGGGCTAAACCAAATGCCGGGGCTCTGCAGCGACGTCGGCAAGGCTCCTTGCCTGCCTGCTCCGCTGTCGCAGATCCCTTTCGGGGACCACATCAAGCTGTCGCCGTACGGGACAGCTTTTGGCCCGAAGCCGGAGTGGGATGAGTGGGGCCCGCGGGTAGGGGTCGCATGGCGCGTAACCCCAAACACAGTCGTCCGCGGCGGTTATGGCATCGTGTATGACCCCTTGACGGGCATCAACCAGGACTGGAAAGGTATTCTTGGGTCGTGGCCGGCAGCGGCGGGGGGCTGGTCCCTCAAAAGTTGGAACCAATTGGGCCAACCGCTAACCTCTATTGAACAGACCTTCGGGGCGGCAAGTACTCCTCTTCCCGCTCCCACCCCCTGGAATCAGACCAACTGGTTCTTCGATCCGGCCCGACAGGACGCTAGGTCACAGCAGTGGAACGTCGAGATTCAGCGCCAGGTTACCAATAATTTGGCACTCTCAATCGGCTATTTGGGGAGCTACTCGGACCGGCTTGATGAGACCGGTTTGTGGAATACGGCCACGACGCCGGGCCCGGGGAGTCCCGCCGAGGTCAATGCGCGGCGGCCAGCCCCCTGGTGGGGTAGTACAAACTTCCTAGGCACCTCCACTGGTAACGCCAACTATAACGCGCTAGAGGTAAAGTTGGAACGCCGGTTTGCCCATGGCCTGTACGGTCTGGTGTCTTATACCTGGTCGAAAACTATTGATACCGGTTCCAGCGGCTGGTTCGCAGCAGAGAACGGAACGGCCTCTGGGCAACTGCAGGACTACTACCATCCAAACGGAAGCCGCAGTGTGTCATCCTATGACATCCCACACTTTCTGTCCATGACCGGGATCTATGAGCTCCCATTCGGCAGAGGCAAGAAGTACTTCGACCACCATGGAGCTGCGAGTTGGCTGCTGGGCAACTGGCAGGTCGATTCGGTGGTGCAATTGCGATCGGGACAGCCTTTTACCGTATACGTGAACGGTGATGTTGCGAATATCGG
>Ga0209648_10001659_pt1 | contig 18065 bp, 15 predicted proteins | sample GraSoi2013_115cm_FD_185830 | JGI IMG/M metagenome (GOLD analysis project Ga0209648, IMG submission 185830) | Grasslands soil microbial communities from the Angelo Coastal Reserve, California, USA - Sample 9_17_2013_115cm (SPAdes) (version 2) | ecosystem: Environmental > Terrestrial > Soil >...
ATGTGGGGGCTCAGGGGCCGCAAACATCCCGGCTGACGCGATCACGATGCGCCGAGGGGGCGGACGGGGCGGGCGGATAGGACGGGCAGATGGGGCAGATGGGCAGATGGGCTAGTCGCCGAGCTCGGCGCGGCGGCGGGTCACGAACTCCTCGAGCTCGGCTCGGATGGCGTCGTCGAGGGGCGGCGGCTGGTACTCCTCGAGCGTCTTGGCGCAGATATCCCCGGCCCGGGCCGTCGCATCCTTGCCGCCCTGCTTCAGCCAGCGCTCGTAGTTCGACGTCGAGGACAGCAGCGGCCGGTAGAAGCACTCCCGGAACCGCTCCATCGTGTGCTGCGCGCCGAGGAAATGCCCGCCGTGCCCCACCTCCTCGTGCGCCCCGAACGCCAGCGACGCCTCGTCGATCTCCAGCGGCGTGAACTCGACCCGCAGCATCCGCAGCAGCTCGATGTCGACGATGAACTTCTCGTAGCACGAGACCAGCCCGCCCTCCAGCCACCCGGCCGCGTGCATCACCCAGTTGGTCCCGGCCAGGAACGTGGGCAGCAGGGTCATCAGCGACTCGTACGCCGCCTGCGCGTCGCAGGTCTGGCTGGAGTTCAGGCCGCCGCCGGTACGGAACGGCAGCCCGAAGTGGCGGGCCAGCTGCCCCGTGCACAGCAGGCCGATCCCGGACTCCGGGGTGCCGAAGCTCGGCGACCCGGACTGCATGTCGATGTTGGACAGGAACGAGCCGAAGATCACCGGGCAGCCGGGCCGGATGAGCTGCGCCAGCGCGATGCCGGACAGGGCCTCGGCCAGCTGCTGCACCAGCGCCGCCGGGATCGTCACCGGCGACATCGCGCCCATCAGCAGGAACGGCGTCAGCACCACCGGCTGGTTCGCGGCGCAGTACTCGAACTGCGCGTCCAGCATCCGGTCGTCCCAGCGCAGCGGGGAGTTGCAGTTGATCAGCGAGATCGTGGCCGGCGCGGCCTCGATCGCGGCGCGCCCGCCGAACAGGATCTCGGTCATCGCGATCGTGTCGGCGGCGTTCGGGCCGGACACCACGTTGCCCATGTAGATCTTGTCGGTCAGGGTCTGCAGCGCGAAGATCATGTCCAGGTGCCGGGAGTCGAGCGGGGCGTCGTTCGGCTCGCAGATCACTCCCCCGGCGGAGTCGAGCTGCGGGAACGACTGGGCCAGCATCGCCAGGCGCCGGAAGTCGTCCAGGGTGGCGTCCCGGCGGACCTCGCCCTCGCGGACGAACGGTGACCCGTAGACCGCCCCGAACACCATCTGGTCCCCGCCGATGTGCACGCTGTTCGCCGGGTTGCGAGCCTGGACGTCGAACTCCCGTGGCGCCTTGGCCACCTGCTCGAGCACGAACTCCGGATCGAGCCTGACCACATCCCCGTCGACTTCCTGCCCTGCCTTCCGGAACAGCTCCACGGCCTCGGGCTTGGCGAACTGCACTCCGATCTCGGAGACGATGCGGCGCCACCCGGCGTCCAGCACCGCGACGGCGTCTGGCGAAAGGATCTCATAACGCGGCATGCGATTGCGGAACATGATCACCTCTGGTCCCACGGGAAGGGCGCTGGCTTGACCGGGTGCCAGGCTCAACTTAGGATCACATAGTAGAACAAGGTTCCGTAACATGGAACTCGCATGATTGAAGGGCACCGCTCGAGGGACTCCATTTGACTAGCCCCAACGGAACGCAGGCAGTCGACCGCGCCGCGCAGCTGCTGGTCCACGTCGTGCATTGCCCCGAGCCGGTCACGTTCACCGAGCTGACCGCGGCCATCGGGCTGGCCAAGAGCACCACATCCCGGCTGCTGATGGCCCTGGAGCGCAGCGGCCTGGTCCAGCGGGACACCCGCGGCCGGTTCCGGCCCGGCGAGGTCTTCGTCTCCTATGCCTGGCGCGGCGGTGCCGAGGCGGGCCTGATCACCGTGGCCCAGCCGTTCCTGGACCGGCTCGGCGACACCACCGGCGAGACCATCAACCTCGGCGTGGCCAGCCGCGGCATGGTGGAGCAGATCGCGCAGGTGGACAGCACCTACCTGATCGGCGGGACCAACTGGGTCGGCCTGTCGGTGCCGCTGCACTGCGCGGCGCTGGGCAAGGTGCTGCTGGCCTACGGCGCCGCGGCGCTGCCGCCGGGCCGCCTCGTCCGCCGCACCGGCCGGACGATCACCAGCCGCGACGCGCTGGAGGCGGACCTGGCCGAGGTGCGCCGCCGTGGTTACGCGGTAACCAGCGAGGAGCTTGAGCCCGGCCTGGTCGCCGTGGCGGCACCGGTCTACCGGGACGGCGCCGCCGTGGTCGCCGCGCTGTCGGTGTCCGGTCCTGCCACCCGGCTGACCCGGACCCGCATCCCCGCCATCGCCTCGCTGTGCATGACCGAGGCCAGCGCCCTGTCCGCCGTGCTCGGATACCAGCCGGAGCGAGCCCGCCGCCCGCCGCAGAAAGAAGGTGCCGCCTGATGACCCGAGACGAGCTCCTGAAGCAGCTCTACGACTTCACCCTGGTCGGTAACCGCCCCGCGGTGCTCGAGCTGACCCACGCCGGCCTCGACCTGGGCCTCGGCCCGGAGACGCTGCTGTACGAGGCGCTCATCCCGTCGCTGGAAGAGGTCGGCGCGCGGTTCGAGCGCGGCGACTTCTTCGTCCCGGAGATGCTGATCGCCGGCAAGGCGATGGCCGGGGCGCTGGAGATCCTGCGGCCGCTGCTGGCCGAGACCGGCGCGCAGACGATCGGGAAGATCGTTATGGGCACCGTCAAGGGCGACGTGCACGACATCGGCAAGAACCTCGTCAACATCATGTTCGAGGGCGCGGGCTTCGAGGTGATCGACCTGGGCGTGCAGGTCTCCCCGGAGAAGTTCATCGACGCGATCCGGCAGCACCAGCCCGACATCGTCGGCTTCTCGGCGTTCCTGACCACGACGATGCCGATGTTCAAGGCCAACATCAACGCGCTGCAGAAGGCGGGAATGCGCGACCAGGTGATCGTGATGGTTGGCGGCGCGCCGGTGACCCAGGAGTACGCGGACGTGGTGGGCGCCGACGGCTACGCCTCGGATGCGTCCGCGGCCGTGGTCAAGGCCAAGGAACTGCTACAGCAGCGCCGCGCCATGGCGCCGGCCTAGCGAACGGGGAGATCACGGAAGTGGAGACCGTCCTGAGGTCAGCCGCCCGGGAGCTGAGGATCGGCCCGGACCAGCCGTTCTGCATCGTGGGCGAGCGGATCAACCCGACCGGGCGCAAGCTTTTTCAGGAGCAGCTGCGGCGCGGCGACCTGTCCCGGATCGAGGTCGACGTCGCCGATCAGGTCGCCGGCGGCGCGATGATGCTCGACGTCAACATGGGCGCGCCACTCGCCGACGAGACCGAGCTGATGGTCACCGCGGTGAAGCTGATCCAGGGCCTGTGCGACCTGCCGCTGTGCCTGGACTCCTCGATCGTCGAGGTGCTCGAGGCCGGGCTGGCCGCTTACGAGGGCAAGGCGCTGGTCAACTCCGTGACGGCGGAGGACGCCCGGCTGGATGCCATCCTGCCGCTGGTGCGCCAGCACGGCGCGGCGGTGATCGCGCTGCCGAACGACGAGGAGGAGATCCCGGAAGATCCCCGGCGGCGGCTCGAGCTGGTCCGCAAGATCGTGGACGTGGCCACCGGGACCTACGGCATCCCGGTCGAGGACATCGTGATCGATCCGCTGGCCATGCCGGTCGGCGCGGACACCTCGCTGGTCCTCAGCACGCTGGAGACGATCCGGCTGGTGCGCGACGAGTTCGGGCTGAACATGACGCTCGGCGCCTCGAACGTCTCGTTCGGCATGCCGGACCGCACGTCGATCGGCTCGGCGTTCCTGCCGATGGCCGTCCTGAACGGGCTGACCAGCGCGATCATGGACGCCCGATCGCCGCAGCTGGTCCGGGCCGTCAAGGCGGCCGACCTGCTCACCAACAAGGACCCCTGGGGCGCCAGCTGGATCGCCGCTCACCGGGCCAGGGCCCAGTCCGAGCAAGCACAGCAAGCCCAATCCCAGCAAGCACAGCAGACAGAGCCAAGCACCGCAGGCACAGGCCCATGATGCACGGGGCCGTGACCCACGGGGCTATGCCGCAGGATGCTGTGACGGACAGGGCCGTGACGCACGGGGCTATGCCGCAGGATGCCGTGACGGACGGGGCCGTGACGCACGGGGCTATGCCGCAGGATGCCGTGACGGACGGGGCCGTGACGCACGGGGCTATGCCGCAGGATGCCGTGACGCAGGCGGCTTCGACGCACGGGGCCGCTGACCCGGCGGCCGGGCTGCCCGCCCGCGTCGATCTTGTCTTCCAGCCCGGCGGAGCCCGCGTGCGGGTCCCGCCCGGCGTCACGCTCTTTGACGCCGCGAGCTGGAACGGCATCGCGATCGACTCGACCTGCGGTGGGCACGGCACCTGCAAGAAATGCAAGATCAGGATCGTCGGCGGCAGCGTGCCCGCCTCGCCGCTGGACGCCCGGGCGTTCTCGCCGGACGAGCTGCGGGCCGGCTGGCGACTGGCCTGCCGGGCGCAGGCCACCGGCGACCTGCAGGTCGAGGTCCCGCCGCTGGTCACCAGGCCAAAGGCCGCCACCGTCGGCGTCGGCCGCCAGGTCATCCTGCGCCCGGCCGCGCAGAAGCGCTACCTCGAGCTGGCCGAGCCGTCCCTGTCCGACCAGCGGACCGACCTCGAACGGGTCCTGGCCGACCTCGATGACCTGGAGCTGCGGGTCGATCTCCAGGTCCTGCGGTCGATCGGCTCGGTGCTCCGCGCGGCCGACTACCGGGTCACCGCGGTGATCGTCGATGACGTGCTGATCGACGTGCAGGCCGGCGACACCACCGCGCGGCTGTACGGCATCGCGTTCGACCTCGGCACCACCACCGTGGTGGCCACGCTGCTCGACCTGTCGACTGGGACGCCGCTGGCGGTCGCGTCGATGCTGAACAAGCAGCAGCCGTTCGGGGCGGACGTGATCACGCGGATCAGCGCGATCATGATGCAGCCGGGCGCGATGGACACCCTGGCCCGCCTGGCCCACGAGACGCTGGCCGAGCTGACCGCGGACGTGTGCGGACAGGCGGGCGTGGATCCCCGCGAGGTCTGTGAGGTGGCGCTGGCCGGCAACGCGACCATGACCCACATCGCGCTCGGCATCGACCCCGAGCCGCTGGGCGTGGCGCCGTTCATCATGGCCGCGCATCAGCTGCCCGAGGTGCTCGCCGCCGCGGACCTGGACCTGCCGGCGCACCCGCGAGCCCGCGCGTTCATGTTCCCGGCCTTCGGCGCGTACGTTGGCGGCGACATCACCGCGGGGCTGCTCGCCTCGGGCATGGACCGGGACTCGCGCACCCGGCTGTTCGTGGACATCGGCACGAACTGCGAGATCGTGCTGGGCAACCGGGACTGGCTGCTGGCCACCGCGGCCCCGGCCGGCCCGGCCTTCGAGGGCGCGGCGATCCGGTGCGGGATGCGCGCCGCCGACGGCGCGATCGAGGTCGTCTCGATGACCCCGGACGGCCTGGACCTGAGGGTCATCGGGGACGCCGAGCCCGCCGGGCTGTGCGGCTCCGGGCTGGTGGATGCCGTGGCCAGCCTGGTCAGTGTGGGGCTGCTCGACCGTTCCGGCCGGTTCGCGGGAGAGGAGCACGCTCCCGCGCTCGCGCCGGGCCTGGCCGGGCGGCTGACCACGCTGGGCGCCGAACGGGTCTTCGTGCTGCACTGGCTCGGCGAGCCCGGCGACGTCGCGCGGTCGATCTACCTGTCCCAGCGGGACGTGCGGGAGCTGCAGTTCGCGAAGGCGGCGATCGCGACCGGCTGGAACATCCTGCTGGAGGAGGCCGGGCTGGCCCCTGGTGATATCCAGCAGGTGCTGCTGGCCGGATCGTTCGGCAGCTACCTGTCGCCGACCAATGCGATCCGGCTCGGCCTGGTCCCACCGCTGCCCGCGGCGCGGGTCGTCAGCGCCGGCAACGTGGCCGGCGAGGGAGCCAAGATGGTTCTGCTGTCGGTCCGGGAGCGGGCCGGCGCGCTGGCGCTGCAGGAGGAGGTGAGGTATGTCGAGCTATCCGACCGCAGCGACTTCAACGACGCGTTCGTCGACCAGCTGCAGTTCCCGGCGTGAGGCTGGATCATCCTCCTCCGCGGCCCGGCCCCCCTCCCCCGTGTCCCGGCCCCCCTCTCCCGCGCCCCGGCCCCCCTCCCCCAGCGTCGCGGTGATCGCGTGCGGCGCGCTAGGCGGCCACATCCGCGAGATCACCGCGCGCCGCGGGTGGCCGGTCGAGGTCCACAGCCTGCCCTCCCTGCTGCACAACCACCCGGAGCGGATCGCCCCGGCCGCTGAGCGGCTGGCCCGGGACCTGCGGGCGCGGGGGCTGCGGGTGGCACTCGGCTACGCGGACTGCGGCAGCTACGGCGCGCTCGACGAGCTGTGCGAGCGGCTGAGCCTGCGCCGCCTGCCCGGGCTGCACTGCTATGACGTGCTGGCCGGCCCGGACCGGCTGCGCGGGATGTTCGAGCGGGAGCCCGGGACCTACCTGCTCACTGACTTCCTGGTCCGCAGCTTCCGCCGCTCGGTGCTGGCCGAGCTCGGCCTGGACTCCCGCCCCGAGCTCTGGCCCGACTACTTCGGCCACTACCGCCGCGTCGTCTGGCTGGCGCAGTCCCGCGACGCGGCCCTGGACGCCGAGGCGGCCGCGGTCGCCGAGATGTTCGGGCTGCCGCTGACCGTGATCGACGTCGGCACCGGAGGCCTGGAACGCGAGCTCGGGCTGCTGCTGGCCGAGCCCGACGCCCCGCCCCCTGACAGCTCGCACCCTGCGCAGCCGCTGGCCGAAGCTCCGCCCGCCTCCCCGCCGCCCAAGGCAGGCGGGCGCTGATGCGCGGCGGGCTGGCCCGTGCGGCGCCGCTGCTGCAGCACCCGCGTTATGAAGTGTTCCCGGCAGCGAGCACGGAGGATTCGGTGCTCGAATGGGTTCCATCGGACATCACGGTGACCGTGACGGCATCCCCCGCCAAAGGACTGGACCCCACCCTGGACCTCACCGAGCGGCTGGCCGGCCGGGGCTACCGCGTGGTCCCGCACCTGTCGGCCCGCCTGGTGCGGGACGACACCCATCTCGCTGACATCGTGGCCCGCCTGACGGCCTGCGGCGTCGACGACGTGTTCGTTCCGGCCGGGGACGCCGACCCGCCCGCTGGGCGCTTCGACAGCGCGCTGATGCTGCTGGACCGGCTCGCCGAGATGGGCAGCCCGTTCTCCCGCGTCGGCGTGACCGGCTACCCGGAGAGCCATCCGAAGATCGACGACGACGTCACCATCCAGGCGATGTGGGACAAGCGGCACCACGCCACCTACCTGGTGAGCAACCTCTGCTTCAACCCGGCCACGCTCCGGAAGTGGATCTCGCGGGTCCGCGCGCGGCGAGTCACGCTGCCCCTGTTCGTCGGCATAGCCGGGCCGGTGGACCGGGCCAGGCTGGTGCGGATGGCGGCGAAGGCCGGCGTCGCGGAGTCGGCCAGGTTCCTGGCCGGGCACACCGCGTGGCTCCTGCGCCTCGGCACGCCCGCCGGCTACAACCCGGAGCGGCTGCTGGAACAGACCGGCGCCACGCTGGCCGCGCCCGGCTCGGCCGTCGAGGGCCTGCACGTGTTCACGTTCAACCAGGTCCGCCAGGCCGAGCAGTGGCGGCGCGAGGTGCTCGAGCGACTCGCCGAGCGCAAGGGCGTATCCGCGGTCTGAACCGCTGGCACCTACCTGACAGGCAGTCGACCAGGAGTGGCGAAGCCGCTCGCGGCGAGTCGCCTGAGCCAGGAGATCGCAGGAAACAAGGTGCCGCGGAATCAGGTGTACCGAACCGACGGGGCGATCTGGGCGAGGACCGCGCGGGGGAGGTGCCCCGCGGCGGTCAAGGTGACGAAGCAGGCACGGTCCGGCTTAGGCAGCACCTCCAGCTGCGCGGCGTGCAGGGTGCCCGCGGCCGATGTGCTGAGGGTGTACGCGGTCTGCACACCAGGGATCCCGCCGACCTCGACATCAGTCTGATTGAGGTGCCGGGCGCCGACCTGGGGTAGCTGGGCCGCCATCTCCTGGCGCAAGATCGGGACGCCAGCGCTTCCCGTTTCGGTGATTCCCGAAGTGACGCAGTAGACGCTAATAGTTGTCGCGAAGTGCCCGGGTGAACTGGCCATGGACTTGATATCTACGGCGTAGAGGCCGTGCAGTTTCTGCAGTGCCTGCATGGCCTGGGTGAGCGTCGCCTGACTGGCGCCGTGCAGCCCCACCTTCCTGAGGCCTTGCTGAATGCTCTGCTGCGCGAAGTTGATCGTGACCCAGGAACTCGGGACAGCCAGTGACAGGCCCTGGGCGGCGCCGCCGATGCGCTGATACCCGGCGGGAACGGCGGCCGACGCGCTGGCCGGGGCGGCCGGCGCGGCGCCGGCGGGCGGGCCGGTGGTCGGAGAACTCGAGGCCTGCGTCGTCGAAGCCGAGCCGCCGCACGCGCTGACCGCGACGGCGAGCCCGATGGCGGCCATAGACACGGCCAGGATCGACGCTTTCATGGAATCTCCCTGTCATCGTCCGGCGGTCAGACAAATACTAACATAGTATGCTATTGTTGGCAATGGGCGCTATTATCGGCAATGCGCCGCTAGGCGATGGACCCGCCACTGTTGCCGTCAGTCCGACCGCCCGCAAGGCCTGATCACGCCGGCCATCATCTCGGCGCGCGTCACGCGCTGTCGGACTGCCTTACGCGAAGGTGCATTAGGGTGCTGATCGTGACAGCGCCCCGAGTGGCCGTCGGCCCTGCTCGCAATGACTTCGCGGAAAAGGCGATCCGCGATGGCGGCGGCGAGCCCGTCGATGTCGATGCTAGCGCCGAGGCGCTCGTGTGGCTCAACCTGGCCGATATCGACGAGCTGCGCGCCGCGCTCGCCACTGTGAGCTCGGCGCGCTGGGTGCAGCTTCCGTTCGCCGGCGTCGAGCGGGTCGCCGCCGCCGGGCTCCTCGATCCGGGCCGCGTCTGGACCTCGGCGAAGGGCGCCTACGCCGAGCCGGTCGCCGAGCACGCCCTGGCCCTGGCCCTGGCCGGGCTGCGCCAGCTGCCGCGGCGCATCGTGGCCCGTTCCTGGGGAGCGCCGGGCGGGACGAGCCTGTACGACCAGCCGGTCACGATTCTGGGTGGCGGCGGCATCTCGGCGAGGCTGCTGGAACTGCTCGCGCCGCTGCGGGTCACGGCGACCATCGTGCGCCAGCGGCCCGATCCGGTCCCCGGCGCCGCGCGCACGCTGGGCGTCTCCCGGCTGGACGAGGCGCTGGCCGATCCCCTGGTCGTGTTCCTGGCCCTGGCGCTCACGCCCAGCACCGAGCGCATCATCGGGCCCGCCCAGCTGGCGGCGATGCGTTCAGATGCCTGGCTGGTCAACGTGGCCCGCGGACGCCACGTCGACACCGGCGCCCTCGTCACGGCCCTGACCGAGGGCGCCATCGGCGGCGCGGCTCTCGACGTGACCGATCCCGAGCCGCTGCCGGACGGGCACCCGCTGTGGCAGCTGGAGCGCTGCATCATCACCCCGCACACCGCGGACACCCAGGAGATGATCGAGCCGCTGCTGGCCCGCCGCATCGGGGACAACGTGGCCAGGTTCGCCGCGGGCCAGCCGCTGATCGGGGTCGTCGACCCGGCCCTGGGCTACTAATGTCCCCGCGTGGCCCTGCCGCAGGCCGGCGAATCATCAGCCAGCACTGACCAGCCAGCAGGTCCCGCGCTGCGCCGCGCCCGGACAGGCCCGTCGAAGTAAGTTGGTCGCCGGGGGTCGCGCATAGCGCCCAGCTTCCCAAGCATATGCTTGACAACTGTCGTAAGCCTGGCGCATGATTCCAAGCATGTCCTTGGAATCCGAGCCCGGCAGTGCCGATCAAAGCGATGCCGACTTGGGCATTGCCGACTCGGGCGGTGCCGATCCCGGCGGTGCCGATCCCGGCGGTGGGCCGGCCCGGTCCGGGCAGCGTTTCCGGCTGCTCGACGATCCCGTGGTCATCCGGGCGCTCGCCCATCCGCTGCGCCTGGAGCTGATGTCGATTACCGGGCGCGCGGGTCAGATCACGACCGCGGATGCGGCCCGCGAGCTGGGCATCAGTCATGGCCTGGCCTCCCATCACCTGCGGCAACTGGCCAAGTACGGCTTCGTCGAGCAGACGGCCGGAAAGGACAACCGTGAGCGGCCGTGGCGGCTCACGCATACCTCCACGAGCTGGCGGGGCGCCGACGCGACGCCGGAGGGAGCGGCAGCCGTCGCCGTGGCCGAGGAAGTCGTGGCCGAGCGGGCCCTCGCGAATTTCCGCGGATGGCTGCGGCGGCGCGGGAACTGGCCGACGGCCTGGCGGCAGCACGCCGGCGTCGGCCGCTCCACCGTCTACCTCACGCTGTCCGAGCTGGCCGAGCTTGATGAGGCCATCGAGTCCCTGATCAGGCCGTACATCGACGAGCGCCCCCTCGATGATGTCGCGTCTCGGCCTGAGGGCTCCGTCCCGGTCGACTTCACCCTGTTCACGATTCCGCTCGCGGAAAGGCCCGAGGGAGACTTATGCGCGCCATCTGGCGGGTTCTGGCGGGTCAGCGGGATCTGCGGCTCGTGCTCTCGGCCGGGCTTATCTCCCTGACCGGGGACTGGATCCTCCGGATCGGCCTGGTCTACCGCGTCTACGTGCTGACCGGCTCTACGGTCGCGTCGGCGCTGACCATGATGGCGTCCTTCGTGCCCCAGGTGCTGCTCGGCCCGGTCGCGGGCGTCTTCGCCGACCGCTGGGACCGCAGGCAGACCATGATCGTCGCCGACCTGCTGCTGGCCGCAGGGCTACTGCCGCTACTGCTGGTGCGGGGCGCGGGACACGTCTGGATCGTCTTCGTCGTGCTGCTCTGGGAGGGCGTCGTCCAGCAGTTCTTCTCCCCTGCCGAGCAGGCGATGCTGCCACGGCTGGTGCCGGACGACCAGCTGGTGACCGCCAACGCAGTCAGCGGTCAGACTCAGAACCTTTCCCGGCTGGCCGGCTCCGCCCTGGGCGGCGTCATCGCGGCAGCCGGGGGCATCGCCGCCGTGGCTCTCGCCGACGCGGCCAGCTTCGTTGTCTCCGCTGCCCTGATAGCTCTTATCCGGGCCACCGGGCGGACGCAGTCCTCGCCGGCCGGCCGGCGGCCTGCCGCGTCGGTCAAGCACACGCTCCCCGGGTTGCGCGCGGAGCTTGCCGACGGCCTGCGGTTGTCTGCCCGGCAGCCCGTGGTGCGCGCACTGATGATCTTCATCCTGGTCACCTGTACTGGCGAGGGCATCATGAGCACGCTGTTCGCTCCGTTCGTGCGGCACGTCCTGCACGGGAGCAGCCAGGCGTACGGCCTCGTCGCCGCGGTCCAGGCCATCGGCGGGATCACCGGCGGTGTTCTCGCCGCATCCATCGGTCAGCGGATCTCCGCATCGCGGATGCTCGGTTACGGCGCCGTGGCCTTCGGTCTCGTGGACCTGGCCATCTTCCTCTACCCGCTGGGCTACGTCGCGGTGTGGCCCGCCGTAGTCGGAATGGTGATCGTCGGGATCCCCGGCGCCCTGACCCTCGCCGGCGCGATGACGCTCTTCCAGCGAAACACCGAGGACTCCCACAGGGGGCGGGCATTCGGGGCTCTCGGCGCCGTCGAGGCCGTCGCGGTCCTCGCGGGTACCGCAGGCGCGGGCTTCCTCGGCCAGTCGCTGGGAATCATCCCGGTACTGGCCTTCCAGGGCGCCTCGTATGTCGTGGCGGGGCTCGCCATGCTGGTCATGCTGCATGGCGAGACGGCACTGGCGGGCTCGGGGGCGTCTCGGGCCACGCGAATCGGTGGCCAACCACCGATCGGGGTCGTCGACCCAGCCCGGGCTGTAAATAACTGACAGTCTCGCGCGACCTGGTGGCGCGGCTCGCCGGGTGACGGGCCGCTGGCGGCTCCTGCGCAGCCCTCCGCGCTCGGACTCCGCGCCCGTGGCTGGCATGGGTACGGGGCGGGCCCGTGCGGGCCCGCCCCGGTGGCTGATGTCACTGCCCGCTGGCGTTCGCCCCGGGTCCCCAGCTGACCGGCAGCCCGTGCGGCGGCGCGGCGCCCAGGACGCGCTCGTGGCCGCCGGGCCAGGTGGTCAGGGTCACCAGGCACTCGCCGTTCGCGGTGATACGGTGCGGCTCCAGGGCTAGCCAGGCGAAGCGCGCCGACGGCGTCGCCGCCGCGCCGAGCGCGGCGATTCCCTCGGTCAGGGCCGCGCGCTGTGCCTCGTCCAGGTACTGGCGGACGACCGAGTGCCACAATACCGTCCAGCTGCCCTCGGCCAGCGCGGTGCGCTGGAGCGTGTCCGACGCGAGTTCCGGCCGCAGGTCGGCGGGGAACTGCGCGGCGAGGGTGAGCGCGCCGCGCAGCCGTTCCATGCGATGAGTCTGATCCGGCCAGACGTAGGCGGCCAGGGTCAGCCGACCCCGGTCCGTCGTGGGGTCGATCGGGGTGCGGTCCCCGGCGGTCCGCTCGATGACGTCGACTCGCGCGGCCGGCGGCGGCTGTCCGCGCCACGCGCCGGCCAGAACCACTGGCGACGACGGGTCGCCGTAGCTGCCGGCCTCGCCCGGTATGTGGAATCGGTCCGCGCGCAGGTTCAGGCCGGCGCTGGCGCCGATCTCGACCAGCCGGACCGGCAGGGGAGCCTCGGCCGTGAGGTGACGGAGGCCTCCCAGCAGCGCCGCGGCCCGGCCCACCTCGTTGGTCTGCGGCGGCCGGTCCAGCCAGTCCCGGACCGCGTCACGCTGGTCGGCCAGCACCTGCCGCGCCGCCGCCCAGGCCCGGCCGCTCCCCGGCCCGGCGTCGGCGGTGCCGCCCGCCGAGGGATAGAACGCCGCGAGCTCGGGTGCCCGCCCGGTCAGCACCAGGGCATGAACACCTCCGAGCATCCGCAGGCCTAGCGCGGTCCGCCACGGACTGGCCAGGTGGCCGGCGAGCAGATCGGAGGTGGGGCCACCGGCCAGCATGTCGTCCGCGGCATGGTCGAGCAGCCCCGCATAGAGCGAGCTGCCCAGCTCACCGCAGGCCGCCGCCTGCCGCCGCAGCCGCCGCGCGGCGGCCGCGGCCGGCGGATCCTCCTGCGTCGGAATGCCCACCCATCAACTATGTCAAAGGCGGGCACGCGATACGGCTCTGCGGCTGGCCGCGCCAGGGCGTTATGGATCTGGGCATTCTTCCGGCGTGTCGCGGCCAGGGTGCGGCGGCCGGAAGAGCAAAATAGGACGAGGCCCCTCCATGTATGAGATGGAGGGGCCTCGCCTGGCCTTACAGTTGCGGCACGCCGATCGCTCGGCGGCCCCTCCTGCGAGGCCCACCACCGCCATCGGCCACCCGCCCCAAGGGCCGGTTTCCCGGCTCTTCGGACGTCCCCGGGGTCGCCCCCAGTAGGTGCCCGTCTTCAGTGGTGAATGCAGTTCTACGCCCGCCACCAGGGGCTGCACAAGGGCTTTCCCGCAGCTTTTCCGAGATTCTTTGTTCATCCACAGGACAGGCGCCGTTATCCCCCGCCTTCCGCCACTTGTCCACCGGGATATCCACAACGAAGCCCACAGGCGTGCCGCCCGCGGCCGGCCCGGGTCCAGGGCATATCGGTCCGGAGGCCAGCTGGTTCGTCAGGAGCCGTCGCGGGCGCGGATCGCGGCGACGAGGGCCGGGATCACCTCGTTGAGGTCACCGATCACCGCGTAGTCGGCATGCGAGATGATCGGCGCATCCGGGTCGGTGTTGACGGCCACGATGTGCTTCGCGCTCAGGCAGCCGGCCATGTGCTGGATCGCGCCGCTGATCCCGCACGCGAGGTACAGCTCCGGCGATATCCGGGTGCCGGTCTGGCCCACCTGCTGCTTGTGCGGCCGCCAGCCCTCGCTGGTCACCACGCGGGAAACTCCCACGACGCCGCCGAGCAGCCCGGCCAGGTCTTCGAGCACCCCGAATCCCTCGGGCCCGCCGACGCCGCGCCCGCCGCCAACCACCACCCGCGCCGTGGCCAGCGATGCTCCCGCGCTGCGCTCGGCGGACTCGACGGCGCGCACGCGAAGGTCTGCCTCCTCGAGGGCGGGCTGGTAAGCCTGCACGCTGGTCGCGACCGGCGCCTCGGCCACGGCTGGGGCCACGGCATCCACCGCCACGGTGAGCAGCGCGCGCGAGGCCTCGAGCACGCAGTCCTCGAGCAGGCTGCCCGCCCAGCGGTGCCGGACGAGCTGCAACGTCCCTGCGGCGTTCCGGCCGGCCGCGGCGCAGTTCGCGGCCACGGGCAGTCCGGTGATGGATCCCAGATGCGCCATGACCTCGCTGCCATGGTCGGTGCCCGCGGCGGCCACGGCCGTGGCGGACAGCTCGTCGGCGAGCCCCGCCAGCGCCCGCGCCCAGGCCAGCGGCGCATACCCGGTGAGCTGCGGCGACTCGACGGCGTACGCGTCGGCCACGCCGTAGGCCGACAGCTCGGCGGCGGGCACCGCGTCGGCGGGCCCGAACACGACGGCCGCCACCCCGCCCGACGATGACTCGGCGGCCAGGGCGCGGGCAAAGGTCAGGGCGCGCAGCGAGACGTCCGCAACTCCGCCGCCGTCCAGCTCGACCAGGCACAGCACGGTCATGACAGAACTCCGAGGTCGTCCAGCAGCGCGACCAGGGCGGGAACGGCGTCGGCGCCCGTTCCGAGGATCTGGGCCCCCTTGGTCTCGCCGGCCGGAACCCGCAGCCGCTCCTTGCGGAGGCCCTCGGGGTGCCACTCCGGCACGGACCGCTCGATCGCGGCCCGCTTGGCCCGCAGGCGCCCGGGAAGCGAGGGGTACCTTGGCAGGTTGATGCCCTCCTTCACGGAGATGACTGCGGGCAGCCGGAGGTCGAAGATCTCCTCGCTGCCGCCGTACTCGCGCCGGGCCTGCCCGCTCGCGCCGACCGTGACCTCGAGGTTCTTGATGCCGGTGACGCAGGGCAGGCCGAGCGCGTGCGCCACCCGCACGCCGACCTGGTAGTCACCGGTGTCCGCCGCCTCGTTGCCGAACAGCAGCAGGTCGTAGGGGCAGCCAGGTGCGCCCGGCGCCTCCCCGTCCAGCAGGTCAGCGCGGCTTCGGACCGCGGCCACGATCGCCTCCGCGGTCGCGATCGGGCCCCATTCCCGCCCGTCGGTCTCCAGCAGCACCGCGCGGGAGGCCCCGAGCGCCAGCATGTCGCGGAGCTGATCGGCGGCGGCGGGCGGGCCGAGCGTGAGCACCGTGACGCTGCCGCCGTGCCGCTCAACCAGGCGGACGGCTTCCTCGACCGCGCACTCCTCGTGCGGGCTGACCGTGAACCCGGACATCCGGGTGTCCACGTCCTGGCCGTCGGCGGTTACGACGATCTTGCCGCCGACCATCGGGACGCGCTTGACGCAGACCAGGATCTCCATGACGGTACCTCCGGCTCGTTAGCTCCTGACCCGCTCGTTCTCCGGGTCGAACAGCGGCGTCGAGCCCGCCACGGCCACCGTGACCGGATACGGCTCGCCCATGTACTCCACCGTCAGCCGCGTGCCGGCCACCCCCTGCTCCGGGGGCAGGTAGGCCATCAGCAGGTGCCTGCCCACCGACGGCCCCGAGCCCGCGCTGGTGACATACGACGGCCGGCCCTTGGCGTCGATGAGCGGCTCGCCGCCCTGGGTCAGGATCGGCTCGCCGCCCATCATGTAGCGCAGCTGGCCGGACGCCGACCGGTGATCATCCACGGTGAGCGTGCAGAGCACCGCGCAAGCCGGCGCGGCACGCTGCGCCAGGTAGGCTTCCCGGCCGACGAACGGCTGCTCCTTGACCGAGGGCCGGGTCATCCCGGCCTCGACCAGGGTGTAGGAGCCGTCAAGCTCCGCGCCGAAGGCGCGGTACCCCTTCTCCAGCCTGCCGGTCGTGCCGTACACGCCAATGCCGACCGGGACCAGGCCGTGGCGCTGCCCTGCGTCCCAGATCGTGTCCCACGCCCGGCGCCCCTCCTCCATCGGCGCGTACAGCTCCCAGCCGAGCTCGCCGACGTAGGAGATCCGCGACGCGAGCACGGTCACACCGCCGAGCTCCACCTCGCGGCAGGTCCCGAACTTGAAGCCCTGGTGCGACACGTCGTCGGGGGTCACCGAGGCGAGCACGTCCCTGGCCCGCGGCCCCCACAGCCCCAGCGTGGTCCAGGCCGAGGTCAGGTCGCTGATGGTGGCAGCGCTGGCCTGTTGAAGATGATCGGCGAACCACTTCAGGTCCGCCATCCCGGTCGCGCCGCCGGTGACCACGCGGAACCGCTGCGGCCCCAGGCGCATGATGGTCAGGTCGCCGCGGAAGCCGCCGCGCTCGTCGAGCAGCGAGGTGTACACCACCCGCCCCACCCGGACGTCCATCTGCGCGACCGCGACCGACTGCACGGCCTCGAGCGCACCGGGTCCCGTTATGTCAAATACCGCGAACGCCGACAGGTCGACCAGCCCGCACGCGTCCCGCATGGCCAGGTGCTCGGCGTTGATGATCGGCGACCACCAGCGCGCCTCCCACTCGGCCTCGCGCTCCATCAGCCGCCCGGCGTAGCGCTCGAGCAGGCCGGAGTTCGACTCGTACCAGTTGGGCCGCTCCCATCCCGCGGTCTCCATGAACACAGCGCCGAGATCGCGCTCGCGGTCGTAGACCGGCGAGAGCCGGCTGCGGCGCTCGGACTCCCACTGCTCGGCCGGGTGGACGATCCCGTACATCTTGTTGAATCCCTCGCGGGCCCGCGCGGTCACGTGCGCGGTGGTCCGCTGGTGGCCGTAGAACCTGGCGATGTCGGCCTCGTGAATGTCGATCTCCGGCGGGACACCGCTCATCCATTCTGCGACCGCGCGCCCGATCCCCGGCCCCTCCTTGATCCAGCTCGCGGTGACCGACCACAGGCCGGGCACCTCCGGTGTCTCCCCGAGCACCGGGTGCCCGTCCGGCGTCATCGAGATGAGCCCGTTAATGGCATAACGTATGCCTGCGCGCTCATCCCCCAGCAGGTCCGGCATCAGCTCCAGGGCCTGCATGAGCTGCGGGTCGAAGTCGTCCTGGGTGAACGGCATCTCGGTCGGGGACAGGACCGCCTCCTCGATCGAGGGGATGTCGTCCGGCCCGACGATGATCGGCCGGTGCGCGTAGGAGCCCACCTCCATGTCGCCGCCGTGCTGGCGCTCGTACATGTTGGTGTCCACGTCCCGGACGATCGGGTAGCTGATCTCGCCGGGGGTGTCGGCGAACAGCGGTATCGGGCCGACGCTGATCATCTGGTGCACGATCGGCGTGAGCGGGATCCGGGCCCCGGCCATCCTCGCGATCCGCGGCGACCAGACGCCGCAGCAGATCGCGCAGACCTCGGTCTCGATGTTGCCCTTGCTCGTCCGGACCGCGCTGACCCGGCCGCCAGCGCCGGTGTCGATGCCGAGCACCTCGGTCCCGGCCAGCACCCGCAGCGCGCCGAGCTGCTGCGCCTGCTCGCGCATCAGGGTCCCGGCGCGCAGCGAGTCGACCACGCCGACCGTGGGGAAGTGCGCGCCGCCGAGGATGACCGACTCGTCCAGGTAGGGGACGAGCTTGGCCGCCTCGGCGGGCGAGATGAGCTGGGCGGGTATCCCCCACGCCTTGGCGGCGGTGCACCGCCGGCGCAGCTCCTGCATGCGCGCCTCGGTCCGGGCGACCTCGATCCCGCCGCTGCGCGTGTGCACGCCGAGCGCCTGGTACTGCTCGGTGCTGTCCCTGGTCAGCTCCATCATCATCTTCGAGTACTCGATCGGGAAGATGAAGTTCGACGCGTGGCCGGTGGATCCGCCCGGGTTGGGCATCGGGCCCTTGTCGACCAGCACCAGCTCGGTCCAGCCGAGCCGCGCCAGGTGATGCGCCAGGCTGTTGCCGACGATGCCGGCGCCGATGATGACGGCGCTCGCCCGGGTGGGGATGTCATTCATGGAGATGATTCCCGCCGTTCGCTGGGGGTTGGAGCACGCCGACCCC
>Ga0209648_10001660_pt1 | contig 18062 bp, 12 predicted proteins | sample GraSoi2013_115cm_FD_185830 | JGI IMG/M metagenome (GOLD analysis project Ga0209648, IMG submission 185830) | Grasslands soil microbial communities from the Angelo Coastal Reserve, California, USA - Sample 9_17_2013_115cm (SPAdes) (version 2) | ecosystem: Environmental > Terrestrial > Soil >...
CCACTACCAAATATTTTTCTAACTCGTTTGTTTTCAAAACTGAGATTGAAAAGGAAGGACTTCCAGGAGATATTACGCCTGCCTTGGGCGCAGGAGGTCCCGAGTTCAAATCTCGGCGCCCCGACCACTAACTAACTGAACTAACTGACTTTCTTCCTGTGCGGTATTTCCGCGGTTCTCCAACTTGGGAACATTTTGGAACAATTGACCTTCGAGCAAGTTCACAGCATCTCTTTGCGCACTCGCGCTGGCGTGCGTGTAAACCTCCAAAGTTGTCGACATGTGCGAATGCCCAAGTTGAGCCTGTGCAACTTTCAACGGCGTTCCTTGTGAATGCAACCACGCTGTTTTACAAGATGAAACGACTCGGCATCACGCCACCTGCGGACTGCCTCCGTCGTTGTAGAGGAACCTGGGCTAGGTTACCCGCCTCTCTAAGGGGAGTTCGAATAACTCATAATGGTTGATCGTGACCGAAGAGATGGTTGGTGGTGACGTGAACGGCGTGAATGTGTCCAGCGGGAGTGAGAAGCGATGCGCACAGATGGTTCAAGAAAAATTGTCTCCCTCTCGCTTACTTAGGCATCCAACGTGCGCCGGGCAGATACCGGTTGCCCGGAATAAGCGGCCGGACTAGGATATTGCCTCCTCGGCACCGCCGCAGCAAGAATTCGCGGCCAAGGAGGCTCCTTTGAGGCTTAGTTACGGCCCCGGCCGCACGTTTCTGCTGGCCGGAGTCTTGTTTTATGGAGCAGCCACCTCCCCTGCGCAGACCGAGACAACACCCAGTTCGAGCACTCCGGGCCAAGCGATACCCGGAACACTCGGAGTGAGCCCGTTCGCGGGTAGTGTGCCAGCAAAACTCGTTCCGGGGGTGCTGCCGCTTTCGTTGCGGGACGCCATCGACCGCGGATTGAAGCAAAATCTCGGACTCTTGCTTTCGAGTGCAGACATTCGTTCGGCGCGCGGACAGCGTTGGGAGCAATTGAGTGCACTCCTGCCGCACATTACCGCAGCGCCTTACGTGGACGTGTCGCAAATAAATCTCAAGGAGCTGGGAATTTCGTTCACTTTTCCGGGAGTTAATATCCCGTCGTCCGTTCGTTTTTCCTATTTTGACGCGCGCGTAAATGTAACGCAGTCGCTGTTTGACTGGAAATCGATCAACGCTACGCGCGCGGCCAGCCAGAGCTTGAAATCCGCTGAATATAGCTACAAAGACGCGCGCGATCTCGTTGTTCTCGCCGTGGGCTTTACCTATTTGCAGGCCATCGCCGACGAGGCCCGCATCGAAACGGCGGAAGCGCAAGTCAAGACGGCGCAGGCGCTCTACGATCAAGCAACGGACCGGGTGAACGCAGGCACCTCGCCGGCTATCGATGCGCTGCGCGCCAAGGTCGAGCTCCAGACCCGGCAGCAGCAATTGATTCAAGCGAAGAACAACTTCGCCATCCAGAAGCTGACCGTGGCGCGCGTGATCGGGCTGGCGCCCGGGCAGGAATTCGAATTCACGGACAAGTCGCCTTACCAGCCGTTCGAGGGCGTCACCGTTGATGAGGCTCTGAAACGCGCTTACGCTTCGCGTTCCGATTACCAGGCGGCCACGACCGACGTCCGCTCGGCGGAGTTCACCCGGAAGGCCGCGGTTGCGGGCTATTTTCCATCGCTTTCCTTTAACGCCGACTATGGCGCGGGAGCGGCGCATCCCTCGACGGCGAGGCAAGTCTTCGACGTGCGCGGAACGCTGGCGATTCCGATCTTTCAGGGTGGTAGCGTGCACGGTGACGTTTTGCAAGCCGATGCGAGACTCGAGCAGAGTCGGGAGCGACTGGAAAACCTGAGTGCACAGATCGACTCCGACGTTCGCGCCGCGCTGCTGAACCTGGAGTCGTCGGCGGAGCAGGTCAACGTGGCGCGCAGCAACATTGATTTGGCGGAGGAGACGCTGGCCGAGTCGCGCGATCGCTTCAGCGCGGGTGTGACCGATACCGTAGAGGTAGTGCAATCGCAAGAGGCGGTGGCGAGTGCGCACGAACAGTACATCTCGAGTCTCTACAGCTACAATTTTGCAAAGATTTCCCTGGCTCGCGCTCTGGGCATGGCGGAAGAGGGCGTCAAGGAATATTTCAAAGGAAAATGAACATGGCGGACGAGAACCCACCCCGTTCGGTGCCTGATGCAGGCAAAGAATCCCCGATCGAGCCGTCGCCCTTGACTGACACAGTATATGCGCCGCCGGCGTACCGGAGTCCCAAACGCCGCAGAAACATCATGATTCTGGCCGTCATTGCGGTGGTGCTTGTCGCCAGCGTGTTCTTGTGGCGCTACTTCAGCAGCTATGAATCGACCGACGACGCCCAGGCGGATGTCCACCTGTACCCCGTCAGCGCGCGTATTTCCGGCTATGTGATCAAAGTCAACGTGGACGACAACCAATGGGTGCAGAAAGGCACCGTGCTGGTGGAGATCGACCCGAAAGACTACCAAGTTGCGGTCGCGCAGGCGCAAGCCAATCTGGCCAATGCCGAAGCGACAGCCCAATCGCTGAATATCACGGTTCCCATTACTTCGGTGAACACTTCGAGCCAGCTGACGTCCACTGCGTCGGACATCGAAAACGCCAGCGCAGGGGTCATCGCCGCCGAGCGGCAGCTCACCGCCGCCCATGCCCAGCTGGAAGAGGCCGAGGCGAACGATGTCAGGGCGCAAGACGATCTCCACCGCTACAAGCTGCTGGTGGACAAACGGGAAGTGGCCGAGCAGGTCTACGATCAGGCATTGGCCACGGCCAAATCCAGTACCGCGGCGGTAGCAGCAGCCCGTGCCAATGAGTCCGCAGCGCAACAATTCGTGCAACAGGCCCGCAGCCGTCTGGTGCAAGCGGATGCGAATCACCAATCGGCGGAAACCGGACCGCAGCAGGTGTCGTCCACTCGGGCTCGCGCGCGGGCTGCGATCGCGGATGTGGAGCAAAAGCGCGCGCTGCTCGAGCAAGCCGAGCTGAACCTCCAATACACCAAGATCGTTGCGCCGGTCACCGGCGAAGTGAATAAAACGGTTGTCGTTGGGTTAAACGTTCAACCTGGGCAGCAACTCCTCACCGTGGTGCCTCTCGATGAAGTGTGGGTCACCGCCAATTTCAAGGAAACGCAGCTGAAGCACATGCGCGTCGGACAGAAAGCGAAAATCCATGTGGATTCGAACGGCCGGACTCTAAAAGGTCGCGTGGACAGCATTGCGGGGGCGACGGGCCCCCTCTTCAGCTTGCTTCCGCCGGAGAATGCCACGGGCAACTACGTGAAAATTGTCCAAAGGATTCCGGTAAAGATCGTTCTTGAACCGGGCGAGAACCGGGACCGTCAGCTTCGGCCCGGCATGAACGTCGTGCCGGACGTATACCTCCAATGAGTTCCGCTGCTCTCACGATCGACCAGGACGTTTGGCGGCCCAAATACAATCCCTGGCTGATTGCTGTTGTCGTGGCGCTGGGAGCCTTCATGGAGGTCCTCGACACCAGCATCGCCAACGTGGCCCTGCCGTACATGGCCGGGAATCTGGGGTCGAGCAATGATGAAAGTACGTGGGTGCTGACCTCTTATCTGGTCTCGAATGCCATCATCCTGCCAATCAGCGGGTGGCTCGCAGGCGCCTTGGGACGAAAGCGTTTCTTCATGGCCTGTTTGGGCGTGTTTACTGTGAGCTCTTTGCTTTGCGGGTTGGCCCCGAGTCTTGGCCTTCTTCTTTTCTTCCGTGTGCTGCAAGGCGCAGGCGGCGGAGGGCTACAGCCGATGGCTCAGGCCATTCTGGCAGACACCTTTCCGCCGCAACAGCGAGGCTTGGCATTTGCTCTTTATGGGATCACGGCTATCATGGCGCCCACGATCGGACCAACCCTGGGCGGGTGGATCACCTTCAACTATTCCTGGCGCTGGATTTTTTTCATCAATCTCCCGGTAGGGGTAACCACCTGGTTTCTTGTGCGGCGTTTTGTCGAAGATCCGCCCTATTTGAGCCGGTTGAAGGCGGCTGGGGTCAAGTTGGACTACATTGGCATCGCTCTTCTGACTTTGGGTATCGGGGCATTGCAGGTGCTGCTGGACAAGGGCCAGGAAGATGATTGGTTTGGGTCGCGCTTCATTACGACCCTGGTCGTGGTGGCGACCGTATGCCTGATCTCGCTGGTTATCTGGGAGTGGTTTCAAAAGGCTCCGATCATCGACGTCCGCATGTTCAAGAGTTTTAACTTCGCCAGTTCGAGCTTGATGATGTTCACCCTGGGAATCTCGTTGTTCAGCAGCCTAGTCCTGATGCCGCAGTTCCTCCAAACGCTCTTGGGATACACCTCCGAACTGGCTGGGTTTGCGCTTTCGGCGGGAGGCCTTGTCTTGCTGTTTGAGATGCCCATCATGGGCAAATTAACAACGAAGTTCCAAGCACGCCACCTGATCGCCTTCGGCTGGCTTGCCTTGTCCATCGCCATGTTCTATTCCACCCAGCGGATCGACCTGCAGATTAGCTTCAATGCCGCCGTGTGGCTGCGCATCGCCCAGGTTATTGGTTTGGGGTTCCTGTTCGTGCCTATCACGCTCGTGGCTTATATCGGAATTTCGCCGGAGAAGAACAACGCCGTCGCCGGGATCGTCAACTTCATGCGCAATATGGGAAGCAGCGTGGGAACCTCCATGGTCACCACGTTGATTGCACGTCGTTCGCAATTCCATCAGGCAAGGCTGGTCGAGTACGCCAGGCCCGACAATCCTAATTTCCAAAATTCCGTAAACGGCCTTGCCCAGCCCCTGGCTCGCTCCGGACTAAGCACGCACGACGCGCTCACGCATGCCTACGCCAGGATTTACCAGAGCTTGCAGGCGCAGGCGGCGAGTCTGGCGTACATCGATACCTTCATGGTCCTTTCCGTGGGGGCAGCGATCATGTTCTGTCTGACTTTTTTTTTGAAGAAGAATGATCCTGGTGGTGCCCGGAGAGTAGCGGTGGATTAAAAGAAGTGGAATGATATGTGATTAGGATAGCGTGCAGCGAGCAGTCTGCCGCAGAGATCTACGTGATCAAAATCGTCACAGTTGAACGGGAGTATGGAAGCGGCGGAGGCGAAATCGCTCAACTGCTTGCGACGCAGCTGGGCTGGAAACTTTGGGATCAGTTGCTGACGGAGGAGATCGCCCGGCTTGCGAATTGCCCCAAAGCCGTCGTTGAGGTCCGGGAGGAACGCAACGATCCACTCTACTACCGGCTCTTCAAATCCTTCTTGCGCGGAAGTTATGAAGGCAGCCTAAATGCGCACAAGCTCAACCTGGTCGACAGCGAAAGCATTTTGAAGATTACAGAACGTGTCGTTCAGCACGCCGCTAAGACCGGAAACTCTGTCATCGTCGGAAGGGGGTCGCAGCATTTTCTCAGGAGCCGCCAAGACACGTTGCGTGTGTTTCTTTACGCTCCAAGAGAAAATAAAGTGCGCCGCCTCTTGGCTCGCGGCAAGAGTGAGAAGGAAGCCCAGGAGCTGGTGGATACCGTTGACCGCGAGCGCGTCGATTTCATCCAGAAGTATTTCCGCGTCGAATGGCCTGACCGCGCCGTCTACCACACCATGATCAATACCGCGATTGGCGATGAGGCTGTCGTTCACATGATTCTGGGTTTTATGAAAACTTTCGATGCAAAAACCACCACCTGAGCGCACTGGGACAACCCCGCTGATCGTCGGTTGATTCTTTGTTCGGAGGTGGATGCTGGCAGGTTGTAGCCTGCAGTGGTCAGAACCTTTGCGCCCGTCAAGCTTCGTTGGCACGCGAACTTGGAGTTTCACCGTCGCCGAGGATTCTGCGAATCATAGGCGCTGACAGAAATATATGCGAAGTGGCTCCTACGCCGCGAGAGAATCCGCCGGCCTTAGAGTGGTGTCGCAGCCGCGATAGGGAGCCTGGCAGGAAACGATCAGTTTCCCTTGGCTGGCGGGACGGAACTACTCCGCGATTGCGGCTGCCAAGGTTTCGACCACTGCTATGTTTTGCAGTAAATTCTGAGGTATGCCATGACGCGCTTGCAAGTACGCTGGGCTGTTATAGGAAACCCAGACTCTTCCTTCCTTATCCTCCCAGATTAAAATCTTCAGAGGCAGGTCGATGGCGATGCTGGGAGCAGTCAGCATGAGGGGCGTACCTGCTTTGGGGCTGCCGAAGACGACGAGCTTGGTGGGGCGCATCTTCAGGCCCACTCTTTCCGCTTCACCGGAATGGTCGACTGTCGCAAAGATGGTTACTCCCTTCGCTTGTAAAGCACGCTTGAGCCTCTCTAGGGTCTCGTCCACTGTGTGATTGCTTCTCTTGTCGAGAATCCCGTCGTTCATATTCGGTGCCATCGATATCTCCTTGCTGTTTTCAGAATGTGAATGCACAGAGTCGCGGACTGAAATCAGATAGATCGCCATCGTGAGTCCTACCAACGCCAGCAACAGAGCTATCGCAACGTTTTGGGCCAAAGAGCGACAACGCGGAGGTTCGCCGTGGTCCAGTTCACGAACCAACCGAACATGGTGCTATGCGGAAGAGAGATTCACGACCATTCCCACAGCGATGAGCACGGTACCGAACCACAGCGACACCCCGTAAGACGGTGCTGAGGGAGCGTGGTCGACAAGTCGGAGTTGTTGCAGGAAAAGCCCGAACCGCGCCACAACAAAACCAAATCCCATCAGGGCAAGACCAGTGCGAATCCATGCAAGAAACGTTCGTTCGGCCGCGAGATAGTCGCGCAGCTCGCCCCTCTGCCTTATTTCCGTTGGCGCACCCATTTTTCTGTCCCGCTGTGGGGCCTCCTGATCACTATGCTCGCGAGACTCTTGTCAGCATGCCGGCGATGCCTCCGCCCAAGTCAGGACCGACGGAAAGCGGTTTCCCTACATTGTGAGGGTTGATTTGCTGTCGCTCGCTCAAGGTCTACCCCTTCGTTCCTTCTATACCCTTGGGCGTATTGTTCACTGACTATTGCTGCCAGCCCCCGCCAAGCGCCTTGTAAAGTTGCACAAGGCTCTGGTACTCGTTGCCGCGGTCCTGCGCCAGGGTCAGTTGGGCGGTGAACAGAGAGCGCTGGTTGTCGAGGACTTCGAGGTAAGTGGCGATGCCGCCGCCGTATCGCTTGAGCGATGTGCTAACAGAATCGCTGAGATCTTGGACCGTGGTTTCCTGCGCCACGCGCACTTGGTGATATTTCTCATAGCCGATCAGGGCATCGGAGACGTCTTTAAACGCCCTCTGGATGGCGTACTTGTAGGCGATCAGTTCCTGTCGATGCTGGGACTCTGCGGCCCGCAGATTCCCGCGCAATCGACCGGCTTCGAAAATTGGTTGAGTAAGTTGCGCGGCGGCGCCCCAGGTTCCTATGTTGGAGTTTATAAGGGACGAAAATACGGTGCTCCTCCCGACCGCACCGCCACCGGTCCCGGTGAGCGTAATCTGCGGAAAGAAAGCAGCTTTGGCGACTCCAATCTCGGCATTGGCGGCAATCAGGTTTTGCTCAGCCTCGAGAATGTCCGGACGCCGCGCGAGCAACGAGGAAGTTAGCCCGGCAGGTACTTCAGGGGGTATTGGTTGCTCGATCAGCGGGCGTCCACGCGCCACGCCGTGTGGGTAATCGCCCAAAAGAATACTGAGCGCATCCTCTTCCAGCCCGATCTGTCTCTCCAAGTCGGGAATCTGCGCGTTCGCGGTGTCGAGCACCTGTTGAGCTTGCAGCACATCGAGCCGGGTGGCGACGCCGTGGTCCAGTCGGTGCCTGGTCAACTTGACGGCCTCTTCTTGGGTCTTGACCGTGTCGCGTGCGATCTGGAGTTGTAGATCAAGTGCGAGCAGCGCAAAGTAGTCACTAGCCACGTCGCTCACCAGGGTCAGAATCTCGGTCTTCTGAGCGTATTGCGTAGATAACAACTGGGCGCGTGCCGACTCGGTGGCGCGTCGCAGTTGGCCAAAAAGGTCCAACTGAAATGTCGCATCGGCGGCGTAGGTCGCATATCTTGTTTTGAACGGAAAGCCATTAAAGCTTCGTTCATCCGTCGCATAGCCGGTTGCGTTCACCTGCGGCAACTGACTTGAGCGCGTAACCATAAGTTGAGCACGCGCATAAGTGATTTTCTCGGTGGCCGTTTGCAGGTCATAGTTCTGCTTGAGAGTGGTTCGGATCAGGTCCTGCAGGACCGGGTCTTGGAAGACCTGCCACCAGGGAAGGTCGGCATAGGAAGCTGCCTGAGCCTGCGGATTTTCGCTCGGACCATGGTAGGCGGTGGGAACCGGGACGACGGGCTTACGGTAATTAGGCCCGACCTTGCACCCGGTAAGTAATGTCGCGGCCAGCGTTGTCACGATGAATAGTCGCTTCATATGTGGAGCCTGCCGCTGTTCTCTCCAGTGAATCAGTCGATGTTTCATGTCAGTCGCCCGGCGCGGGAGCAGGTGTTCCTGGCGCTCCGGCGAGGCTGCGCTCCTTGCCTGCACCTGACCATTTCTCCACCAGGTAGAAGATCGTGGGAATTAGGAAAATAGCGATCGCGGTGGCCGCCAACATCCCTCCAATTACCGTCGTTCCGATGATCTGGCGCGCCACGGACCCGGCCCCTGTGGCCACCCACAAAGGGACGTTCCCGAGGATGAACGCGAATGAGGTCATCAAGATGGGTCGAAGCCGGATCCGGGCACCTGCCAGCGCAGCGTCCACCAGCGGTTTGCCTTGCTCGTATTCGTCCTTTGCGAACTCCACGATGAGGATCGCGTTTTTCGCCGCCAGCCCGATCAGCATTACCAGCCCGATCTGTGAATACACGTCGCTTTCGATTTGCACCATGTAGGGCGGATAAAACCACCCGGCGATCGTGCGCCGCAACCATAGCGTCGCGAACGCACCGAACACCGCCACCGGCGTGCTCAGCAGCACGCTGAATGGCAGCGACCAGCTTTCGTAGAGCGCCGCCAGAATCAGAAACACGAACAACAGGGAAAACGCAAAAACAACAGAAGGGGAGACTCCCTGCTGCGCCAGTTTTTCCTGAAACGACATGTCCTTGTAGTCGTAGCCCATTTCCCGAGGCATCGTTTGCGCGAACACCTCTTCGAGCGCTTTCATCGCCTGTGCGGAACTGTAGCCGGGCGCCGCGCTCCCGACGATCTGTGCACCGCGATATTCGTTGAATCGCATGGTGTATTCTGGCCCGCTACGGGGCTCGAATTTTGTCAGGGCGGAGAGCGGCACATCGTCTCCCTTATTGTTTCGGACGTAGAACTGTCCCACGTTTTCCGCCCTCGTCCGGTATTCGCCTTCCGCCTCGATGTACACCTGCCATTGCCGACCGAACCGGTTGAAATAATTAATAAAATACCCGCCCATGAATACCTGAAGGGTCTTGTAGACGTCGCTGATGTTTACCCCCTGCTTGATCACCTTGTCCCGGTCCACCGTCACGAACTGCTGCGGCACGCTGGGCAGATACGTCGTGGCCAGAAAACCGATCTCGGGACGTTTGCGCGTCGCCGCCATGAACGTGCTCAAATTCTGCGTGAGAAACTCCACGTCCTTCCCGGCCCTGTCCTCGAGAACAAATGTAAATCCCCCTGAAGTGCCCACTCCAGGAATCGCCGGAGGTGAAAAGTCGAACGCGATCGCTTTAGGCATCTGGCTTAATTGCTGGTTCAGACGCGTCTTGATCTCCTGGAACTGCTCCGCCCTCGACTTCCTTGCATCCCAGTCATCCAGAGTAACGAAGAAAAATGCGTTGTAGCTGGTTCGCACGAAGCTCAGCAAGCTAAAGCCGATTACGCTCGACGTGTACTTCACTCCGGGGGTTGCTGCCAGGATTTTCTCGACCTGCCGCGAAGCTTGGTCCGTCCGTTGCAGCGAGGCCGCGTTGGGGAGTTGGAGGTTGATAAAAAGATAGCCTTGGTCCTCATCCGGCAGGAAGCTGGACGGCACCCGTGCGCCGAAAAATGCGGCGGCTCCCGCGCATGCCGCCAATAACACGAGTGCGACTGCACTCTTGCGAATCAGCGCGCCGGACACCCGTACATAGGTGTTTGTCCCGCTCTCGAACGCTCGGTTGAACCATGCAAAAAACCTTCCCAGCGCTCCCTTGCTCTCTTCTCTCGGCCGGAGCAAAAGAGCCGCCAGAGCCGGACTCAGAGTGAGGGCGTTGAAAGCGGAAAGGATGACGGAAATGGCGATCGTAACCGCAAATTGCTGATAGAGACGTCCCGTGATTCCCGGAATAAACGCCGTTGGAACGAATACGGCGGAGAGTACCAGCGCGATTCCGACTACTGGCCCGGTCAACTCTTCCATCGCCTTGAGGGCCGCTTCTTTGGGGGAAAGCCCTTCCTCGATATGCCGGCCGACGCCCTCCACGACCACGATCGCGTCGTCCACCACCAATCCAATGGCCAGCACCAGCCCCAACAGAGAAAGCGTGTTGATCGAAAAGCCGAACAACGGGAAAAAGATGAATGTTCCGATCAATGCCACTGGGACTGCCAACATCGGAATCAGTGTCGCGCGCCAGCTTTGCAGGAAAATGTACACGACGAGGATCACCAGTACAATCGCGATCAGCAGCGTCTGGACAATCTCCTTGATCCCGGACGTCACCGCCTTTGTCGTATCCAGCGAAATCACATAATCCATGTCCTGCGGGAATGTCTGCTTCATTCCGGCGATCAGTTTCTTCACGCCGTTCGCGGCTTCTACGGCGTTCGACCCAGGCAACTGGTAGATGGCGATGATCGCTCCCGGCTTGCCGTTCAGCCGGCCCACCACCGTGTAGTCCTGCGAACCGAGTTCTACCCGCGCCACGTCCTTCACTCGGACTACCCCGCCATCCGGCGTCTCGCGAACCACGATCTGTCCGAAGTCATCTGTGGAAACCAATCGCCCTTGCGCCCGAACCGAGTAGGTGTACTCCTGCCCTTTGGGCACTGGCTCGCCCCCCACTTGTCCCGCGGGGTTCACAGTGTTCTGCGCTTGGATCGCGTTAATAATGTCGGTAACGGTGATGCCCAGTTTGCCCAATTGATCCGGCTTCACCCACAATCTCATCGCATATTGCCCGGCGCCGAAGATCTGCACGTTCCCAATGCCCGTGGAACGCGTCAGCGGATCGTGAATATTGATATACGCGTAGTTGGCGAGGAACGACGCGTCGTACGTTCCCTTGGGCGAGTACAGCGTGATCAGCATCAGCGGTGATGTCACGGACTTCTGGACCGTGATTCCGTAGTTCGTGACATCCGCTGGAAGCTGCGAAGCTGCTTGCGTCTCCCTCATCTGGGCCAGAATTTGGTCCGTGTTCGGATCCGTCTTCACGTCGAAATCCACGATCATGGTCATTTGCCCATTGGCCGTGGCGTTCAACGAATACATGTAGTTCATGTTATCCACGCCGCTCATTTGCTGTTCGATCGGCGTAGCGACGGATTGCTCCAAGGTCTGCGCATCCGCCCCGACGTACGTTGCTTGAATTTGGACCTCCGGCGGGGCGATATTCGGAAATTGGGCGACGGGCAGGCTAATGATCGTGATCGTGCCGAGAATCACCATAACAATCGAAATCACGATTGCGACGATTGGCCGGTTGATGAAGAATTTGGACATGGCCCTTACCTTCCTTCCGCCGTCGCGCTATCCGGCACGTACGGCTTCGGGTTTACTTGCGAACCGGGACGCACCTTCTGCACTCCCTCGGCCACTACGCGATCTCCCGGCTTCAGTCCGTCCGCAACAATCCACTGGGTGCCGACTCGGTCGCCGACTTTGACCGTCCGTATGCTCACCTTGTTCTCGCCATCCACAACGGCTACCTGATAGCCGCCTTGCAGCTCCGACACGGCACGCTGCGGCACGAGCAGCGCGTCTTTCTGGACTTGGACGGCCGTCCGAACTCTGCCGTAGCCGCCGGGGCGCAGAATATTCCCCGGATTGGGAAACAGAGCGGCGAGCCGAATGGCGCCGGTCCCCACATTGACTTGGCGATCTGCAAAGTAAAACGTGCCCTCGCGCGGATAGACTGAGCCGTCAGCCAAAATAAGTTCGAGACGCACGCGCTTGTTCGCGGCCTCGAGCGTGGCCTCCGTCGGGAACCGTCTGTTCCAATCGAGGTACTCGCGCTCGCTGACAGTGAAATAAACCTTGATGGGATCGACGGTGGAGACGGAGGTCACGGCTGAGCTGCTTGTGTTGACGAGGGCGCCGACCTGAAGCTGGGCCTGCCCAGCAATGCCATCGATGGGTGCAATGAGCCGAGTAAAATCAAGGTTGATCTGGGCACTTTCGACCGCCGCCTCCGCTGCCCGAATCGCGGCTTTGGAATTCAGCACAGTAGCCTTCGCCGCAACGTTCGTTTGGACAGCATTGTCAAGATCTTGTTGGGAGGCAGCCTGCTCCTCGGCCAGCGGCGTGTATTTGTTCACGTTGAGCTGTGCTTGCAGCTGGGTGGCTTCCGCGTTGGCGAGCTGCGCTTGAGCCTGCGTTAACTGTGCCTTAGCCTGATCAAGCGTTGCCTGAAAGGGACGTGGGTCGATCTCAAAGAGCAGCTGCCCCTTCTTGACGAATGCGCCCTCCTGGTAGCCCTGCCGCAGTAGGTAACCCGTGACCTGTGCCCTGACGTCGGCATTTGTGAATCCATCGAGCGTCCCGATCCACTCGCCGAAAATCGGAACATCCTTTTGTACTACGCTGACGACTTCGACCTCAGCAGGTCGTGGCGGGGCAGCCGCCCTTTGGCTCTGACAGCCCAGAAACATCGACGAAGCGAGCATGGCCGGCAGAGCTAAAATGGATAAATCGCTTTCGGAAGTTATACGTGATCTCCAACGTGGGAGACTTTTTATGCTGAACATAGTTTGACGTTCCTTGCGTGCGATCTGGGGTGCGGCGATATCAGGTCCAAGCGGCAACGGTTGAACCCTGCCGTCCCGGCTTGATTACCGCAAGCCGTACTGTACCCGATTTCTTGACAAGCATCAAAGTCCGTCCGCCCGAACTTCCGGGGGTCGCTGGATGACGTTCGTCCACCGATCAGAGATTTCTTTGATGCCAGGACGGGTGGCCCGGGCACAATGGCGCGAGACGAACTTGGGTGCCCCAGGTGCGGGGCGAAGCGCTGGGCCCGGCGAGGCCTATGCCGGCAAAACACAATGATGTGGAGGGCGACCCGCTAAAGTTCCGCCAAGGCACGGTGGACAAGGTGGACGGCAATCGCTCCTTCTCCCACAGCCGAGGCCACGCGCTTCACATTACCCGAGCGCACATCGCCCACGGCAAACACGCCCGGAAGGCTCGTTTCGAGCATTTGTGGAGAACGGGCCAGTGTCCACGCCTGGACTCCGGTGGCGCTATCCAAATCCCGCCCGGTAAGGATAAACCCCCTGTCATCAAGGGCGACGCAGCCCCGCAGCCACTCGGTTCGCGGCGATGCTCCCGCCATAATGAACACGTGGCGAATGTCGTGGACCGAAGTTTCGCCGCTCGACTTGTCCTGCCAGGTGACACGCTCGAGATGCGTGCCACCGTCGAGGCCGGCGATTTCCGTCTTGTAATGCAATTCGATGGCAGGGTTCTCTTCAATTCGCTGGATCAAGTAGCGCGACATGGTGCTCGACAACTCACCCGAGCGCACCAGCATGTGCACCTTGCGCGCCGTCTGCGAGAGGAAAACCGCTGCTTGTCCGGCCGAGTTCCCTCCTCCCACTACGATAATCTCTTCTTGTTCGCAGAGCTGTGCCTCCATATAGGTCGCGCCATAGTAGATTCCCTGGCCCTCGAACCGCTCGAGATTGGCGATGCGCGGCTTGTTGTATTGCGCCCCAGTAGCAATGACAACGGCGCGCCCTGCAATCCTGTTCCCGTTGTCCAGGACAACCTTGTATGGACGCCTTTCGCAATCCAGCCGCGCAACGCTGTGCGCCACCATCATCTTGGCCCCAAATTTCTCAACCTGAGCGATCGCCCGGGCCGCCAGTTCCTGACCGGAAATTCCGGTCGGGAAGCCCAGGTAATTCTCGATCTTGGAACTTGATCCGGCCTGCCCTCCGGGTGTCGCCGTCTCAATCACTAGAGCGTCTAGGCCCTCCGAAGCGGCATAAACCGCCGCTGCTAGGCCGGAGGGTCCCGCGCCCACAATGATCAAATCGCGGACCTTCGACTCGTCGATCGCGCTGTTCAGTCCCAGGCACTCGGCCAATTCCTGAATCGAGGGATTTCGCAGCACGGAGCGAGCACTAGAAATGACCACAGGAATTTCGTCCAACTTGACATCGAAACGATCGAGAAGTTCCTGTGATGTCTTGTCCGTGTCGAGATCGATGTACGTATAAGGATGTTCATTCCGGGCCAGAAACTCGCGCAGGCGCAGCGCGTTGGCCGAGTGGCGCGAACCCATCAAGATGACATTGCCCCGGCCGCTTCGGATGAGTTCCAACCGGCGCAGGATGAACGCCCTCATAAAAATCTCGCTCAGCTCCGCGTCCTTCGCGACGAGCGACCGCAAGCTCTCTGCGCTCAGTTCCAGAAACTCACCGGACTCCGTGACGCGGCCGCGCGCGAGGCTGCGCCGCCCGGAAATCATGGTCATCTCGCCGGTGAACCCGCCGGGGCCGTGTGTTGCTATCGGGCGCTCGCCCGTAAGATCCGGTTGCACGATCTCCATCTTTCCGGAGAGCAGGACGAAAAATGGGACATTTGTGTCATCCGGTTCAAACAGGATTTCACCTTTCTTGACCTCTCGGAGCTGGCTGACAGCGCGGATGCGACTGATTTGCGCTGCGGTCAGCACTGGGAACGCTTGCGTGCGAGCGTCGAGCACGCTGGGTATTGGCATCGGCAGAGAAGACATGTTTTCCCCCTAGGTTCGATAGGAGTCCTAAGTATTAGAGCACGCCGTAGCTCCGGTTGGCTTACCACGATGGTGGTACACTGCACAGAGCCGTCCGTGGTAGCGAGAAAACACTCCATCTGGGGATGTTTCCGTTGCTGCGGTCGTTCAGAGTGAGAGGTGAAGATACGGAGCCTGGCTATGCCTTCCGCTCAAAAACTCGACACTCACCGCAAGGCGCTCACCCTGAATCTCGATACGTCCACCTTCGGTTCTTTCGCCGAAATCGGCGCCGGACAGGAAGTCGCGCGCTGGTTCCTTGTAGTAGGAGGCGCCTCCGGCACGGTGGCCAAAGCCATTTCCGCCTACGACAAGGAAGTCAGCGACGATCTCTACGGCTCCGGATCGCGCTACGTATCCAAGCAGCGACTCGAGGCGATGCTGGACAACGAATGGACCCAGCTTCTCGCGCAATTAAGCAAAACCCGGGGGCCGCATACTCGCTTCTTCTCCTTTGTTGATACCGTTTCCGCGCGTAACTTCGCCGGAACCAACGACCCCCATGGCTGGATCGGTCTCCGGTTTCAGTTGCAACCCGGCGGCCCTCCCAACGACGTCCTGCTGCACATCAATATGCTCGATCCTTCCAATGTCCTCCAGCAGGAAGCCATCGGTATTCTGGGCGTCAATCTCATCTACACCGCGTTCTATGAATTGCAAACCATGGAATCATTTCTGGAAGGCTTGGCGCAAGACGTCGTCGAGGAGCGAATCGAGATCGACTACGTGGATCTTCGCGGGCCGGCATTTGAGAGTTGGGATCGCCGTACCCTGCTAGCACACTTGGTGTATGCGGGACTCGCCGACGCTGTATTTTTCCCCTCCAAGGGCCCCACCGCTCCCCCTACCGAGGCTCTCTACAAGAAAGCCGTCGTGCTTGCGCCGGGATACTTCGGGCACGTGGATCCAGCTCACGCGCAAGTTCACGAGCGATTGTTGGCTTCGGCTATTCAGGAGCTTCGGAAGGAGATGGGCGAAACAGAGTCGCCGCCCGCTGGCTTTTTTTGCCTGGCAGCTGCTCCGTCCACGCCGAACGAACCGGCTCTGGAGATCCCCGACTTGCTTCGTCGCATCGATGCGCTTCTCGCCACTGGCGGCGACGTACTCCTTTTTCGCCAACGTGAGCTCTACCATATGACAGCCCTCGTAAACCGCTATACGAAGGCGCCTGTGCGCTTCGTCGCAGGTCTTTCCCTGATCATTCGAGCGTTTGAAGACCTTTACGGCAATCTCGAAGGCAGACGTCTGGAGGCCCTCGCGCGTCTCTTTGCCCAGAATGTCCGCATCTACGCTTATCCGATGACCGCCAGGGATCTGCGGGAATGGCTGAAGAGTGTTTCCACTACCGGTTGGGAATGGAGTGAGACGAATGGATGGGTTTCTGCCGCCCAGCTGCGTCGCGCGCCGCCTCTCGGACACCTGTTCGCCTATCTTCTCGCCAGCAACTTTCTTGTCCCTATGCAAGTCCCTGCGACCCTAAGAGCCGACGCTTGATCGCTAGCTTACTTAGAATTCAAGATGCAGGCGCAGCGTCGGCACGAGCACGGGTCCTCGGTCGCGGTTATAGCCAGGATTGTTGATGTGCTGAAGCCCGAATGATGGATAGATCCCGCGCCAGACATGGAGCGTGTAATACGTCTCGATGATATTTTCGCGGCCGTAGTTGAGCCGCCCATCTCCCAACAAAAAGCCCGATCCGCCTAAAGCGAGATAGGTCTGATGGTCGCGGGAAATTCCGTTCGAGACGAAGGCAATTCCCGCGCGATCCAGCTTCCGATTCCAGCGCTGGCCGTTGCCGCCAGCCCCGAAGAGCACGCTTTGGTCGACTTCGGTGTAGGCATAGGATTCGTGCCGGCCCTCGTTCCATCCCCACCGGCCGAAGACACCCATCCATTCATTCAAGGGCTGCTCAAAATCTGCGCCGAATCCATACTTGATCGTGGTTCGGAGCGGGTGTGCGGTAATCTCCGGCCGTGGTGTCTTGCCGGCAAGGAAATTATCCACCGAGTCGCGATAGCTCCCCATGTTTGCGTGATTTACGAAAGTCAAAAGCCGGAGGATTCCTTCGCGGCGCGGAAAGATCGTGCCGTGGAGTTCGAATTCGAGATTTTCGGCGCGGGCACGGCCCACATCGGCATCCAGGTTGATGCCGTTCGCCACCTTTGGCATCAACCCTTCCGCGAAGCGAACGGCCCACCGGCGATCGTGGTACTCCAACATCGCCCCGAACGTGAAACCTCGTGTGTCCGCCGCGTAGTCGTAGGTGCCGGCGTTGACCACGGTCCAATTCATAAACTGAAAATTGGTGTCGCTGCCGTAGGTATTTAAATCGAAGAAATCAACCACGCTGAATTTCCCGAAGCGAATTTCCAATCGCCGCGCCGGAAGTTCACGAAACAGAGAAAGCGGATTTCTTTGGGATGAAACTTTCTCTTTGCCCAACGGGATAATCTGATGCCACATCAGACGGGCCACGTAGGGCGCCTTGCTGAGTAAGGGATTGCGCACCACGTCCAGATTCGTAAAGCCGGCGAGGCCCAGCGCTTCGCCGAGTCCGTGTCCGGCGGTCTCCTGCACGTCGCAGAGAAATTCCGACGTGTCGTTCAGCCGCAATCCGGTGAACAACGTCAAGACGCGGGAAGTAGCGTCTTGAGCTTGCGGCGACAGGCTGTTCGGTCCCATGTACGGCGAATGAAATGCCGGATGCCATTGAGAGATGAAATTGGCCTGGCCGGAGATCCAGAGGCGATCCGATTCGAGATGCGGAAACATCGTTGACAGCGGATCGGGTTCGGGGTTCTCTGCGGACACGTTGACGGAGGTTTGCTCTTGATCGGCGGCCGTTCCTTGCGCAGGCAGGGGTGGCACAGACAAGAACAACAGAGTACCAAGAAGCATCCAGATGCGTCCGCCAAACGCCAGATTATTCCTCCGCACTCCCAGCTTCCTTTCGCGTTCGCCGCCATCCCACAAGTGTAGAGCGCCAGGGGCGCTCGAAAGCATAGAACTGAGTTGTTTCCAAATGATGAACGATCCCGACGTGCCCGCGGCTCTGCACTCCCAAGAATTAGTTAACTAAACTAAACTAATTTCGTATACTATGCTTAATACAAACAGCTGTCAATCAGGATCACCTCTGTGG
>Ga0209648_10001661_pt1 | contig 18058 bp, 12 predicted proteins | sample GraSoi2013_115cm_FD_185830 | JGI IMG/M metagenome (GOLD analysis project Ga0209648, IMG submission 185830) | Grasslands soil microbial communities from the Angelo Coastal Reserve, California, USA - Sample 9_17_2013_115cm (SPAdes) (version 2) | ecosystem: Environmental > Terrestrial > Soil >...
CCGCCGGGCTCCGGCTGGCGCTGGAGCGTGTTGCTCACGGCATACACCGGGCCGTCGCCCTACGGTCAGTTTTACCGGGATCACGTGTCGTCCGTCGGCCTCGGCGTCGGTTTCGCTCCGTAACCACAGGGGGAAGCCGGGAGGTTCGGGCGGACCCCGCCGAGCTGTGCGGGCCGAACGCGGGCCCCGACCGCTCACGAGGCAATCGCCTCTCGCCACTCGCGCAGCTCCCACTTCTTCACCACGCCCTCCAGAACGAACGGGTCCACACGCACGAACTGCTCGGCGGCCTCGCGCGTGGCGAACACGCCCATCGCGCCCTGGCGCGGATCCGAAAACGGGCCAATCATCAGCAGGTCCCCGCGCGCCACAAACTCCTGCCACTTCGCCCGATGGGCTGGAAACACAGCTCGCGCGCGGTCCATGTCCGCCGCGGCGTCGTAAAACAGAACGTACTTCACGGCTCTTCCTCCCTCCTGAGCGCGTATGCGCATCGCGGTGGTTTCGATGGGTGAGGAGCTCCGCCCCGTTCTATACGTCAGGCCGCGCAGCGGCGCCCCCCGTAGCACGCGGCCAGAAAACGGGACGCGTCAGCGCTCCGTTTCCCGCCACTTCGGGTCGCCCAGCACCACGGACGTTTCGATCTGGCGTTCGGGCACAGACCAGTAGTGTTTGAGGAGGCGGCTCTTCTCCTCGGGACCAACTTGTTGAAAGCCGTACCGCTCGTAGAAGCGTATGGCCCACGCCGCGTCGGCCCACGTACCAATCAGCACCGGACTGCTCGCCAGGTCCCGCAAATGCGACAGCAACTGCCCGCCGATCCCTCCCTTCTGGTTGCTGCTGCGAACATAGGCATGGCGAATGAGGGTCACGTCCTGGACCCGTTGGATGCCCATTACGCCCACCAACGCTCCGTTCTCCTCGTAGCCCCAGAATACAACCCCCTCGGCGATTTCATCCTCCAACTGCTCTCGGGACATGGACGGTTCCGTCCAGCGATCTGCCGGGATGATTCCTCGATACGCCTGCGCGCCATCGTTGATGATGGTCCAAATGGCCTCAAAGTCGCGATCGGCACAGCGGCGGATCATGCGGCCGAAAGCCTCCTCGCTTGGCAGCTCAATCAGGCACGGCGATCTGGATCAGGTCCGCCATCCGTACGGCGGCGGATGCGGTCCCAGCGCGCGCTGCTCCTCAACATCGGTTTCTTCGCGCGACTTCGCCATGCCGCGCCGGCTTGACACGGCTCGGATTGCGAGCCACGTTGGCGCCCGCGAGACGGCGCCCACGAGTCTCGAGGAATCCGGCCCGAGGCCACCTTTGTCAAACAGGACGGCATTGGCACAGCAACCCGGCTCTCAGCACGCTCACGTGGTTGACGCTCAAGAACCGGCTCCAGGCCGGCGCCTTCCGCCCGCAATGACCGGCACGCGACGCGCTGGTTCCGAAGGATGCCTGTGAACCGGCGCGTGCCACTCACCAGCCCCCCCGATCGGCCGGCGCGGTTGGAGCCCCCACAGCTGGAGAGGACGAGTATGAGACGAGGACGCTACAGCATTGCTGCGCTCCTGGTAGTGGTAGGGATGGCGCCGCTGGGCGCGCAACAGCCCGCGGGCACAATCCGCGGACGCGTCACCGACGACGCAACGCAGCAACCGCTCTCCGGGGTCACGGTCACGGTCGGGAGCCGCAGAGTGCTCACCCCTGCGGACGGTCACTACCTCATTACGGGAGTGCCGACCGGTACGGACACGCTGCGGACGCGGTTGATCGGATACGCCTCGGCGGCGCGCCCCGTGACGGTCGCGGGAGGCGATACGGTCGTCGTCGATCTCGCTCTCACCCGGCGGGCCGTCAGCCTGTCGGAGATCGTGGTGACCGGCTACGGGGAACAGCGAGCCGGGAACCTCACCAGCGCCGCGTCGAAGCTCACCTCGGCGGATTTCAACTCCGGCCGCATCGTCAGCCCGCAGCAGCTCATCGAGAACAAGGTCGCGGGCGTGCAGGTCATCGACAACAACGAGCCTGGTGGCGGCCTCGCGGTCCGCATTCGCGGTCAAGCGTCGGTCAACGCCAGCAGCGAGCCGCTCTACGTGGTCGATGGCCTCCCACTGGGCACCGGCTCGGGCGGGGGACTCTCCACCGCCCCCCTCATTGGAAACAGTCCGAGCCGCGATCCGCTCAACTTCCTGAATCCCAACGATATCGAAAGCGTCACGGTGCTCAAGGACGCCGCGGCGGCGGCGATCTACGGAGCGAACGCCTCCAACGGGGTGGTGCTGATCAAAACGAAAAAGGGGAGCGGCACGACGCGGATCGAGTACGGCGGCAGCGTGTCCGCCTCATCCGTCACCCGATTGCCTTCGATGCTCAACGCGGCGCAGTACCGGACAGCGGTTACGACGTACGCGCCCGCGAACGCCGCGCTGCTCGGTGCCGCGAACACCGACTGGTTCGGCCTCGTCGATCGTACCGCGATCGGCCAGGAGCACAACTTCGCCGTGTCGGGCGCGGGCGCCAACAACAGTTACCGGTTCTCGCTCGGCTACTTGAACCAGGACGGCATTATCCAGGGCACCACGGCGCAGCGGATCGCCCTGGGCGTAAACTACGACCAGCAACTCTTCAATTCCCGCCTGGACCTGCGCGCCAGCGTGAAGGGCACGCGCACGTTGGACCACTTCACGCCGGTCGGTGTGCTCTACAACGCCGCCCAGATGGGGCCGACGCAGCCGGTGTACGACCCGACGACCGCGACGGGCTACTACAACTGGCCAGTGTCGGGGGGAAGCGCGCTGACGTCCGCGGACAACCCGGTGGAGGTCTCGAACCTCGCCAAGGACCACGGCACCACCTACCGCAGCATCGGCAGCCTACAGGCGAAGTACGACTTCTCCGCCTTCCGCGCGCTCCAGGGGCTGACGGGGACGCTCAATCTCGGCTACGACGTCACCGACGTGAATCACGTGACCTTTTACCCGAACAACATCCACCTCCAGACCAAGAACGGCAACAACGGCAGCTTTTATCGCACGACGCCCAACCAACTGAACGCGGTGCTCGAGGGGTACCTGGACTATCGCCCGCCAGTGAACCTCGGGCCCGGCAACCTCGACCTCACCGCTGGCTATTCGTATTCGCAATCCCATTCGGAGTACGTGTCGCTCTCCGCCATTAAGCTCGGCACCAGCCTGCTGGGCGACAACGGCATCCCCCAGACGGCCATTCCGCCCGTCCCGGTCGATACCGTCACCGAGAGCAAACTGATCTCCTTCTTCGGGCGGGCCGAATACAACGTCGGCGATCGCTACCTGGCGTCGGTCAGCATCCGGCGCGACGGGTCCTCGCGCTTCGGACCAAGTAACCAGTGGGGGAATTTCCCCGCCGCGTCGGTCGGCTGGCGCATCTCACGAGAGCCGTTCATGCGCGGCATCACCGCGATTTCGGACCTGAAGCTGCGGGCGTCGTGGGGGAAGACCGGGAACCAGGCGTTCGGGGACTACCGGCAATACTCGACCTTCCAGCCGTGCAACCCGCAGGCGCAAGTGCAGTTCGGGAGCCAGTTCATCTGTCCGTTCCGGCCCAGCGCGGTGGACCCCAACATCAAGTGGGAGTCGACCACGAGCTACGACGTCGGCCTCGACTACGGCATCCTGAACGAGCGCCTCGGCGGCTCGATCGATTGGTACGACAAGCATACCGAGAACCTGATCTTCACCGTGCCGACCCCCGCCGGCTCGAATCTGTCGAACTACGTGACGACGAACATCGGCAAAATGAAGAACACCGGTGTCGAACTGAACCTGAGCGCCCGTCTGTTGCAGGGGGGCCCGGGCGGCTTTTCCTGGAACGCCGTTTTCAACGCCGCCCACAACACGAACCAGCTGGAGAGCATCAACCCCAACACGTCCGCTGCGAGCAAGATCCTGGTCGGCGGCGTCGCGGGCGGCGTCGGGACGACGATCCAGGTGCTCGAGCCGGGCCAGCCGGTCAACTCGTTCTTCGTGTGCCAGCAGTTTTACAACAACGGAGCGCCGGTCGAGAGCTCGTACGTGAGCCTGGCGGGTGCCACCGTCAAAGCCTGCGATGCGACGGGCCTCCGAGCGTACCACGATCCCGCGCCGCATTGGATTCTGGGCTTCTCGTCATCCATGAGCTATCGCCGCTTCGATTTGAGCTTCACGCTGCGAGCCTGGCTCGGGAACTACGTGTACAACAACGTGGCGTCGAACCTGGGCACCTACCAGGAGCTCACGCGCGGAGCGCCCTACAACCTGCAAACGTCGGTGTTGCAGACGGGGTTCAAGACGCCGCAGTACCTCTCCGATTACTACGTTGAAAAGGCGTCGTTCTTACGCTTGGACAACGTGACGATCGACTACACGTTCCCGTGGCGAGGGCAAGAGCTGCGGTTCTTCGCGGGCGTCCAGAACGCCTTCACCATCACCGGTTATAGCGGCGTGGATCCGACCGCCGGCGTGGAAGGTATCGATAACAACATCTATCCGCGCTCGCGCACGTTTACGGGCGGGTTGAACGTCTGGTTCTGAGGGCACGATCATGGAAATGACCCACGCACGGAGCGGCGGCATGCACACCAGCCAGTGGAAGGCGTTCGGCGTCTGCGCCGCACTTCTGGTCCTCGGCACGGTCGCCTGCACGGACCCGTCGGTGGCGCCGAAGAGCACGATCGGCGGTCCCACCTTCTTCAGTGACGCGAACTCCTATCAAGAGTTTCTCGCCAGAATCTACGGGGGCCTGGCCCTGAGCGGACAGGCGGGCCCGACCGGACTGCCGGATATTTCCGGGATCGACGAGGGCTTCTCGCAATATCTCCGCCTCTACTGGGAAACCGAGGAGCTGCCGACGGACGAAGCCGTGATCGGCTGGAACGATATCGGCCTCCCCGAGATGAACACGCAGACCTGGACGTCGTCCAGCAAGATGGTGGTGGCCATGTACTACCGGATCTACTTCCAGGTTGTCATGGCGAACGACTTCCTCCAGCAGACGTCGGATGCGGCGCTGGCGGCGCGGTCGAACGTCACGCCCGCGCTCAAGACCCAGATCCAGCAGTACCGCGCGGAGGCCCGGTTCCTGCGCGCGCTCGCCTACTGGCACGCGATCGATCTGTTTGGGAACGTCCCGCTCCTGACGGAAGCCGACCCGATCCCGGGACCGGCTCCGAAGCAGAGCACGCGCCTGGACGTCTACAACTTCATCGTGAGCGAGCTGACGGCCATCCAGTCGCAGCTGCCGGCACCCGGCGCGGCCACCTACGGCCGCGCGACCGGCCCGGCCGCGTCGATGCTCTTAGCCGAGGTCTACCTGAACGCGGGCGTCTATACTGGCACCACGCACTGGGCGGAGGCGCTCGCCGCCGCGCAGGCGGTCATCGCCTCGGGCGCCTACAGCATCGATACCAGCTATCGGCACCTGTTCCTGGCCGACAACAACACGTCGCCCGAAATGATTTTTGCCATTCCGCAGGACGGGCTGAAGACGCAGACCTATGGCGGCGTGACGTTCCTGGCCCACGCCTCGTGCGGGGGCAGCATGAACAACGGCAACTACGGGATCGACGGCTGCTGGTGGGGCCTGCGCCTGAAGCCGGAGGCCTACAACTTCTACGCCGCCGGGGATAAGCGGACGGCGTACTTCTACACGACCAATCAGACGGTCGCCGTGACCACGATCGGCGACTTCCACGCGGGGATCGCGGCGCCCAAGTTCCAGAACGTGACCTCGGGCGGCACAGCCGGCTCCAACGGCACATTCGTCGACACCGATTTCCCGGTGTTCCGTCTCGCCGAGGCGTATCTGATCTACGCCGAGGCCGTGCTGCAGGGTGGCGGCGGCACACGGGCGCAGGCGCTGGCCTATGTGAACCTGCTCCGCGAGCGCGCGTACGGAGGTACGAGCGGCGACATCACGGACCCGGCGCTCACGCTGGACTTCATCCTGGCCGAACGGGGGCGCGAGCTCTTGTGGGAAGCCCATCGCCGGACGGACCTGGTCCGCTTCGGCCGGTTCTCGGGCGGCACCTACCTGTGGGCGTGGAAGGGCGGCACGCTGGCTGGGACCGCGACGGCGGCGTTCCTCGATCTCTACCCGCTCCCTGCGTCCGAGCTCATCGCCAACCCGAACCTGAAGCAGAACCCGGGCTACTGACCGCGGCGCGGTTACCCCCTTCTGGGCATCCCGGGCTCCGCCGTCTCGGCGGCGGAGCTCGGGGTCGTTCCACCAGCGACCGGCGGACCCGCGTCGTGTCGTCTGACTTGCGACGCGTCGCCGCAGGGCTCGTGGCGTATGCCGCCGCAGCGTGCCACGGCGTTCCCACCGCCCCGCCCATCACGAACCCGCCTCCCGCGGAACGCCCGGTGCTGCCGCCCACGTATCGCCCCAGCGGCCGCATGGCGGCGGGCGACGTCGCGGTCCAGCTCTTCTCGTGGAGCTGGACGGACGTGGCCGCCGAATGCGAAAACGCCCTGCGAACCCAGGGCTACCGCGCGGCCCTGGTGTCGCCGCCTCAAGAGCACGCGGTGATCGCCGGCAACCCCTGGTGGCAGCATTACCAGCCCGCGAGCTACAACCAGGCGCAGACCACCTTCGGGACGGGCGCCCAGTTCGCGGACATGGTGCGGCGTTGCAAGGCGGCGGGGGTCGACGTCTATGCGGACGCCGTCATCAATCACATGACCGCGGGGTCGGGCGTCGGGAGCAACGGCACGGCGTACACGAAGTACAGCTACCCGGGACTGTACACGCCGGGCGACTTCCACACGCCGTGCACCGTCGACAACTATCAGAGCGCCGCCAACGTGCAGGACTGCGAGCTGTTCGGCCTCGCGGACTTGAACACTGGCCTCCGCTCGGTGCGCCAGAAGATCGCTGACTACCTGGTCGGGCTCGCGCGGCTCGGGATGGCGGGCTTCCGCATCGACGCAGCCAAACACATCCAACCCGTGGAGCTCGACTCCATCCTCGTGCTGGTCGATTACACTCTCGCGGCCGAGGGGCGGTCGCTTCCCTACTATTTCGGCGAGGTGATCGACTACGGTGGCGAGGCGGTGCACGCGACGGACTACTATGGTCTCGCCTACAACTCGGGCGGCGCAGCCGATATCACCGAGTTCAAGTTCCACGGGGTGGGCGACAAGTTCCTGGGCACGGGGGGCCAGCACCTGGCGCAACTGAACCCGAACGGGCCCGCGGGGAGCCAGTTCTCCCAGGCCGCGTGGGGGCTGATGCCCGCCGACAAGGCCGTGGTCTTCATCGAGAACCACGACACGCAGCGCCAGGGAGGCCTCTGGTACCGGGACGGGCCGGTGTACCGCTTGGCGAATGTGTGGATGCTGGCCCAGCCGTACGGCTACCCGATCGTGATGTCGAGCTACGCGTTCAACCGCGACACGCAGGCTGGCAAGGACGCCGGGCCGCCGCCCGGCGGCGGGGGCCCGGGACCCTTGTCGTGTGCGGCGAGCCTGGAAACGGCCACGATCGGCACCTGGGTGTGCGAGCACCGCGATCCGCTGATTGCCGCCATGGTCGGTTTCCGTCGGGTCGTCGCGGGCATGCCGATCGACCACTGGTGGGACAACGGCGGCAATGCGATCGCCTTCGCGCGCGGCGGCAAGGGGTTCGTGGCCATCAGTCGCGAGGGCGCGGCGGTAGCGGCGAGCATCGTCACCGGGATGCCGCCGGGAACCTATTGTGACCTTCTGACCGGCGGCCGGTCCGGCACGACGTGCGCTGGCACCTCGATCGTCGTGGACTCGGCAGGCGTGATCCAGCTCCAGCTCGGGCCCAACTCGGGCCTAGCGATCGATGCCGCGACGCGGCTCTAGACGGCGCCGTGTACCAGACCCTGCGCGTCGGTGACGGCCGGTGCGCGACCCCGTGAGGAGCTGAGACATGGCGGCACGCATCGCGCTGGCGCGGCACGGTCACTCATGACGCGACTGGCAGCGCTCGCGCTCGGCGCGGCGCTCGCGGCCTCGGCCGCCCCGAGCGCGGCGACGCAAGCCCCCGCACCAGCCTGGACGCGCGGCGCCGTGTGCTACGAGGTGTTCGTCCGCTCGTTCTACGACAGCGATGGCGACGGGATCGGGGACCTGAACGGGCTCATTCAGAAGCTCGATTACATCAATGATGGTAATCCAGTCTCGCGGACCGATCTCGGCGCCTCGTGCATCTGGCTCATGCCGATCGCGGAGTCGCCGAGTTACCACGGCTACGACGTCACCGACTACTACCGCGTGGCCCACGCCTACGGCACCAACGCCGATTTCAAGCGGCTGGTGGCCGCCGCGCACCGCCGCGGCATCAAGGTGCTCGTGGACATGGTGCTGAATCACAGCGGGAGCGGGCACCCCTACTTCCAGGCGGCGTTGCGGGACACGACATCGCCGTATCGCAGCTGGTACCGCTTCTCCCCAACCCCTCTCGGCAAGGGGCCCTGGGGCGCGGACGCCTGGCACCGGTCCCCGGTTCGGGACGAGTACTACTACGGCGTCTTCTGGTCCGGGATGCCGGACCTGAACTACGAGACGCCCGCCGTGCGAGAGGAGGCGAAGCAGATCGCCACGTTCTGGCTCCGCGAGATGGGAGTCGACGGCTTCCGCCTGGACGCCGTGCCCTATCTCGTGGAGGAAGGCACCTGCCTCATGGGGTGCGCCGGCACGCACGCCTTTCTCCGCGAGTACGCCGCGCACATCCACCGCGTGAAGCCCGACGCGTACACGGTCGGCGAGGCGTGGGGCGGCATCGATACGGTGATGCCGTATTACCCGGACCAGCTCACGTCGTATTTCGGCTTTGAGCTGGCCGATTCGCTGCTGTCGGCGGTGCGCACCGGATCGGCCGCGGGGCTCCTGCCGAACTTCCTGCGGCTCCAGGACACGTTGCCCGCGTACCGCTGGTCGCCGTTCCTGACGAACCACGACCAGACCCGCACGCTGACCGTGCTCGGGGGCGACGTCGCACGCGCGAAACTGGCGGCGACGCTGCTCTTGACGCTGCCGGGCCTACCCTTCGTCTACTACGGCGAGGAGATCGGCATGACGGGCGATAAGCCCGATCCAAGGCTGCGGACCCCGATGCAGTGGGCCCCGGGCCGGGGCGTGGGCTTCACCTCAGGGACCGCGTGGGAGAGCCCTCAGCCGGACTCGCTCGCGACCAACGTTGCGGCCCAGGACGCCGACCCGGGCTCGCTCTTGAACCGCTACCGCCGGCTCATCCACCTGCGCAAGCAGCACGAGGCATTGGCGACGGGGAGGCTGGTGGCGCTCGCGGCCACGAACCCTCAGGTCACGAGTTACCTCCGCCGCGCGGGAAATCATGCCGTGCTGGTCGTGGCGAACCTGGGCGCCCTCCCGGCCTCGGGCGTCTCGATCAGCTCCCGCGACAGCGTCCTCCCGCCCGGCAGCTACACAACGCGCAACCTGCTCGACGGCCCCAATGCCACGAGCTTCGAGGTGAGCCGGGACGGGCAGATTCGGGGCTACGTGCCCGTGCCGGGCACCATCGGGCCACGGGCGAGTCTGGTGCTCGACCTCATCCGCCGGTAGGCGAGCACCTGTGAGTGCTGGAGCGTTCCGCCTGCGTGCCAGGCTCCGTACGACGATCCTCTTTCCGGTCGCTCTCGCCGCCCTGCTGCCCGCGGCCCATGCGCAGCGCGCGGCCGGCGCGGCGCCCGCGCCCGCCCACCGGGCCGTGTACCTGGACCGCGAGGGCGTGGTGCGCTGGCGCGACGACCGCCAGGAGGTCACCCTCTTCGGCGCCAATTACGTGCTTCCCACTGCGTCGGACTACCGCGCGGCCGGCTACGTCCGTGCCGATCGCAAGCACATGATCGATGAAGACATGGCGCAGTTCGCGCGGATGGGCTGGGACGGCCTGCGGCTCACGTTCTGGGGCGACTGGGAGGCCTCCGACTCGGCCGGCAACCTGATCGCCAACGACCATTTGGATCTGCTGGACTACTTGATCGCCCGCGCGCGGGAACGCGGCATCTACATGCTGTTCAGCCCGATCCAGCTGTACGGCTCGAACTGGCCGGACGCGCTCGACGATAGCTCGGCGCCGGGCTTCGGCCGGCGGTTCGGCAAGGCGCGCATGGGCACCGACCCGGCCGCCATCGCGGCGCAGGTGACCTATTTGCGCCAGATCCTCGGTCATGTGAATCGCTACACGGGGATGGCGCTCAAGGACGAGCCGGCGATCCTCTTCATCGAGCTCGTGAACGAGCCGTGGCATCACCCTGAGGATTCGGATGGCTCGATTCGCTACATCAACACCCTCACCGACGCGGTGCGCAGCACGGGGTGCCAGAAGCTCGTCTTCTACAACGTGAGCCAAGACTTCCGGATCGGCGACGCGATCCGGCGGTCGCGGGCGCAGGGCGTGACCTTCGGCTGGTACCCGACCGGCCTGAACGCCGGCCACGAGCTGGCAGGCAACTACCTCCGCACGGTCGATACCTTCCCCGACATGCTGCGCCCGGAGCTCGACCGCTTGCCGCGCATCGTCTACGAGTTCGACAGCCCCGACCTGCGCACCGGCACCATGTATCCGGCCATGGCGCGGACGTTCCGCGCCGTGGGCGCACAGTTCGTCGCCATGTTCGCCTACGACATGCTGGCGACGGCCTCGCGCAACCTGGGCTGGCAGACGCACTACCTGAACCTGGTTTACACACCGCGCAAGGCGATGAGCGCCATCATCGCGGCCGAGGCCATGCATCGCCTGCCCCGGCTGCGCTGGTACGGTCCTTATCCTGGCAACACACGGTTCGGCGACTTCCACGTCTCCGCCGACGGCGATCTGGGCGAGCTGGTCGCGCGCGACGCATTCCTGTACGCCGGCTCGACGCGCGCCGCGCCCGCGGACCCGGCTGCGCTCGGTCGCATTGCGGGCTACGGCTCCTCTCCCACCGTTGCCTACGACGGGGAGGGAATCTACTTCCTCGACAAGGTGCGCCCAGGCCTCTGGCGCCTCGAGGTCTACCCCGACGCCGTGCCCGTCCGCGACCCGTTCGAGCCACCCAGCCCCGACAAGGTCGTGACGCGCGCGATCAGCCGCGCCTGGGCGATGACCGTTGCGCTGCCAGACCTCGGCACCGCCTTCACCGTGCAGCCGATCACGGCGGGCAACCCGCGGACCGAACGGGCCGCCGCGGGCCGCTTCACGGTCCTGCCCGGCGTCTACGTCCTGAGTGCCGCCGGGCCCGTGGACGTTGCGACGCTGCCGCCGTACTGGGGCCACGTGGGTTTCACTGAGTACCACGCGCCTCCTCCCGACTCGCTGCCGCCGTCGGTGCAATCGCTCGCCGCACCCGAGTACGTCGCGGGGCGGAGCGCCGAGGTCCAGGTCCAGGTCGTCGATCGGACGCCCCTAGACTCCGTTAAGCTCTTCATCCGGCCGACCGCCTCGGGTTTCTACCGCGGCTTCGCGATGCAACCCGCGGGCGGGTACGTGTACGCGGCCTCCGTTCCAGCGACGGCCCTGCAAGAGGGGCCCGACGAGTTCGTGATCACGCTGTTCCGCGGGGATTCAAGCCTGACGTTCCCCGGCGGCTTACACGTGAAGCCAACCGATTGGAACTATCACCACTCGGCATCCTGGAAGCTGGTGGTGGCCGGCCCCCAGACGCCGCTGCGGCTCTTCGATCCCGGCCGGGACGCCGCGCGCCTCGCCTTCAGCCGCATCGGCGACGCGGGGCGCCGCGGGCTCTTCCGCCTGGCGCTGTCCGGGGTCACAGGCGAGCCAGTCTTCCACTTCGAGCTGCCCGTGAACGCAAGCGGCACGGGCCTGGTTGACTACACCACGTCGCTCGTGATCAAGGAGCAGATCCGGGCCCGCCGCGAGACCATTGCCGGCGCGGATACCATGCACGTGCGGCTGCGCGGCCTCGGACCCCATCAGATCCTGCACATCACGCTGATGGAGGACGACGGCACGAGCTGGAGCGCGGCCGTGCCGGTGGACGGGAGCTGGAGCGAGCAGTCGCTACCGCTCGCGGCCTTCACGGTCGGCCGTGGCGTCCTGCTCCCAGAGGGGTTCCCGGGCGAGTGGAGTTACTGGGTCGGACCGGCGGCGGATCGCGGCGGCCGCGCCGACCGCCCACGGCTCGACCGGCTGGAGCGGCTGGAGCTCTCCCTCCGGCGTGAGGACGGCATAACGGTCACGCCGGGCAGTTACGGCGTCGAGGTCGAGTCGCTGGTCCTAAGCTTCGGCCGTGCGGTCACCAACGGAGCGATTCGGTAACGCTACCGGCGAAGCGGTCGGCTCGTTGCCTTCGCTCGATGACGGTTCCGACGGGCGAACGGGAAGCCCAATCGTCCCGGCCCAGTCGTCGGTCAGCTCGAAGGTCTCACCCATACTGAAGCGCAGCACCCACAGCCGCCGGGCCAGATCCTTGAGCGCCCAGATGACCGTGTGCTGCACCTCCGCCGACGACCACTGGCCGAGCTCGTTGTGGCTCAAGTCCGCCTCAAGGGCCCGGGCGATGCGCGCGGGAAACGGCCCGTGGGGCCCCGGGGGTGCTGCTGGCAGGCCAACGCCTTGTGCTTGCGCCACCTGGGGGAGGGGCGACGCGTCACTCGTGGGGATATTCAGGGTCGTATTCGGAGCCTTTTGAGGCTTTGCGCCTTCGCCCCAGAGCACCCATTCCAACGTCACGCCCACCAGACCGCGCTCCCGCGCTCTAGTCACGATCAGGCGCGCCACGTCAGCCGGGACCTTCTTGCGTTGGGGCCACTTCTTGACGGCGGCTTCCGTGACGGGCGCACCGATCTCGGCAGCGAACTGCCGATAGGTCAATGAGATGCCCTGCCAGGGGCTAAAGATCTGGAGCAGGGTCGCAAGGCGCTCTACGATGGGGCCTTGTTTCGATCCGTGATCGGTCTTGACAGGTCTCAATTGAGCTCTAGTTTAGTGACTGAAACGCCACTCAGGCAGTAGGTAGTGGGACGCAACTTGGCCACAAGGTGTCAAACATGACCGCCGCAGTCAAGGCACCCCTCCCGTGCTACTCCCTGGCAGCACTCCCCGCGCCCGTGAGGAGAACGTAGGCCATGAAGGCCGCTCGTCGTGTCACAATCGCGCTCACCGCGTTGGCAGCAGGTTTTGCATGCGAGCGCTCGCCGACTGCCGCACCGACCGCGCCCTTGCAGGCGGCTCGCGGCTCGCCCAGCACCACTACGAAATCCACCGGCCTGGTTCTGTGTGGCCAGGCGTATGACTCGGTCACGCAGGTGATCGGACCTCGAGGGGGATACTTTGCCGTAGGCCCGCACTACCTGTACGTCGATTCGCTGGCGCTCACCACCACGGTGAGCATCACCGCCGTGGCGCCGGCCTCGGGCAGCGTGAGATGGGTTCGCTTCTACCCCGACGGTCTCGTCTTCCAGCCGACTGTGGACGGATGGTCCGCCTTGCTCTACACCAACTACACCGACTGCGGCGTGCCAACGAGTAGCACCCTCCGGATTGCCCAGGTCAGCGATTCACTCAGCATCCTGGGGTACCTGCAGACATACGTGAAAGCCAAGAAGAACCCCTGGAGCCAAGCCCAACAGTATGTCGTTGGGCTGCTACACCATTTCTCGAACTACGCCATCGCTTGGTGAGGACCGACATGGACTCGGAGAATCGTAGCGTCGTGCGCCGTTTCCTGATCCCGCTGGCCCTGGCGCTGTTCGCAGCTCGATGTTCTGAAAGCGGACCCCATCCCACCGCGCCGCAACTGTCGCTCGCTACCGCCCCGCATTTCCTCCGATGGGCGGGAGCTGCCCCCCCGCAGTTCAGCGCGATCGGCGCGCTCTCGGGTCGGGGCACGAACGGCCTGCTACTGGCCTCCTCGTCGTACGGGCTCAGTCTGTATCAGTACTCGGCGTCGTTCTGGGCGGTTCGGGGGCAGCAACGTTCCGTCCAGATCAACTACTTGAGCTCCACCGGAGACACGAGCTCGGCCTTCTTGCGGCTCACCGCGGCTGATCCGGCCTATGTGCCTGGTCTCGGCACCCTCGCGCTGGGCGACTCGGTGCTGATGACGGTGACCGTCGACCCGTTCAATGTCAAAGTGTCGCTCGATCCGACGGGATTGCTGTTCGGCGATCCGGCCCAGCTGCAAATCTGGTACGGCGGCGCCGGCGGCGACCTGAACGGGGACGGCGTGGTCGACAGCACCGACGCCTACATCGAGAGCCAACTGCTGGGGCTGTGGTATCGCGAGGGCACGGCCAGCGCGTGGACGAGAATCCCGGCGGTCCAGTCGCCGTCGGACAAGTCCTTCTCGAGTGCGTTACCCCATTTCTCCGAGTACGCCGTTTCCTGGTAGGCGGAGGACACGCCCGATGCACCCGTCGTCGCTCATTCTCGACGAGGCCCGGCAACTCGCCGCCGCCGGGCGCCACGCCGAGGTCATTGCGTACCTCGGCGCGCGAACAAAGACCGAGCTGGCAGATTCGCCGACCTTCGCGTTGCTGTATGGGACGGCGCAAGCGCGCCTCGGGCGCCACGGGGAAGGCCTGCGGTGGCTCGATGTGGCGCTGGACCGGGCGCGCAAGCAGGGGGAGCCGGCGCTCGAGCGTCGCGCCCTCAACGCGCGTGGCGCCATTGCCTTGGTCAGCGGCCAGATGGACGAGGCGGCGGACTGCTTCACCCAGGCCCTCATGGCCGCGAGCCGGGACGGCGACCGTGCCACGATCGGCCGCTGCTCCAACAATTTAGGCATCATCAATAACCTGCGCGGGCGGCACGCGGAGGCGATCGGGTCCTGGGAGATCGCCGTCGCCGCCTTCGACCAGGCTGGTTTGCGCCAGGGCGTGGCGGAGTGCTGCCACAACTTGGCGATCAGCTACCGCGAGCAGGGCGAGCTCGACCGTGCCCTCGTCATGGCCGACCGGGCCGTCGCGGAAGCCGAAGCGACCGGCGATCGCACGCTCTCGGCGACGGCGCTGCGGGGGCGGGCGGAGATCCGCGTGCTCGGCGGCGAGCTGGAGCGTGCGCGGGACGAGCTGGGCCACGTTGCCGAGCTGCGCCGCGGGCTGCAGGATACGATCGGCGAGGCAGAGGATCTGCGCGTCTCGGCGTCGCTGCTCGTGGCCGAGGGCCAGCCGGCGGTCGCCGAGCGGGCCCTGCGCGAGGCGATCGCGCGGGCGGAGCCGCACGGGCGGCCGCAGCTCCTGGCCGAAGCGACGCGTGACCTCGCCATCCTCCTCTGCCGCGGGGGGCGGAACGCCGAGGCCGAAGCCGCCGCGCGGAAGGCGAAGGCCGTCTTTACCCGCCTGGGTGCGGAAGGCGAACTCCGCAATCTCGCCAATCACGATTGGAGCGACGAATTCGCGGCCGAGCTGCGCGGGTCGCTCGTACCGTTGCACGTGGCGCAAGCGCTGGCCGATGGCGGGCGCTACGCCGAGCTCCTCACCTACCTGAGCAAGCGCTCGCCCGACGAGCTCGAGCAGTCCCCCATGGCGACCCTGCTCTGTGGCATCGCGCACGGCCGACTCGGCCACCTGGCGCTGGGCCAGCAGTGGGCCATGGTCGCCCAGCTGCGGGCACGCCTGCTGCGGGATCGGGCGTTGGAAGTCCGGGCGCTCAACGTCTGCGGCGCCATCGCGCTGGAGCGGGGCGGGATCGATGAAGCCACCTATTTCTTCACGCGGGCTCAGGAGCAGGCGACCGAGGAAAACGATATGCCCAGCGTCGGCCGATGCGCCAACAACCTCGGCATCATCGCCAACATGCAGGGCGATTATCGCCGCGCGATCGGAGCCTACATGCGCGCGATCGACGCGTACCGGCAAGCGGGCTACGACCGTGGTGTCGTCGAGTCGCAACACAATCTCGCGATCAGCTACCGCGATCAGGGGCAGCTCGACCACGCCATCGAGGCGGCCGAGGCTGCCGTGCAGGAGGCCGAGCAGCTGGGCGACCGCTCGCTCCAGGCGCAGGCCCTCGCGGGACGGGCCGAGATCCGGGTGATCCGGGCAGAGCCCGAGCTCGCGATCCGGGACGCGGAGCGCGCCCTGGCGGTGCACCGCGAGCTGAAGGACACCGTCCTCGAGAGCGAGGACCTGCGGATCGTCGCCTTGGCGTTGGGCGCCGCGGGGAAAACGAGCGATGCCGACGCGATGTTGCGCCAGGTGATCGAACGCGCCACGGCGCAGGAGCGACCGCTGCTCGTCGCCAGCGCGCAGCGCGATCTCGCCCACCTGCTGGCCCTCTTGGGTAACGTCGCCGAGGCAAAACAGTTGGCGCAGACGGCGCGCGTGACGTTTGACCGGCTGCGGGCGAAGGCGGAGAGCGAGAAACTTGCGGCGGTGCTCGCGATCCCGGACCTCTTGGCCGCGACAAAAGAAAACGGAACCACGACGGCACCGCACGCAGGCTCGCGTCCAGACGTGCAGCGAGGATGTCCGGGCGAGCCCGCCCCACAGAAATGAAACGTGACGCTATGAAGGCGGTTCGCTTCCTGCTGGTCACGCTGGTCATGTACGGCTGCAGCGAGCGCGCCCCCATCACCGCTCCCCAATCAGCGCCGCCCGCGCCTCAGGCAGCGCTCCTCGGGGACCTCTTGGGAGCCACGGGGCTCCTGCAATGTCCCAACCTGCCCTACGCGTCCGCGACGCAGACGATCGGGTCCGCGGGCGGCACGATCCAAGTCGGACCGCACACGCTGACGGTCCCCGCCGGGGCCCTGCTCGCCCCGGTCGCGATCACGGGCGACTTGGTGACGGGCTACGGGGTCAACGCGGTCCGCTTCCGGCCAGCAGGGCTCCAGTTCCAGCGGTCGGCGTATCTCACGATGAGCTACGCGAACTGCAACCTGCTCGGCCTGTTGCTGCCGAAGCAGGTCGCGTATGTCGGCGACGACCTCAGCATTCTCTCCTACCTGCTGTCGTTCGACAACCTGTTCGCTTCGCAGGTCACTGGGAAGGTCAATCATTTTGCCAACTACGCGGTGGCCTAGTAACAGGTCGTGACGGCGCTCCCCAGCCCCGCTCCCGAGCGGCCAGGCTCGCTCGCACCGGTACGCCTCGCGGCTGACCTGCTGCACGAAGCGCGCGCCCGGGAGCGGGTGGCCTGTATCCCCGACGCGGTCACGGCGTACGAGGCGGCGATCGCCGCAGCCGAGTCCGCGAGAGAGCCTGCGGTGTTGGCCGAAGCGATCCGGCGCCTCGCCGTCCTGCGCCATCGTGGGGGCGAGTCGGCCAAGGCGCGGGTGCTGTGCCACCGGAGCCATACCGTCGCGCGCCAGGCCGGCGACACCGTGCTCGCCGGTGAAGCGCTCAACACGCTCGGCGGCATCGACTTGGAGACGGACGCCATCGCTGATGCCCGCCAGAACTTCCTCCGCGCCCTGGAGCTCGGGGGGCACAGCCGCGAGCTCCGCGCGCGCGTCGAGCAGAACCTCGGCATCCTCGCGAACATCCAGGGCGACTTCCCCGAAGCGCTGGCGCGCTACGGGCGGTCCCTCGAGGCCTGCCGCGCGGCGAACGACGAGCACGGCTGCGCCCTTGCCTACCACAACCTCGGCATGGCGAGCACAGACCTCCAGCACTTCGACGACGCGGAGCGCTACTTCCAACTGAGCTACGCGATCGCCGACCGCGCCGACGACGCCTACCTCAAGGGCCTGTGCCTCGTGAATCATGCGAAGGTCCACGTCACCCGGGGGCGATACGAGGACGCGCGGTGTAACGCCGAGACGGCGCTGGCGGTCTTTAGTCAGGTCGGCGTGGACAGCGCCAAGGCCGACGCGTATCGCGTTCTCGGCATGGTGTACCGCGAGACCGGCCGGCCCGCCCTCGCCGAGTCGCGACTCCGCTCGGCGATCGCCCTAGCCGCGGGTGCTGGCGCCGTCCTGAACGAAGCAGAGGCGTCGCGGGAGCTGGCCCTCCTCTATCAGGCGATGAACCAGAATCAGGAAGCGCTCACCCTGCTAAACGCGGCTCACCGTCTGTTCGGGCAGCTCGACGCGCGCGTCGAGCTGATCCACGTCGACGGCAAGGTGGCCGAGCTCGAGACCGCCTACCTAGCGGTGGTACGGGAG
>Ga0209648_10001663_pt1 | contig 18046 bp, 13 predicted proteins | sample GraSoi2013_115cm_FD_185830 | JGI IMG/M metagenome (GOLD analysis project Ga0209648, IMG submission 185830) | Grasslands soil microbial communities from the Angelo Coastal Reserve, California, USA - Sample 9_17_2013_115cm (SPAdes) (version 2) | ecosystem: Environmental > Terrestrial > Soil >...
ACACGCCGAAATTCCTGGCCTGGGCGAGACGGTCGCCTTTGATGTCAAGCACATCAGGCCAACTAATTTTACGCTATCTGCCCGCAGGCTTACCATATCTGTCCGTATGGCCCGTAAGCGTGATTATTAGTACTACTATACCACTCCACCCTACAAGAGCCAAAGTCCTGAGCCACCCCTGGATTGCCACTCCAATCAGTTATCGGATATTCATAACTGGTGGCTGGGCCTAACTGCTTACCGTTAAGCATTGCATTAGACCAGGCATTATACATGCCAGTATCCGTTCTGGCTAGTTGTACGTTGGCTGTTGGAAATAGCCGTTGTAGCTGCAAAAAGTAGCTATTCCAACGTAGCTGTATAGCTGTATCCATAAAGACTCCTTCTGAATAGGTAGGACGTGCTGGCTTGGGTACATTATTTATGTCATAAAGACCATAATGCATGGTGCTATCGTCTTGTAGCTTAAACCAAAATGCCGCTGCCACCCCACTCCGAAAAAACAGGTTATTAGCAGCACCCAGCCAGGTAGCCTGTTGTGTATAGCTAGCAGGTGGTGTTTGCCAGCCCCACTCGGTAATCCATAATGGCAAACCAGTCACCGCAGCCATTTGATCAATAGCTTGTTGATAGGCGGTGATTGGCATATAAAGATGCTGCCCTACATAGTCAAACGGTAAGCTCCCTCCCCATATTCCCTGCCCAAATGAGACAGTAGCCATCAGATAGTCGTTGCCAGAGTGTAAACCATTTGAGTCTTGAAATGCAAAGATGCCTCCGCTTATGAGAGGTGCCTTGTCATGTTGGTTGTCTTTAATGCGTTTAAGCAACCAGGCAAAGTTACTTGGGTAGATAAATGTGCCGCCAACACCATAGCTAGTAGTCCATGCATTCGGCTCATTCCAGACCTCCCAAGCGTCTATCTGGCCTGCGTAGTGTTGACTAAGCATGGAGAAGGCTTGCCCCATTAGATCTATAAATGGGTTATCTCCATTGCCACCCCCTGCCTCTACACTATTAGCCGACCACTGTGCCTGATTGCAACAAGTCACCGTACCACCATCTAGTAAACCAAGTATTTTGAGTCCGGCAGAGTTGGCAGCAGAAACTACCTGATCCATCTGATGAAGGCGTGTGGTATTGTCTGCTGCCTGAGTTACCCAATCAGCATACTTATTCCACCCTCCACCCACTGAAAGTCGTATCCAGCCAGCACCAGTAGACTTTATTTGTTGGACTGTATTTAGGACTGAGCCAGGGAAGTTTATATTTCCATTGGCGTCCATTGACCAACCTGTGTTCAATCCAAAGATCATTTCGTCTCTACTATTCCCTCATCTAAGTCGAGTGTGATTTCTAACGATAAGTCAATTCCATATGCCTTCTCTAAAGAACGTTCCATTGCGTCCTGCATGGCATGCGCTTATATTAAGAGGTCTTCTCGCAAATTATTCAGCCTACGAAGATAGTCTACCCTCTCTTTTGATGTTTCAATCCCGCAAGCGGGCGGCGGCCTCTTGAGCCTTCCACCTCCATTCTACTCCATCCGTCAACCGTACAGTTTGACGGGAGGGTAGCAAGTAATTCATAAATCGAAAACGAACATCGCCTCTCGATCAAAATAGTAGCAAGTAATTCATAGCTCAAAGCGCTCATACATCAAAAGAGTAGCAAGTAATTCATAGCTCAAACACCTATTTCACTTGCAGGACAAACGTCCTGTTTTCCTTGACAGCAGCAAAACTCCTTTTGCAGCGTCTTAAAAAAGACCAATTTCACCCAACAAAAGGAGTTGTTTGTGATGATACCCTCTTCTGATCTCTTTGACCAGTCGGTGATGACGGCTCTGCTTGAGCACGATCCGGTGGTTGAGCAGTATCGCGCCTTCTTTTCTCTGTTTGCGTGGTCTGTCGTCGATGACTGGCAAGCTCAGCGTTCGGCTCGTGGACGCCCCGCTCATCCTGAAAGCGCCTACGTGAAAGCCTTCCTCATCCGCCAAAACGAAGGGTTCCTGTACACGACTCAACTGCGCCGTTTCCTGCTCAAGCATCCCCTGCTCGTCATCGAGTTGGGCTTCCATCTCGTGCTTGATCCAAGCTGCCCATATGGCTTTGATGTCGAAGAGACGCTTCCTTGTCGCTACTGGTTCACCCAGAAACTGCGCCTCTTGGATCGCAGCTTGTTACAAGACCTCTTGCATGCTACTGTCAGTGCTCTCATGCAGGAGATCCCCGGACTGGGCGAGGTGGTGGCCTTCGATGTCAAGCACATCTTTGCCTGGGTACGCGAGAACACCCCTAATGTCTACGTCAAAGGCCCCTTCAATGTGACCCACCTTCCCAAAGGGGACCCTGACTGCCGACTGGGCGTCAAGAAAAGCAGCAACCAGGAGCAGCCCGATGGCTCCAAGAAAGAGAGAAAGGTCAGCCTCTTTGGCTACGGGACTGGGGTCGCCGCCTGCACTGACCCCGTGTATGGCGATGTGGTGCTAGCCGAGTACACTCTGCCTTTCAACGAAGCTGACGTCACCTGGTATCGCCCCCTCTTCCAGCGAGCTGTCGTTGCCGCCAACCAGTTCCCTATCTCTGTGACCGCTGATGCCGCTTACGACTACTGGTACGTTTATGAGACGGTGGCTCACGGACCTGGATCGCTGCCATCCCCCTCAATACCCATGGCCACGAAGAAGTCCCTCGCGACCCTGATGACACCCCGCGAGGCTTTAGCAGGCTTGCGCATGCATCCTACCTTCCAATTTCAGCATACCAACGGCTTTCGCGCTCAGCGCTTTCGCTGTCCGTTGCTGTTTCCTCACCCAACAGGAGCAACGTGTGCTCATGCGCAGTTCAACAAAGCCAAGGGGTGTGTCAAAGACCCGAATTGGGAGAAAGGCGGGCTGATGCGAGCCCTGCTCGATCGCTCCGGCCCGCTCTACAAGATCATCTACAACCAGCGCACCTCCTGCGAACGCATCAATAGTCAAGCGCAAGCACTCGGCATCGAGCGTCCAAAAGTCCGCAATATCCACTCGGTACGAAACCTCAATATCCTGATCTATTTCGTTATCAACGTGCGAGCCCTTGCGAAGGCCAAATCCAGCAATAAAGGACTTCTACAAATGAATTAGTTGCTACCCTTTCCTCATGAGGGATGCCACATTCAGGGCATATCCACTCACGCACATCAAGCGAAAACGAGTCGAGAATATGTCCACAGTCAAAGCAGCGTTTGGAGGACGGATATCACTTGTCGATTTCGACAGGGTTTCGCCCACACCACTGTGCTTTGTATTCCAGTTGGGACACAAACTCACTCTAACTCACGTCACTCATCGCTTTGGCAAGACGGTGATTCTTGACCATGTTCTTGACGTGCAAACTTTCGACGCAGATGGTTTGGTTTTCACGGATCAGGCGAGTTGAGAGTTTATGCGAGTTTGTAGACCCTCACGTACGAGACGTACATCTTCTGGGGAAAAACGGTAGTGGAATCGGGATTTCCGGCCCACCCCCCAACCGGGACATTCAGAAGAATATTGAAAGGATGGTTGAAAACCCAATCTGCCTGGTTCGTGAGAGTAGTTCTACTCAGAGTGGCATAGTGAATACCATCCATAAGGAAGTAAAGGTGGTCGGGATCCCATTGCAACGCAAAGACGTGGAAGGCATCAGCGAAAGCCCCGTGCTGCAGCGTGTAAGAACCGGTGAAATATCCTGGACCATGCACCGTTCCATGAATAACAGCTGGCTCTGAGCTAATATTCTCCATTACGTCAATTTCGCCACAGGCAGGCCAGCCAACCGTCGCACAATTGTCGCCACTCAGCCAGAAACCCGACCAGACTCCCTGGCTGTAGGGGATTTTGATGCGGGCTTCGAGAAGTCCGTAGGTAAAGCTAAAATGGCCGCTGGTAGTTATCCTGGCAGAAGTATACTGGCAGGGACCATACCAGCACTGATAGCTCCCACCATCGCCCTTGCGAGCTTCAAGTACCAGGTGGCCCTGGCCGTCCTGGTAGACATTCCGGTTTTCGGTATCGTAGTCCAAGATTGGAGGCTGAGTCCAGCCGCCACCCCCAGTTTGAGGGGACCACTTGTTCGGGTCTGGAAGGGCTCCTCGTGGTCCATTGAACTCATCGCTCCAGACAAGCTTCCAGGGGGAAGCCTGACCTTTGGCTGTTGCCATTGCTATTCCCGTTGCCGTTGCCGTGGCTATTGGCGTTACCGCTAGTGTTGTCCTTGTATCAGGTGCCCCTCCCAAACTGGCACACCCCGTTAAAGGATAAATAGCTAATAGCCCCACAATCCCGGTCAGGATAATTGTAACCCTCAAAAATCGTCTTCGCAGGCGCAACCGAGCACCTGACAGTCCTACCTTCATTGACTTCACCTCTTACAAATTGATATCCTTCTGATACCTGCTCGTGATTTTACCCGATTCCGCGATTAGATGGCAAAGTTCATACAAGGAATAGGAGTAACTACTCAGTTCAGAAGCCCAAGCGATAGGAACAGGCTTTAGTTGGTCAACCTGTTTCACCTGCTTTCTAGCCTTCTTGAATAGTCAGGTTTCGTTTTAATAACCACTTCATGTGATTTTTAACTGTTTCTCAACTAACTCTCAATTTGCACGATGCAATACGATGATACAATCACTTTGAAAGATCCATGTGCTTAATTTGAGGTATCTGAAGACATTGGAGTACGAGAAATTAGTCTACCTAAATTTGGCCCAAAATAGCGACAGGTAGGCCAGCCCTTGAAGAGCTTGCCAAAAGCATGGCGATGCTCCATAGCTAATGAAGAAACGAAAAAGCTTTCATTAGGAGGAGCAACACCATGAACGAGTCTATCACACCGACAACGAACCATTTTAGCCCGGCTGCGAGTTTGGCAGCCCTGGGAGTAAAGTTGCGTCAACTTGATCTGTTTGGTCCGATCCGTACCGAGGTCCAGATTCGGCAGAAAACTGTCAAACACACGCCCGTGGACAAGCTCTCTGATGCCTTTATTAGCCTGTTGGCCGGAGCTCATGGGTTGGTAGAAATCAATACACGCCTGCGAACCGATCCGGCTTTGCAGCACGCCTTTGGACGCCAGGCGTGTGCCGAGCAGTCGGTGGTGCAGGAGACCCTGGATGCCTGCACCGCAGCAAATGTGATGCAACTGCAGCACGCGCTGGATGAGATCTATCGACAACACAGCCAAAGCGTTCAGCATGACTACCAAGCCAACTTTCACCTGCTGGATGTGGATATGAGCGGCCTGCCGTGTGGCCCCAAAGCCGCTTTTGCCACCAAAGGCTACGAGGCCTCGCACTATCACCGCCGTGGGCGGCAAGTGGGCCGCGTGCTGGCCACGCAGTATGAGGAAGTGGTGGTTGATCGTCTCTTTGCCGGCAACGTCCAGTTGATCAAGGCCTTGCAGCCGTTGGTGGAAGCGGCTGAGACCACTTTGCACCTGGACGAGGCGAAACGAGCACGCACGATTATCCGCGTGGATGCCGGTGCCGGGACCCTGGACGATATCAATTGGAGGCTTTCGCGGGGCTATGAGGTCATGGCCAAAGAGTACTCGGGGCAACGCGTGCTGCGCCTGGCCAAAACGGTCACTGAGTGGGTCCAGGACCCGGACTGGCCCGAGCGCTCGTTTGGCTGGGTGACTGAACCCCCTACCGGCTATATGCGCCCAGTCCGGCGCATTGCCGTGCGCTGTCGCCGACAAGACGGCACCTTCGCCTCTGGCGTGCTGATCTGCTCGTTGTCGGCCCAGCAGGTGCTCGCCGTGCTGGGGCGCCCCAGCTCGCAAGCAGCCGATCCGGTTGCCGTCTTGGCCGCCTACGTGACGTTCTACGATCAGCGCGGAGGCGGTATCGAAACCAGCTTCAAAGGCGACAAGCAAGGGTTGGGTCTCACCAAACGCAACAAGAAGCGCTTTGAGGCGCAACACATGCTGGTGCTGCTTGGCTCTTTGGCCCACAACGTGGTGGTCTGGGCACGTCGCTGGTTGGCCGTTCCCCAGGTACAGCAGTGTGGCATCTTGCGCATGGTGCGTGATGTCTTTCATGTCAGTGGCTTTCTCTGCTTTGATGCCGTTGGTTCGGTTGTTGCCATTGTCCTAAACCAAGATGCTCGTTTGGCACACTCGCTCGCCCAGTCCCTGCGTGCCTTACTCGCTCCTTTACACATTGTCGTTAGCTTGGGCGAAACTTAGGTAGTCTAAATGTCAACTATTACATGGAACGAAAATAGAATGAGATAAGGAGGGCGGCATTTCCTCCTTTTGCCTTCAGACAGAGGTCTTCATGCCGCAGTAGTCGATGGCTTATCAACTTAGAAGTATCAGAAACATCGCTGGCAGAGCGACATCCACCAAGCAGAGAGCAGGCAGGAGATACGTGCGGGTAAGGGAAGCTATTTACTTTCTTTCGATTCTCCTCCCGACTGTGGGCGCGTGCCTGAATCTCTTCACGGTCGGCTTGCTCCGCAGGCAGTATAGGGGACTCGTGTACAATATCTGGGCCCTTCTACGATCGCAGTACTTCACCAGGCGACTCATCGCGCCTGTGGCACTCACCTCGCTCGTGCCCGCTGCTGAAGTGGATATGCGGCTCTGTATGCAGGAATGGGTTATGGGGAATGTCAGCATCTACGAGTTGCTCGTCCTGGTCGAACTGTTACGGGTCCACCATCCCCTCGCCTGCTTTGAGATTGGCACATTTGATGGGCGCACGACGCTCAACATGGCGGCCAATACGCCTGAGGAAACCGTGATCTATACCCTGGATTTGCCCCGCGAACAAATGAATGATACGGCCTTCCCGCTCGACTTATTAGACCTGAACGTGGTGGATAAAGAAATATCAGGTGCCCGCTATCGCGGAAGGGTGTGGGAGCGCAAAATTCGGCAGCTGTACGGAGACTCGGCGACCTTCGATTACACCCCCTATGAGGGCAAGATCGATTTTATCTTTATTGATGGGTCGCATACCTATGACTACGTGGTGAGTGACTCACTCAACGCTATCAACCTGCTCCGCAATGGCAAGGGCATCATCCTCTGGCATGATTACATCACTTGGCCCACCGTGCAAAAGGCCATCAACTTTCTGCACTCCACTGACAGAAGGTTTGCCAACACGCGCTTCATCGAAGGCACGGAGTTCGCCTGCCTCATCTGTGAGTAGGAGACGGCATTATCATGTTAATGCTTCATACCGGCGAGCTTTTTCACTATGCTCTCTTTAGACTTATTTGTATAATTTGGGTGAGTGCACCTATGATGCATATGCCTGTGATGATTACCAATGTTGTTGGGGGGGACCAGTGACCCGAGTACGTCTGAATGCCTGCAACAGCTGCATCAATTGCTAAGCTCAAAGCAATAGCGAGCGTCCATTCTGTAACTGGCTCTTTCAATTGAAAAAAGCGTATGAGCATCATGCCAGGGCAGACACACAAAAACCACATCACAACAATGGGCCGCCCCACCAGGTCTGGAAAGGCAAAATTTACCAGGCTGGCAGCCAGGCAAGAGAGAATAATTACCACGGGCCAGGCCAGTTTCAAGACATACCTCCTCCTGTGAAATAATGATATACGAGTTGGGATTATCCGCCTATTCCAATAAACTGCAGTATCTGCGCATCAGAATTGGAGTATATTAATTTAAACTCCCCAGACTGGAGCATTCCTGCTTCTAAACGTTGCAGCGTGTTACCTGGCAGCCCATCCCATGCGGTCGCCAGAACCTGCTGCTCCTGTGAGATAATGATGTACGAGTTGGGGGTATTCTCGCCCTCAATAAACTGAACAAGAGCTTTGATATTCGTATGAATAACCGCGTCTGGGAGGGAGTACATCAGAGACTGAATGTCGTATTTTTCGTAGTCCTCAAAAAACAAGGGAGAATCATTCCAGCCCTCGAGAATGAGGGCTTTGGCTGGAGCAATCTGATACAAATATTGCACCGCATTCCATTCGGCATAGCTTACATAAGCCACGCGCTCATCCCCATAGCGCGTGAAGAAGAAGGCGCCGAGCAACATCAAACTAGCCGCTATGATTGCCGCCGTCCTCCACGGAGCAGTTGTACGTGTACGCGCCATGAACATCGGATTTTCGCAAAATAGCGCCGCGGCAAAGAAAACCATGAAAGGCTCTGTAAAGAGATAGATGCGCATAAGCATCTCACCGCCATACCCTTGCGCAGCTATCAAAGGAAATCCCGCGAGAGCCGGTATGATGTAGGTAATGTCTCGATGTCCCTGCCGCAGGCGTTTAATACCTCCAAGAAAGGCCAGGAGCCAGAGCAGGACCGTCATATAGAGGCGCGTTTTAGCGACAATCTGGTAGAGTGGATCTCCTGTCAATTTTCCGGTGGTAATGCTCACTGGTATATTACCGAACAAGTCCCCAAGGGTACCAATCACCTCGTTGAGATGCTGGGACAGAAATGGCCGCGCCACGATCAAGATCCAGACCGCAGTCATAACGGCCATGAGGATAGGCAGCCAGGATGGGTAGCAGCGGCGGAATATAACCAGGGCAGACACACTTAACAGCGTGAAGAAAGGCGTTAGGGGATGGCTGAATACTACCAGCCCAAAGATAAAGATCAGGCAGCACAACAATCCTCGTCGTTGCCAGGGCTGAATAGCTGGAGATGGAGAATCTGGCGCTTTAATCCACGCTTGTAACTTTTGCCTGAATGAGGCATTTTTCCCCAGTTGTACCTGCTTCTTTGGGGGGAGTTTAAACCACTTCAAGAGTATCGCAATGATTACAAGATACAGAAAGAAATTCAAGCCCTGGGGGGAAAAGCTATCCTGTCCGACCCAGTTGGTGAGATAGAAGAACAAGAGGCTGAGCCAGACGAGGCGTTTATTTGTGGTGATCGATGTAAAGATCATGTACATCGGCCCGAAGTAAATCAGGTTGTAGAAAACTGGTGCCCACCCCGCATAGCTCAGAATGGTTGAGTACCCAAAGACTTTTGTAAAAAAGGCGCTCAACACGAAAAAGCCTGGCCAGTTAAAGTAGGTATCCAGGTAGGGATTTACAGTGCCTGTCCGCATAATATACTCGGTATACCCTGCATGCCGGTATATAGTGGTAATGTGAGGCATCTCTTCAATCAAGTTCGGAGTTGCGTAAAGTATCAGAATAAGGCAAACCAGGTGCAGAGCGAGAAGTGATACCCGCAACTCCTGGCGCTGCAAAGTTAGCGCAAAACTCACCACCAGAATACCAAGAGCCGCAATAATACCGGGCGAGAGTACCGAAATCAGGCCAAGATCGTTTAAAGCGTTGATCGATACATGTTGCAGCGAAATGGACCACAAAAAGAGGGCAAGGAGAGGAAGCAGAAACAGCATTACGTCCATCACGCCCGGTCGCTTGAAACCACGTGAAGCACTTGTGGCGCTTATCTTGCCTGTATCGATGAGCGATATATCCGGCATGGTGGGAATCGTCGGTGGGCGCCTAATCGTTGGCGGCGTGACAGGCTCGCCCTTGCTCGGGACGAGAGTCGTCGGCGGGCGACTGAGCGCTGCGAGAGCGGGCCTGATTACCGGCGGCGTGGCGGTCTGAGACCGCCAGGTGGGCTCGCCCTTGCTCGGGACGAGAGTCGTCGGCGGGCGACTGAGCGCTGCGAGAGCGGGCCTGATTACCGGCGGCGTGGCGGTCTGAGACCGCCAAGTGGGCTCCGACACGCGTCGAGAGGTCGTTGGCATACGCGCCTGCATGTGCGCTGTTGTTTGACGCAGAGGAATGACCGGCAGGATAGCTGTGTCCACTAGCCAGATAGGCGCTACCTTTTCATAGTACTCTGGCAAAGGTGCCTCCAGAGTACCCTTAGTGGACCAGAGAACCTTAGCCACAAAGGGAAGCATCCACAGCCCCTCAACCGTGATTGCGGCGAGCCAGCCCAGGCATAACCCTGATAATCCTCCCAGATACGCGCCCAGCACCGCCCCTCCTAATTCAAGCGTCCCACCACCCAGCATGCCAAATATAGCCGTGGCTATGCGATCGTGAATACGACAGAAGGCAATGTAGTGATTTTTAATGATGGCTGGAAACGCCGCCAGCAGGAGAATGCGCAGGCACCAGGTCGCCTGCTCCGCGTAGGCGCTGCCAAACAAACCCAGCACCAGCTTTGTTCCCCAAAAAAGTATCACGATTGTCACCAGGCAAACGACAAAAGCAATTCCTATGGTCGTGCGTGCTCTCTTCCTCAGGGAGTATCGCTCTGCCGAATTCATCGCGTGCAGAACCATGGTCAGCGAGTAAGGCACAAGAAAGACAAAACTGGCGATCATCCAGGAGACATAGAACCAGGCATTTACTTTTGCCGTAAGCAGTATTGTGACCAGCACCGGCAGGAGTTGCGTGGGAACTTGTAGCACCAGGTTAAGCAAGTGATGCCGCAACGCTGCTGGTCCCAACTTGCGCAATAACTGCCACCGCGGGAGATACGCTTTGCCCCGCCACCCTTTCTTGACGAGAGTATAGCCAAACAAGACAACCACAGAGAGCGCCATACCCATTGTCCAGGCCGCATAAACCGTCATTCCCGTCTTACGCGACAAATACAGCCCGGCTGCATATAGCAAAACCAGCTTTGCAACAGAAAAGAAAGCATTGCGCCAGAACTGCAGGTTTCCTTGCAAGACGCCTATCATTGCTTGATCAAGCACCGTTGTAGCTGCCAAAAGACCCACACCTACAGCGAAGACGACTATATCCAGGGCACTGGCCCGTAGCGGAGCAAATTGCGTGGAGATATAAGGAGCGAAAAATGCGAAAAGAATGCCAATGACCCCTCCAACTCCTCCTGCTACAACGAAGCCGGTACTGATAAGCGAAACTTCCTCTCCTGGCTGGCGTGGCAGTTCAGTGATCAGCAACGTTCCCAGCCCGAGCATGCCAATACTCCCCAGCAACATCATTGTCGAGACAGTAGCAGAGGCAAGACCTATCGCTTCTGGAGTATACTGGCGCGCGGCTACCCACCAGTAAGCAAAGCCCAGACCTGAGGTTACCGCTGTTGTCCCTATCAGTGACCCGGTATTGATCAGCATGACTCGATTAGCTTTTATCCACTGAAAGGCAGCCTTTACAACCCCTATAAGCCTTATGCGCAAATTTCACCTGCCAGAAGTCTCAAATAAGCACTTTCTGAGAAGAAGTTTTTTCTCTCCACACGTAGACTTGATTATCACATGCTTTTATTGATCTGACGAGATATGAGTGACATCTTTCCTATCTATCAGTGAATCGATATTTGAGATAAAGGAACGGTCCCTGAAGCATCCCTTTCCTCTCTAACCTGGTCAGCTCTTTGGGAAAGTGAGTAGATTTCTTCTGGTTTTTCGCAGATCGAGGACTCAAGATATAGAAGAGGCCCTGAGGCAGTCGGACAACAATCCTGAACAGAAGCAATGGATTAGCAACTACGATCTTGGTCAGATGAGCTGTGGGGCCAGTTCCATAGTGATACATTTGTTTTCGTAAGCTGGCGTAATCGCGACGATGCTCGTGATAGGCGAAAGATGCTGGCTCGTAGACCAATCGATTCCCGCGCATAATCACCCGGAAAAAAGCGGCCAGGTCTTCACCTCCAGTGCGCCTTCCGGCGCCAAGGGTGAGGTCAAAGCCCCTTTCCTCTTGAAGAAATCTTGCGGTAAAAGCCATTCCTGCGCCTGTGCCAAATCCTCCTGCTGTGAAGGGATAGAGAGGAGTATCCTTTCTCCCACTTTTCCGGTCGAAGACACGCCGGGTGAAACCTTTATTAAACCCGCCAAATTCTTCAAACCAGAGCTGTGCAGGAGTTTCTAGCTCCAGTGGCAGAATCAGGCTCGTGACGCAGGCCACATTCTCTGCCGCCTCGAACCCTCTGGCCAGGCCAGCCAACCAGTAGGCATCCACGACCACATCATCGTCGGTGAAGGCGATAATCTTCCCTCGCGCTTCCACAATGCCTCGATTGCGACCAGCAGACAGTCCTGGGCGGTCTTCGCGCACATAACGTATCTTCGGCTCATCTGCGTAGGTCTGCTGGATGAGATCAGCCGTTGCGCTGGTGGAGGGAGCGTTATCTACCACAATCACTTCATAGCCTGGATATTGCAGCGCCAGCAGCGCTGACAAACAACGGGCTAAACGGTCGGGGCGATCCCGCGTGGAGATAACCACGCTTGCAAAAGGAGCCCGCTGGAGAAAGGCTTCGCGTTCTTGCACGCACCTGGGGGTATGCCGACCTGGCAAACCCGACGCATCGAGCTTGGTCACCTCTGGCAATCCATCCTCGCGCAGGTGCGCATTGATCTGCTCTCCCAGGGCTTGCCAGATGTGCCCGGCGCAGACCTCCGCATTTGCTCCTGATTCGTCCAGCGGCAGCTCAAGCAGACCGAGTGGTTGTGTATGCAAGCGGATGAGACATTGGGCGCGCTGGTACCGCTGACCGGTTTTCTCATTGGTGACTGAGATGTCTAGAAGAGGTTTGCCGATCTCAATTTCGCAGATACGTATGGGCGAGAAGCTTTCTCCTGATTGGAATGTAAGCCTCGACCGTTCTAGAAGAGTCGTATTTTTCAATTCTTCATGCTCTCCACTGGGGATTCCTGGGGTTGATCCGAAGAAACACCTTTTTTTGTCCTGGCTGCACTGGCTCTTGCCTGTGCGAGAGCCAGTCCCTGCCGTGTCCAGCCTTCCGCCCAGCGACTCCGCACGTAGACCAACGGCCCTCGAAGCCACCCTTTCCGTTCAAGACGTTTCAACTCCTGCGGATAGTGAATAGCCTCTTTCTTTTCTTCTGGTCTGGGCGACCCATAGCGCCAGAGAAAAAGCAAGGAGCGCGCAAACTTGTTGAGGCAATCAAAGATCAGCAAAGGGTGATCGATGATGATCTTGGTCAGGTAGGCGGTGAATCCTACCCCATAACCGTAGAGTTGTTTTTGTAGGTCTGTGTAGCTACGCCGATGTTGATGATAAAGCAAAGATGCTGGTTCGTAGACCAGGCGATATCCACCTATGATCACACGAAAGAAGGCTGCAGTATCTTCTCCCACAGATAGAGCCGGATCAAAACCGCCCTCTTCCTGAAGAAAAGTCGCGGTGAATGCCATGCTCCCTCCTGAGCCACATGCACCTACGATATAGGGATAAGCAGGCTTCTTCCACCGGTGTTCGCGCAAGTCAAAAATACGCTGGGAAAATCCCCTGGTAAAACCGCCGTAGGCCTCAAACAACAACTGCGCGGGAGTTTCCAGATCCAACGGCAGAATCAGACTCGTGACGCAGGCCACATTCTCTGCCGCCTCGAACCCTCTGACCAATCCAGCCAACCAGTAGGCATCCACGACTACATCATCGTCGGTGAAGGCGATAATCTCTCCTCGCGCTTCCATAATGCCTCGATTGCGACCGGCAGACGGTCCTGGGCGGTCTTCGCGCACATAACGTATCTTCGGCTCATCTGCGTAGGTCTGTCGAATGAGGTCAGCCGTTGCGCTGGTGGAGGGAGCGTTATCTACCACAATCACTTCATAGCCTGGATATTGCAGCGCCAGCAGCGCTGGCAAACAACGGGCTAAACGGTCGGGGCGATCCCGCGTGGAGATAACCACGCTTACAAAAGGAGCCCGCTGGAGAAAGGCTTCGCGTTCTTGCACGCACCTGGGGGTATGCCGACCTGGCAAACCCGACGCATCGAGCTTGGTCACCTCTGGCAATCCGTCCTCGCGCAGGTGCGCATTGATCTGCTCTCCCAGAACTTGCCAGATACGCGATGCATATTCGTCAGGAGATAGTTCACCTGTATCAAAGGTAAAATCCACCTGGCCCAGTGGCTGTGTATGCAAGCGCACAAGGCAACGCGCACGCTGATAGTACTTACCTTTCTTATCATCAAAAGCTGATATAGTAGGAAGCGGTTGTTCCAGATCGACTTCCAGTAGACGCACAGGGATATAATCTAATAATTGATCATCAATAATATCTCGTGCTGCATCTAACATCATAATAACTACCCTTCCCGGTAGATACTTGCGTTCGTTATTGAGCCTGCACAGCGTAGGACAAGTCGCAACACAGGAGTTCGAGCGCGAGCGTATATTGTATATACCGAGGTTAGAGGCGATGCACCACGACCGGTGAGGAGCGATGCAAATTTCTCTATAGTAGCATCAGCACTGACCTGAAAGCGAGCTAAGGAGAATGGATCCGAAGTCTCCGAACTCATCGCAGACCTGACAGCGCAGGCAGATGTGTAGCCTGCTTCTCGGACGAGTTGTCGTACTCGGGCAGTATGATACCCATAGGGATAAGCAAAACTGAAAATTTCCTGCTCCAGGTGGTCTGCTAAGAGTCTTTTGCTGTGTATAATTTCATCCCGGGCTAGAGGATGAGGCAGAGTGTCGAGTCGCGGGTGGGAATGACTATGCCCGCCACACTCTACACCACTCGCGCTGATCTCGATCAATTGATCCCACGTCAGCATGCGGCGCGCACTCTCGCCCGCGGGCTGTAACCGACGGCTTGTTCCGCCGACAAAGGCAGTTGGAACATAAAGTGTTGCAACAAAGCCATATCGCTTCAGCACTGGAAGGGCTTCTGTAAAAAAATCAGCGTAGCCGTCATCAAACGTTAAAACAACAGGTCGTTCAGGTAGGGTGGAACTTATAGATGCTCCGTGAGCCCGCGCCTTTATGAACTGTGTGACGGTGATGGCTGTATATGCATGCTGGTGCAGATATGCCATTTGGTCAGCAAATAATTCTGGCGACACAGTAAAGGGCCTGAATTTCGCTGTAGCGTGCCGCGAAATGCTATGGTACATTAAAATGGGTACTTTCTTCTTTTCGTGCCCAGCTAGCATCATATGTAGCCTTTCTCGATCAGGTGAAAAAATCATTGTGTTTAGTGAATTAGCCTTCTACCTCGGTGTTAAACTTTGTCAGACTGTGGTATTTCGATGGCGAAGAACCCTGTTTTGGAGTGAGAATATCTTCTCATTTTGCTTCCCAATAAAAATGCACTTCCTATCAAATAGCCTGCCGTTGTCGCCGCTAACCCACTGATAATGGCTCCCGCTCGGGCAAGTCCAGCCAGGTCATGATGAAAAAGAGTATCGGTCAAGCCATGCATGACTGCCTGCGGTAGAGTTCGGAATGTGTAGGTGCGTTCAGATGCAAGGCTATCTTTTGCCCCTACATGCCGGGCTACAACCGCCTTCGCTAAACCCTCGACATAGCAGCGCGAATAGAAATAGCGCCAGCATGTACGACTGCCGGGTACACGGTGGAACACTCTAGCTTCCGGCTGGTAAAGGAATACGCCTTGAGGCCAATGCTGCCGGGCCCGAATGCATAATTCAGTCTCTTCACACCCCCCCGCGTGCCGCTTGCCTATACGCTCGATCTCACTATGGAAATCGCCTGCAGTATCGAAAACCTCGCGCCGGATGGACATATTGGCACCGATTGGATTACGTATGGTTGAGGCAGTTTGGGGCATACCGCGGTAGGTGCAACCCACGACCCAGTAAAATTCTTCTGGCAACCAGGTCGGCTTATTATCCACCCAGGATGGGGTAACCGCTCCACCTGTCCCCAGCACGTTCGGATCAGTATATCCTTCGGTGAGAAACATCAACCAGTCCGGCATTGCCACGGCATCGTCATCAAGGAAAGCAATAATCTGGCCCTTTGCTGCGGCGAGGCCACTATTACGCGCGCCTCTCAGCCCACGTGCCTCTGCGTTCTCCACCACAATCACATCCGGTATATGATCCTGCACACGTTCCAGTAACTGCGGGTTATGGTCAATCACTATGATGATCTCAGTGGCTGGCAACGTCTGCTGTCGTACCGACTCTATGGCAGCTACCAGGTCATCCCATCGCTTCTCAGTGTAAGCACAGATAATCACGGAAATATCTTGTATCATGTATGTTATCCTTCAAACTTTACCTGGTAAATAAACTGTGTGCGTTGGCACCTACAAAACGATTTCCTCAGATTTCAACACCTGTTCGACAGCAGAGATAACAGGCTCAACTTGAAGAGGCTGTGGCGCAAGGGATGGTTTTCTCTTACGCTCTCTCAGAATCGTTTTTAATACCCGCCAGCCATCCCTAAAAATTTTCAGATTGCTCGTACCGTGAATGCGTTGGTACTCAAAGCTGGGGACCTCGGCAATCTTGAGGCCAGCCCGGTGCATCCGTATATTTATCAACGTCTCCACTTCAAATCCATCACTATCTATAGCCACATAGTCCAGTCAGTGTTTCCAGAAGGCGTTGTAGCCGTAGCATAAATCGCTGAAGCGCGTTCCAAACAGCATATTGACCAGCCTGCATAATCCATAATTGCCGATGCGCCGCAACATCGTGATATCGTGGCTCCCACCGCCTTTAGCAAATCGCGACCCTTTGGCAAAATCATTTCCAGCCAGCAGCGCCTCAACAAAAGTGGGAATTTCTTGCGGGTCTGCCGATCCATCGGCATCCAGTAGCACGATGATATCGCCTGTAGCGACCTCCAGGCCCGCTCTTACGGCATCGCCCTTACCATTGCCCCGCTGCTCGACAACGCGAATGCCGGGCAGGAACTGTTGTGCGACTTCGATCGACTCATCCGTCGAATGCCCATCGACCAGTATGACCTCGCTGACGATAGTTGGAATGTGCGGCAATACATATTCCAGGTTTCTGGCTTCATTACGTGCCGGGATAATGACACTGATGTCGGGGCGCTGTTGACTCGCTAGCTTTAACATGCCTATGCTTCACTCCTCACTAGGTGATGGATACCAAGAACTCAACTTGAGCATTGGCCGTAACTGCTATGCTTGGTGCATATTTTTACATCCCTGCAGCTCAACAATGAAAAGGCCCGCGTATTGTATCGTGGCCTTGAAACATCTTGAACTGTTCACAAGGATCTTTAAGGATAATTTTAATATTGTAGGGTATATTGCGGGTTGAGGAGTGGTTGAGAAACGGTTAAGAAATGGATAAATTGGCAGCTAGACTTTATCCAAATTTAGGCGGCAAAAGCGGATGCCATATCAAATTTTGTGTAATGGTACATAGCAGAAAAGCCCGGAAGCCAGGCCTGGACTGAGTTTAGCATCTTATCGTTGTACACCGTTACACAACATTCGGCATGGCATCAAAGTGAGCGTGTCCGTGAGACGCTCGAACAAAGCCCGTGGAATCTCCACCATATCGGGTTTGGCCGGTGACAGGCAAAAAAAGAGTTACTGGCCAAAGCTACTGACGTACGAACGCCAGCGTATCTGCAAACGTCGGGAGGGCTTTGCTGTACCAAGCAGCTTGACGCAAATGAGGAATGACTTAAGGCTTCCCCGTACTATTCCCATTCCCGTTGCCACCATGATTGCCGTTGCCATTGTTATTCCCATGGTCGTCTGAGCTGTTCAGGGTAATGGTGGTTGTTTGAGCAGCAGTGCCGTCGGGGTTCAGAATGCCTAGACGCTGCGGATGCTGGTTCCCGACCCAGTTTGCTACGAAGACATACCAACCGTTTTGGAGGGAACCACGAACATCCATCAACCGGCTATCCACCAGCAATTGCGCTCCTGGCTGGATATCCTCGCCAGCGATGCTGATCGTGGCTTGCCCGCCCTGATGCGCAGGCAGAACAATCTCAGCGCTCACCAGGTGCGGGACGCTATCACCCAGGCGCCCCAGTTCGTCAGTCGTCAGCAGGCGTTCTGATAAAGTCAGTTGGGGCAGGAGTCCCCGCAAGGTGTGATGTGCCTCTGCTTGCAGTGTCGCAAGCTGGCTTTCCACGCGGTCCTGCTCCGCCCCGGCAGGGAGGGCGTCGATGACTCTGGCGGCGGCGCTGATCCGCTGATCCAGCTCTACAAGCGCCTCGTTGTACGCCTGTACGTGCGCTGCATCCGCAAGCGTGACCAGCGTCTTGAGTCGATCCTGGGCAAATTGCAGGTCCAAGTGGGCCTGGTTTTCCGGGGAATGGGCCAGCGAGACCTGCATCTGTTGCTCCCAATGCTTCA
>Ga0209648_10001664_pt1 | contig 18042 bp, 11 predicted proteins | sample GraSoi2013_115cm_FD_185830 | JGI IMG/M metagenome (GOLD analysis project Ga0209648, IMG submission 185830) | Grasslands soil microbial communities from the Angelo Coastal Reserve, California, USA - Sample 9_17_2013_115cm (SPAdes) (version 2) | ecosystem: Environmental > Terrestrial > Soil >...
GGCGGCGGCCGGTCCCGTCGCACCCTTGAACAGTTCGCGCGCGGCGTCCTGCGGCGACAGCGTGAAGATCCTGTCGGTCAATCCCATGCGCCGGGCGAGCGCCTGGGCCACGTCGAAGTTGGATTGGGCTTCTCCGTGCGGCTTGGCCGCCTGCTGGCCCCACTGCATCCAATAGGCGCCATAGGCGCGATAGAGATCGTCGGTCTCGAGGTAGCTTGCCGCCGGCAGCACGATGTCGGCGTACTTCGCGGTGTCGGTCATGAACGGATCGTGCACCACGGTGAACAGGTCTTCGCGCGACAGCCCCTTCCGCACCTTGTGAACCTCGGGACAGGTTACCGCCGGATTGTTGGCCGAGATGTAGATCGCGCGGATCGGCGGATCCTTCATGTTCAAAAGCTCTTCACCCAGCCGCAGGTGGTTGACCATGCGCGCCGCCACCGGCCCCGACGGCTTGCGCACGGCGCCGTAGTTGAGGTCGCACGACGCCGCCGTCAGCAGCAGCGCGCCGCCGCCCTTTACCGCGTAGTGGCCGCTGACGCCGGGCAGCAGCGCCACCGTGCGCAGCGCCTGGCCGCCATGGGTGAGGCGGGTCATGCCCTCGCCGAGGCGAATCAAAGCGGCCTTGGCCTTGCCGTACAGGGCCGCGAGCTTCTCGATGTCGGCCACGGAGAGGCCGGTGATCTCGGCGGTACAGGCCGGCGTGAATTTCGGCAGGATCTCACGCTCGACCTTGTCGAAGCCCATGGTGTGCCGGGCGATATAGTCGCGGTCGGCAAGCTTGTCGCGCACCAGTATGTGCATGAGGCCCAACGCCAGCGCGGCATCGGTGCCGATCCGAATCGGCAGGTAAAGATCGGCCGCCTTGGCGCTGCGCGTGCGGCGCGGATCGATCACCACGATCGGCACGCCGCGCTTCTTCCGCTGCGCCTCGGCCAGCGCCCAGAAATGGACGTTGGTGGCGGCGAGATCGGCGCCCCACGAGATCACCAGGTCGGAATGCACGACATCTTCGGGATCGGCGCCGCCGACCGGGCCGAGCGTCATGTCCCAGGCCGTCTCGCAACAGGTGTCGCACACCGTGCCGGCCTGCAGGCGCGAGGTGCCCAGCGCATGGAAGAGGCCATTCACCAGGCCGCGGTTCATCAGCCCCTGATGGGCCGAGTAGGCATAGCCCAACAGGGCGAGGGGACCGCTTTGCGCGACGATCGCCTTCCACTTGGCAGCGATCTCATCGAGCGCCGCGTTCCAGGTGATCGGCTTGAACTGGCCGGAGCCCTTGGGTCCCGTGCGCTTGAGCGGCGTGCCGACACGCTCCGGCGAGTTCACCAGATCGGCGTCCCGGTTGACCTTGCCGCAGGCGAAACCGGCCGTGTAGGGGTGATCGGGGTCGCCCTGCACGCGCACGACCTTGCCGTCCTCGACATGGGCGATAAGCGAGCACATGTCGGGACAATCGTGCGCACAGACAACTCGAACGGACTTCGCCACACCCGTCTCCCCAAAAACAGAAGACGGAGTGTAACAGAGGCTTAAAAAACCTCGGCCTTACTTCTTCTTGGCCGCGCCCTTAGCTGGCGTCTCTTCGGGCTTGGCGCCGGTCGACTTGGTGCCCGCGCCCATACCGCTGGTCATGCCGAAGCGGTCCTTGAAGCGCTGCACGCGGCCGCCGCGGTCGATGCTCTGGCGCACGCCGGTCCAGGCCGGATGGGTCTTGGGATCGATATCGAGGCGCAGCGAGGCGCCTTCCTTGCCCCAGGTCGACTTCGTCTCGAACGACGTGCCGTCGGTCATGACCACCGTGATCTTGTGGTAGTCGGGGTGGATCTTCTCTTTCATGGCCTTCTCCAGCGCTTCAGGGCCGATTTCCGGCCGGCCAACGCAACAGGGCCGGGGATATACAAGCCCCGCCGTCCGGGGACAAGCCCACGTCATATACCTCCCCAGCGTAGCTGGGGAGGTGGCCCGAAGGGCCGGAGGGGTCGGAGGCTGTGTGAGCTTCCGACCCCTCCGCCTCCGCGCCTGCGGCGCTCCGGCACCTCCCCACTTCGTGGGGAGGATATGAGAGTTGTCTGGGGCCAAACAGCCCTGTAGACCGGCCGGGCCCCATGAGCGATTCAGCCTTCGAAAGCCTCGCCGACAGCCTGCTTGCCGCCCTCGAGGAGGGAATCGGCTCCCATGCCGATGCCGAGCTGCAGGGCGGCGTGCTAACGGTCGAGGGCAATGACGGCACCTGGCTCGTCAACAAACATGCACCCACCCAGCAGATCTGGCTCAGCTCACCGCAAAGCGGGGCGCGTCACTATGCCTACGATGCGGGATCCGGCCAGTGGAAGGATACGCGGGGCGGGCCGGACCTGATCGCCCATCTGTCGGGCGAACTGGGCGTCCCGCTGACATGGCATCCGCAATGAACCGATTCAGCGGCCTCAACCTGCTCGGCCCCTATCTCAGGCCCTATCGCGGCCGGGTGGCGCTGGCGCTGCTGTCGCTCCTCGTGGCCGCCGGCACTGTGCTGGCCTTCGGCGCCTGCCTGCGCGCCCTGATTGACCGGGGCTTCGCTCAGGGCCGGCCCGATGTCCTGAACTATGCGCTGGCCTCGCTGCTCGCGGTGGCGGTGGTGCTGGCGATCGCCTCGGGTGCGCGCTTCTACCTGGTCTCCTGGCTGGGCGAGCGCGTGGTCGGCGACCTGCGCCGCGACCTGTTCGCCCATGTCGTGCGGCTGGGTCCGGCCTGGTTCGAGGTCAAGCGTTCGGGCGACGTCATGAGCCGCATCTCGGCCGACGCGCAGCTCATCGAGCAGGTGATCGGCTCGTCGGCTTCGGTGGCACTGCGCAACACGCTGATGTGCATCGGCGGCGTGGCCATGCTGGTGATCACCAATCCCAAGCTGGCGCTCCTGGTGCTGGCCGTGGTGCCGCTCGTCGTGGCGCCGATCATCCTGTTCGGCCGCAAGGTCCGCGCGCTATCGCGCGAAGCGCAGGCACGCATGGCCGACATGGTGTCGGAAGGCGGCGAGACGCTCGACGCGGTGCGCACCGTGCAGGCCTTCGCCCAGGAGGATCGTGCCGCCAAGCGCTTCGGCGAGGCGACGGAACGCACCTTCGCCGCCGCCCGCGAGCGGATCGCGCGGCGTGCCGTCATGACGACGCTGGTGATCTTCATCGTTTTCGCTGCCGTCGGTTTCCTGCTGTGGATGGGTGGTCACGACGTGATCAGCGGACGCATCAGCGCCGGCGATCTTTCGGCCTTCGTCTTCTACGCCGTGCTGGTGGCGAGCTCGGGCGGCGCCATCAGCGAGACCATCGGCGACCTGCAGCGCGCCGCCGGCGCGGCCGAGCGCCTGGCCGAGCTCGGCGCCGAGCCGCCCGCCATTGTCGAAGCCGTCAATCCAATACCTCTGCCCAAGCCGGTGCAGGGCAGCGTGCGTTTCGAGGAAGTCTCGTTCCGTTATCCGACGCGGCCGGATTCGCTGGCGCTGCATCGCTTCGACTTGAGCGTCGCGCCGGGCGAGACGGTGGCCATCGTCGGCCCGTCGGGGGCGGGCAAGACCACGGTCTTCAATTTGCTGCTACGCTTCTACGATCCGGAATCGGGCACGATCCGCGTCGGCGGCGTCGACATCCGCGATCTCGGCTTTGCCGACTTGCGCGGTGCGCTCGCCATCGTGCCGCAGGAGCCGGTGTTGTTCACGACTTCGGTGGCCGACAACATCCGCTACGGGCGGCCAGATGCCGCCGACGCCGAGGTGCGGGCTGCCGCCGAGGCGGCTTCAGCGCTCTCCTTCATCGAAGCGCTGCCGCAGGGCTTCGACACCCATCTCGGCGCCCGCGGCGTGCGGCTGTCGGGCGGCCAGCGCCAGAGGATCGCCATTGCCCGCGCGCTGCTCCGTGACCCCGCCATCCTGCTGCTCGACGAGGCGACCAGCGCGCTCGATGCCGAGAGCGAGCTGGCCGTCCAGCAGGCGCTCGACCGGCTGATGCACAAGCGCACGACCCTGGTGATCGCCCATCGGCTGGCGACGGTGCAGAAGGCCGACCGGATCGTCGTCGTCGACCGCGGTCGTGTCGTCGATGTCGGTCGACATGTCGATCTGGTCCGTCGCGACGGGCTCTATGCCCGCCTGGCCGAGCTGCAGTTCAATCTCTCAGCCGCGGCGAGCTGACGGCCGATTCCAACTGTTGGGATCTGATCCCAACTCATTGAAAAAGTTGGCTAATCAGGCTCGGGGGCGTTCATATCTTTTCCTAAAGCGATACTTTAAGTTGGGCCAGAATTTCCTTGAATAACAGGACTCTATTTCATAGAGTTCATCCATATTTCTGCCGTGTTTTTCCCGATCACCAAAGGCTTCGCCATGTTCCTCCAGCTCCATTCCCAGCGAACCCCCCAGCGTGATGCGTTCAGCCGTCTGGCCGACTGGTGGCCGGCGGCCCTGATCGGCCTCGTGGCGCTCCTGGGCGCCCTTCCGGACAGCAACGCGCAGACGCTGCTGGGCCTTTAGGCGACATTCGTTCTACTGGCAGATCGAGCGACGCGGGATCTTCATCGCTGATTGGCACGCGTTTTCTTGTTGACCGTGCAACGCGACGAAGGACTCCAGGGTTCGAGTTGACGATGCCGTCGCTTGGGGGAGCTGTCCGAAAAGGACGAGCGCCTGGCGCGCATTGAATTTCGGACCACCGCGCTGTAGGTGTCGGAATATAACCTGATACAGGTTATATCGCGAAACCTCAGGTGATTTCTCATCAACTTCAACCTCTATCTGGACGATCAAACCGCCAAGGAATTGGACCGAACGGCCAAGAAACTGGGCGAGACGCGCAGCGGGTTGATCCGCAAGGCGCTGCGCGAATGGCTGGACAAGAAGACGCTCGGCAGCCCCGGCTGGCCATTGCTGATCCTGGAGTGGCAGGGCCTTCCCAACGTGCCGCCTTTCGAATCGTATCGAGGCGAATTGCTGCCGCCGCGTGAAGATGCCTTTTCGTGAAGTACTCCTCGACACCCATGTGCTGAGCGACTTTGCGCGCGGCGAACAGGCCGTGATGGCGCGGCTCCGTCGGGAGGCGCCGCCGCAATTGGCCGTTTCGGTAGTCGCGGAGATGTAACCCAGAATGCGCGGGAATTCGTTCGCGTCGGCGGGCTCGGGCTTGAGGATTGGCGCAACCGGTAAACTCCGGAACCTTGCAATCTGCCTCGGTTCAAAGCGAACGCAACAATGGTATGAACAATCCGCGTGCGAGAAGACCGAGGTTTTCGTCGTCAACGACGTCGATGAGATGGTACCAAATGTTGGCGTACATGGCGGCAAACGGGATATCGGGCGCCCGGCTACACGGTCGAGTAGCCCTCCTCTACGATGAAAAACCGGACGATCGTGTGGACACATGTCACGCCGCGGTTCTGCGAATATGGAGCCGTGCCAGCCCCGGCGAGAAGCATCGGCTGCCAGATCGATGTCTCGCTGAAATTCGTTCTGAACGGAATGTACTTCGATGAAATCCAAGCGCCGAAACCCGAAATCTTCGACCAAGCCGAACAAGGAACCCAAGCTCTTGCGCACCCATGCGCCCGCTGGTCTGTCGCCGGCGGACTGGCAACGCGGCTTGCGCCGCCAATTTGGCCGCGAGCAGGCCTTCGCGCTTGAAAACCTGGGCAGCGAACCGTTTTTCTCCGAGTTCCGGGTCGCCAATCCTGCTTCGAAATCCAGCTATCGCGTGGTCATTCGGGACCTGGGGCCTGGCGGCAATTTCTGTTCATGCCCCGATTACGCCACCAACGATCTGGGGACCTGCAAGCACCTCGAATTCACGCTTGCCCGGCTGCAGAAAAAGCGCGGCGCCAGAACGGCGTTTGCGCGCGGCTACCGGCCCGCATTTTCCGAACTGTTCTTGCGCAATGACGGCAAACGCAGCGTGCATTTTCGCGCCGGAACGGATTGCTCGCCGGCGCTGAGCGAGGTCGCCGCTGGCTTGTTCGACCCTGAGCGAGACGGGATGCTGCCGGACGAGCGCCTTGGCGAACTGGAGCGTTTTCTGGCAACGGCGTCGAAGTCCGGCCATGAGTTGCGTGCCTATGATGATGCACTCGACTTCGTCGCGGGAAAGCGGGATGCGGCGCGGCGGGCCTCGAAGCTCGATCAGCTCTTCCCGCGCGGTGCCGCGGATCCAGGGCTGCTGGCGCTTCTGAAGGTGCCGCTCTATCCCTATCAGGCCGAAGGCGCGCTGTTCGCCGTGCGGGCGGGCCGGGCACTGATCGGCGACGATATGGGACTCGGCAAGACCATCCAGGCAATTGCCGCGGCGGAAATACTGGCACGGCATTTTGGCGTCTCGAGAGTGCTGGTGATCTGCCCCACCTCGCTCAAATACCAGTGGCAAAGCGAGCTCACGCGCTTCTCGGGGAGACACGGGGAAAACGCGGCGCGCGTCATCAATGGCGGCCGGGCGCAGCGGCAGCAGGACTACGCCTTGGACGACTTCTGCAAGATCACGAACTACGAGAAGCTCAAGCCCGATCTCGACCTGATTGCTGCGTGGGCGCCCGAACTGGTCATCGTGGATGAAGCGCAACGGGTGAAAAACTGGAACACCATTGCAGCACGCGCCTTGAAGCGCATCGACAGCTCCTACGCGATGGTGCTGACCGGGACGCCCCTGGAGAACAAACTGGAAGAGCTGATTTCCATCGTCCAGTTTGTCGATCAGCACCGGCTAGGGCCGACCTGGAAGCTGCTGCACGAGCATCAGGTCAAGGACGAAGGCGGCCGCGTCACTGGCTATGCCGGGCTGGAGAAGATCGGCCAGACGCTGGCGCCGGTCATGATCCGTCGCCGCAAGTCCGAGGTGCTGCGGCAACTGCCCAGCCGAACCGACCAGAACCTGCTGGTGCCGATGACCGAGAAGCAAATGCTGCATCACCAGGAAAACGCCGACGTGGTGGCCAAGATCGTCCAGCGCTGGCGCAGGACGAAGTTCATCTCGGACATCGATCAGCGGCGCATGACCTGTGCGCTGCAGAACATGCGCATGTCGTGCAACAGCACCTATCTGCTCGACCGGGAGACCGACCATGGCGTCAAGGCCGACGAGCTGGCGGCACTGTTCGACGAGTTGTTCGCCGAGCCCAAGGCCAAGGCCGTGGTGTTCTCGCAGTGGACGCGGACTCACGACATCGTCATCCGACGCCTCGAGGCGCGTGGGTGGGGCTACGTCAGCTTCCACGGCGGCGTGCCATCGGACAAACGGCCGGCGCTGGTCGAGCGGTTTCGCGAAGACCCCGCCTGCCGGGTGTTCCTGTCGACCGATGCTGGCAGCACCGGCCTCAATCTGCAGCATGCTTCGACCGTGGTGAACATGGATTTGCCATGGAATCCGGCAATCCTCGAACAGCGCATCGCCCGCATCCATCGCATGGGCCAGACACGGCCGGTGCAGGTCGTCAATTTCGTCGCCAAGGGCACCATCGAGGAAGGCATGCTTTCGGTGCTGGCGTTCAAACGCTCCCTGTCGGCAGGAATTCTCGACGGCGGCAGCGGCGAGATTTCACTCGGCGGTTCGCGCCTCAACCGCTTCATGAAGGACGTGGAAAACGTCACGGGCAGCATGGGCGAGGGCGAGGCCATGACGCCGGCCGAGGAAGCGAGGACAGTCGTCACCGCGGATGACGCGGCATCCGCAGAGGATGCAAATGCGGATGAAGACATCGGCGCCGGCGAGATGGCGATCGCGCCGCCTGATGGGGGCGGAGCGCTACCGCTCGATACAGGTGCCGATCCGTGGCAGGCCCTGGCGCAGGTTGGTGCGCAGTTCGTTGCCGCTCTGGCGGCTGCCAACAATCCCGACGCTGTGGCGCATCCGTGGCTTCAGCGCGATCCAGCCACCGGCGGGCAATTCCTTAAGATGCCGCTGCCGGCACCGGAAACCGCGAGACAGCTCGCCAATGCGCTTTCTGCGCTCGCGGACGGCTTGCGAGGCAGGCTCGCGTGACAGGAGACGCTGGCGCTTTCTTTCCTGCAAGATCGAAGCGGCGCGCATTGAAATCAGAACCGCGACGGCGTATGTTCAACAAAATATTATTTTGTTGAACAAGGGATTATCGCCATGGCAAAGATATCGGCGAGCAAGCCGCCGGCACACGGCGGCAAGCCGGCGATGGGCCGTCCGGTCAGCGGCGTTGGCTCGATGAAGGTCGTTCGGCGTGACGCAAAGTCCGGCGACCTTGTTGTCAACAAGGCGCGGTTTGAGGCGGTCATGCAGGCTGCTGAACAATCTGGTCTTCTGAGCGAGAAGAGCGGCCGGATCGGCGGCAGAGTGAGCCCAGCCCTGATCAAACAGGCCAAGCGGCGGACAGGCATCGAGGCCGATACGGATCTGATCGAGTTTGCGCTGGCGACCGTCGCGCTCGAGGACAATTTCGCGGCGACGTTCAAGAAGGCTCGAGGCAAGGTCGATCCGGGGCTGAAGCTCGGCTTCTGAAGTGGCGGCGTTCGATTTCGACGCGGCGCGACGTTGGGCACGGTTCGATTCGCAAACGACGCTGGCGCGGCGAGGCGACGAAGAGCTTCCGTTCGCCAATGCGAGCCAGATTGGCGGGCAAGGGCTCTTGCTCGACGCCTGCGTCTACATCGATCAGATGCAGGATCGCTCGCCGCAGGTGTTGGACGATCTGATCGCGCAGCGGCAGGTCAACCATTCGACCGTCGCGATCCAGGAGCTGATGCACGCGGTTGGCGCACTGAGCCCGGCAGATGCGAGAACGGCGGGTGTAATTGCCGAGATCGGCAAGCAAATCAAGGCCATGCCACCGCATCGGGTCTTTGTACCCGATGCAGAGGTCCTCGGAAGGGCAGCCCTGCTATCGGGAATCCTATGCCGCCTTCAAGGGTACGAGAAAGACGGCAAGCTACGCGCGCTCCAAGACTGTGTGCTGTTCCTGCAAGCGCGGAAGCTCGGCTTGGTGGTGCTGACCGCGAATGTCAGCGACTACGATACCCTGCTCCAGCTCATCCCGGCGGGGCGGAAGCCCGCGGGCGACGACCGTTGTCGTTTTGCTGCGGCAGGCACTATGCGGCCCGCGCGACAAGCGCCTGTCTCTGGCAGGCGGGGCTAACAATCGTTCAGATCCGACAACAATGCGGCGGCCATGGCCTCCTCGGCGATGGCGACACCGTGCTCGCGCATGGCGGCGGCTAGTGCTTCATCCCACGATGCTTCGATGGACCTTCCATCGAGACGCTGCGCCAGGCCCGAGGCGGTCTGGACGGCCGCGACATAGTCGGCCGCATCGAAGCGCCACGACGCGGCGCCGTATTCGCGCATGACGTGATTGCCGATGTGCAGGCCGGGCCAATCGAAGTCGCCGTGGTAGCAAAGGCGTGCCTGCGCCTGCGCGAGCTGCGACAGCAGGCATCGCTGCGCTGCGGCCGGCATGCCATCGGTGCACACGAGCGGAGCGCAATCGCGGCCCCAGCGGTCCGCCGCGATGGCAAGCAGATTGGGGTTCTCGCAAACAAAGACCTTGCGGCCCGCCACGTCCCAAAGCGGCGGCGAACGCAGCAGCGCTCGCAACGACAGATAGGCCGGCTCCCCGGGATTTTCGCTGCCGCCCTCGGCCCGTTTGATCGGAAGGTTCAGGAGCAATGCCGGCCGTGCCAATTGGTTGACGAGAACGCCAGCCCTGGCCCAGATGTCGCGGGCGCGTTCCGCGGTGCCAAGCTGCTGCGGCTGGCCGTCGGGCGTCGGTTCGGCCGGCCGGTCTTCGTCTTCGCGCGCGGGCGGACAAAGCCGGCGCCAAGTCGCGAGGACGAGCGTCGCCACGGACTGCCCGTTGTCCAGGGCATGAGCGTTCCCGAGCACGTCGGCGGCGAGTTGTGACCGCGCAATGGCTTTTGCCGGGAGGTGGCGCAATACCGCCTCGGCGGAACGACACAGCTCGCGTGCCGCGGTCGCGTCTTGCCGGGTGAGACGTTTGAGCAGGCCGATGCCCTCCGGCGTGCGCAGCAAGCCGATCAGGTCAGGATGGCAGCAGCCGTCGATGACATCCAACCAAAGCGATTCCAGCCGAAGGCGCGTCGCGGCGAGATGGGTGATGGGACCGTCGAGCTGCTCCAGCGCTTCGCGCAGAGAGCCGGCGATGCCCGAGCGTCGCAGCGTGTCATCGACCAGGCCGAGGTCGATTTGCAGGGAGGCGGTGTAGCGCTGTGGGCGGCCGAGCAGGGACGCCAGCGCCGCATGTTCTTCCGCGGCGAGCCCGTCGACGCGGATATGTTCGATGACGCGGTCGAGTGGGGCGCGCTCAAATCGCCGCCGCAAGCGCTTGCGCAGGGAGGCGAGATGCTCGCCGCCAAGCACGCGTTGGAGCCGGGCATCGACCGGCATGCTCATTCCGGCGCGAACCTGCGGTCTGGATCGGCTTCGCGCATCCTCGCATGGCCGTCCCAGGTCCATCGCGAGACGAAAACGGCATCAATGCCCTCGCGCCGCTGGAGCTGGCAGATGGCGACGCCGGGCAGCTCGGCGTAGCAGGCCCACTCGCGTTCGCTGGTGATCACGAAGTCGAGATCGAACTCGCGGATCAGGCCCATGCAGTGCGCACGCGCGGCATCGTCGATGCCGGCGAAGGCTTCGTCGAGCAATATCAGCCGCGGCGCGAGAGCATAGCTGCCTTGGCTATAGAAGCTTGCGACCGCAGCGAACAGCGGCACCGTCAGGCCGAGTGCCCGTTCGCCGCTGGAGGCCGGACCGGACAGCTTGCGCCACTGTCCGTCCTGCCAGCGCTCGACGCGGAAGCGGTGCCAGCGGCGATAGTCGAGGGCGCGGGCGAGTTGATCGAGCAAGCTGCCGCCGTCCCTGCCTGCACCCGCGTCGACATGGTCGCGCTCTGCGGCGATGCGCTGTTGCAGCATCGTGCCGACAACGGTCCTGTCGTCCGCCGACCAGAGATCCGAGCTGGTGTTCAGCAGGCGTTTGCGCGCCACGTCGAGACCGACGGGTGCGCCTTCCTCCTCGGCCAGCGGCTGCCACAGCAGGCGATAACGTACGCCGGTCGAGGTGGGGCGCTTGTGCAATTCCTTGTTGATTGCGTCGAGCTGCCTTTCGGCGCCCAGCAGCAGACGCTGGATCTCGGCAGCGATCTCGGCCTGTAAATGATTTTCCAGCACGGTCCGTTCCTTCGCCGTCAGCAGTTCGCCGCGCTGGGCGATCTCCTCGGCAAGGCTCGCCGCCAGCCGATCCGGGCGTTCGGGCCGATTGCGATAGACGATGTGGACGATGAGACCCCAGTCGCTCGTTTCGGCCGGCGCCTGGTGGCCAAGGGCGCTGAGCGCGCGCTGCAGTTCCGCCAGTTCATCGTTTATTTGTCGTTGCACGCGCGTCCAGGCGTCATCGTCGTCCTTGAGCTCCGATAGCGCCTGTTCGATCCGGCGCGCCAGCGTGAGGGCGGGATCGATCGTCCACGGGCTGGCCAGGTCCGGCAGCTCTATGTGCGGCAGCGCGGACGACAGCAGGCCGGTGCCCGCAAATTCCTGCAGTCGCCCGACCGTCTGGCCGCGCGTCTCGGCGCGCTGCCGCAGGCTGTCGTCCGCGCTCTCGGCCTGCTGCAAGGCAACGGCGCGCGCTTCGCCCGCTTTGCGGAGAGCCTCGGCGGCGCGCTTCAAGGCGTCTTCTCCGGCTTCGACGGCGAGACGGGCGTCGGCCAGTTTCCGTTGCAGCTCCTCGACCTTGGCGCCAACGGCATCGCGCAGCACCTCGAGCCGGGCGGCGGCTTCTTCCGCCTCGTTGCGCGCCGATACGAGCCGCTCCCCACATTTGGTCAGGTCGTCGCGCGCTTCTTGCTCGCGAAAGCGCTGCCGCTCCAACTCGGACAGCGCCAGGCGCAGTTCCTGGATTGCCTGGATGAGTCGAGCCAGCAGATCGCGATAGCGATCCAGTGCCGTTTCGACGGCAGACAGTTCTGCCAACGGCTCGGGCAGACGAAGGTCGGATGCGTCGACAGCGAGCCGCTCTCGCGCGGCCTTCAGCGCCTGCTCGGCCTCGCTGCGCCGGAGGTCGGCCTCGGCCAATCTTTCTCGGGCGCGCTGCGCCTCGCGAGCGGCGGCGACCGCCGCGGCGTGCGCGGTCCGCAGAACCTCGTCGGCGGGCGCCAGGCGCCACTCTTCATCGGCGCGGCGACGGTCGCGCGCGACTTGCTCGGCCATGGCGTCTATTGCGGCGAGTTCGGCCCCGAGCTCCTTCAAGCGCTCGGCAATTTCGGCCAGCCGTTGCCTGCGGGCTGCGGCGCGAGCCGTATGGCCGATATAAGTCGCCACCGGCTTGGCCCAGGCACCGGTCAGGGCGCCGAGGCGAAAGCGCCCGTCGGGGGAAATCCAGGCCTCGTTCCCCTGATCATCGTCGCTGCCGCAGGCGATGCCGGACAGCACTTGCGCGACCACGTCGGCGGAGACCGCGCTGTCGTCGGGTACTGAAGGCTGCAGCCAATCCGCGAGCGAGAAGGGAGATCGCCGCCGCTGCATCACAAGCGTGTCATGCAACAGCAAGCCGCCCTCGGAGGATTGCAGGCGGCCGTCGCGAGAGACCCAGGCATCGAGCAAGCCCGCTGCCTCGAGTGCAGCTTCAAGGCCGGCGCGCTGCGGCGCGGGCACCGTATCACGAAAATCGAGCAGTTGCCAAAGCGGCGCGCCTTGGCGATCGACTCGGACATCGGCGCCGCGCGTGTAGGGTGCCGGCGGCGCGCGGTCGATACCGGCCTCGAGACGGTCGCGCTCTTCCTCGAGGCTCCTGCGTTCCTCGTCCGATGTGCGGCGCTGGCCATCGAGCGCCGCGCCGCGCTCCGCCAGGCGTTGGCTGGCGCGCTGCTGCGCCGCCTGGAGGAGGCGTCGGGCCGGGTTGTCCCCTTGCATGGTCACGACCCAGTCGGCCAAGGCCGCGAGAGCGGCCGCACCCTCGTCGGAATCGATCGTCAACTGGTTCAGCTCGGCGAAGTGGCGCTCCCAACTCTCGGCGAGCGCGAGACCCTGCCGTTCCACCTCCGTATCGGCCCGTGTGCGCTGCTCGGCGGCCGTCTCGGCCTCGGCCTGCCGCTCGTCCTGCAGTTGTCGCCGTTGGCCATGAACTGCCTCGGCACGCTCCAGTTCGGCATGGCGGCGACGCAGCAAGGCGATCTGCTCGCGCCGATTGCGGACAAGATCGTAGAGCCGGGTGCAGGCGCCGTCGAAGTCGACCTGCGCCCACCCGACCAGCGCGGCCATTTCGAGTTCGGCAAGCGGGCTGCCGACATGGGAGTCCGCGATGCGCGCGGCATCGGCATGGATCGCGCTTTCCCGGCGCAGCTCGGTCACCTTTCGCTTGGCTTGCGCGGCGCGCTCGGCGACATGTCCGGTTTCTTCGATCCTGCGCGTCAACCGCCGGTCGGCCTCTTCGGCCGTTTCGGAAGCGTCCCGCAGCGCATTCCGGCGTGCCGAGACGTCCTTTGCCGCACTCTCGAGGCGGTTGGCATCCTGCATCGTCGGATCGGCGTGCAGCGTGTCGAGGCGGGAACGGGCTCGCCTGACCGTTATGTCGGCATCGTCGTGCCGCGCACGGGCGCCTTCCTCCTCAGCCTGCGCTTTCTGGAGCCTGGTCAGCGCTTCGCCGCGCGCGCGGCTGGCATTGTCGAATTCCGTCTGGGCCTGGCGCAGCGTGCGGGCCTGCCGGCGGGTTTGTGTGCCGGAATAGACGCGATAGCGCTGCTCGAAGCGGCCGACGGCCTTGGCCAGCGCCTGGTACTCCTCGAGTTGGCGGCGATCCTCTTCCAGTTGGCCGAGCGCTTCGGCGACATCGCCCAGTAGCTCCGGGGCAAGCGGCGGCAAGGCCTCGGTGAGCGCATCCGACAGGGCGGTTTCGTCGGGCTTTTTCGAAAGTTGCGGCTGGCGCAACTGGATCAGCGTGTCGATCAGCGCCTCGTAGCGCTTAGGACCGAGATGGAACAGGCGTTCGTCCACGGCGCGACGATAGTGCCCGGCATTGTCGAATACCTGACCTCGGCCTTCGAGCAGATCGCGCAGGCGCTCCTTGGTCAGCACGACACGCTGGGGGCTGGTCAGCCACAGGTCGTGGTTGATGCGCGGCGCATCGTCGCTGTCGTCGACGACGAAGAACCAGCTTTCCACCTGCGGGCGGGCGGCCTTTGCCGACAGTCCCGCGCCGAGCGACAGGTAATGCGGCGTGCCATCCTCGTCCAGCCGCCCGAATTCGATCCAGGCATAGCCGATGCGCCTGTCATAGCCGCCCATCAGCAGGTTCCAGGCCATCTTCTTGCCGCTGTCGCCGTCGGGCTCGATACGCGAAGGCTTGAGCTGCGCGTCGAGCAGGAAGGGCAGCGTCAGCGAGAGCACCTTGGACTTGCCGGTACCGTTGTTGCCGCGCAGCAGCAGGTGGCCGTCGCGGAACCAGAATTCCTCGCTGTCGTAGTGAAAGAGCTCGACCAGGCCCAGGCGCAACGGTTGCCAGCGCAGCCGTGTGGGTTCGGGCAGCGCCGGCCTTTCGAGCAGCCGCGAGAGCGTGATCGGGCTGTCGTTCATGTCGGGCTTTCTCGGACTTCGGCGTCACCGAGAGCAAAGCGGGCCAGCGCTGGCCGCGGACGAACAAAGTCCGAGTCTCGCTCGACCAGCTGCAGCTTCTCCAGGCGCTCGATCGCGATAACCGCGAGGTCGCGTTCGGCGCCGGGTTCGCGCGCCGATTTGCGCCAGTAGCGACCGAACCGCTCCCTGACCTCGCGCAGATACTCGGCAATGTCCTGTTCGCGCGTGGCCGGAGCGGCAGCCCGCGCTGCATCGGCGCCGTCGCTCCGCTGCCGCCTTTCGTGGGCGGCGAGATACTCCGCTGCCAGCAGGGTGACATGGGCATCCGTGCCTTCGGAGGGCATGGCCAGATCAGTCAGCAGGCCGCCTTCGTCGACCAGCGCGAGCCCTTCGGCACGTTGCTCGGCAACGAGGCCGGAGGCCTCGCCCAGGCGGCTCGCCATGGCGCCGCGCTGATTGATGAAATAGCTCCGTGCCTCCGGCGCCAGCGTGTCTACATAGACCACCGGATCGTCGAGCAGTCGGCGCGCGATGTGGTGGCGCAGCGCCGTGCGCCGGCCCTCTTCGCTGTCGGCCATATGCTCCTCGGTGAGGGCGCGCTGCCGCGCGTCGAGCGTGACGGGCGCTTCTTCCGTCGTCCAGGTCGAGGGCCCGCGGACCGCGGCCATCATGCCGGCAAGCGCCCGACGCTGGACATCGTACAGCGCGTCGGCCTGCTCGCCGCCTCCGGCCTGCACGAAAGCCTCTTCGTCGCCCGCGACACGCTGCAGCACGCCGAGATCGAGCAGGGTTCGGCACACCGCCACCAATTCGCGCCGTTCGTACTGCGCGCCAAGCGTGAAGGTGAAACCGAGCGACGCCAGTGCCGGTTCGCCTGCAAGCTGCAGCAACCTTTCTCCCAGGAGACGCAGCGTGATCTGCGGATCGGCTCGCTCGAGCACCGCGCAAGCCAGGCACAACAGCACGTAGCGGCGGCGATCGTAGCCAGGCAGGCCGCGCGTGGCATCCGCCAGATCCGCTGGCCTCTTGTAGAGACGCGCACCGTCGCGCTCGACATGGAGCGTCCAGCCCGTTTCACGCGCAAACCACTCGCGCAGCCGCTCTGCATGCCGACGCACCGCCGTGAAGTCCTCGTGCGCCGCACCCATCAGCGGCGTCATCAGCAAGGCGCGCAGTGCAGCACGTAACTCGTCGCGCTGGAACCGCTGTTGCCGCTCGCCGATGCCACGGCCGCCCTCGTCGTCGCGATCCGCAGTCATCGGCTGTCCTGAGTGGACGTGATGGTAATCAGATGATCGCGCCCCGCGAAGCTGCCGTGTAGCGTGACGATCGTGGCGTGGCTGTCCGCATCAAGCGGCTCGAGCTTGATGCTGAGCAGCCCGTCACCGGTACGCCGCTGCACGGCAAAATCCGGTCCGCTCTGCTCGCCGAGCGCCTCGCCGAGCAGGCCGAGGAACAGGCCGAACGCATGCATATCGAGCTCACCCAGATCGGAAAGCTTCATCGGTCGGCCGGTGGCGAGGCGCCTGCGCGCCGCCTCGACCTGGCGTGTCTGTTCGGCGAGCTGGAGCGCCAGACGGGCGCGGGCCTCGCTGCGATCTCTCACACGGGGCAGCGGTCCGCGGGGGGCTGCCTCGCCATACTCGCGCAGTCGGGGATGAATCCTGAGCGGCGGGGCGTCGGCCCACGATGTGCTGGCCGGCAACTCGGCGTCGGCGTCGGCGTCGGTGTTGAGGGAGAAATGTCGTGCCGGATGGAGCGCGAAAGCCGCCCGTGCAAGCCGATGGGTCTCGCCATCATCGGCACAAGCGGCGAACCATTGGGCAAGCATTCGGAAATCGGTCGAGCGGTCGCTGCGCCCGCTGCGCCGCTCGTTGAGGGCGGCGATCGCGCCCAGCAGCTGCGGGATGGCCGACCGCGCCCGTGCACGCAACAATTCCGCCTGCGGCGGCTCGTGGCCGGTGCTGAGAAACCAGCCGCGCAGGCCTTTCCAGCGCTCGCGCCATGACTGCCCGTAGCGCTGCCGCGCGTCCGCCTGATCATGCGCATCGCCAGGCGCGGCGTCGCGTGCTTCGCGTTCGGCGACCTGGGCAAGCAGGGAGTCGATCTTCGGCTCAAGGGCGAGGATGAGCCGAGCGATGGTATCGGAGCGGCGTATCAAATCGCCTATGAACCGTTCGAGATAGTCGATCAGTCGCCGCTTGTAGTTCGCCACCGCGCTGGCTTCGGCTTGCTGCAGCTCGATGCTGCGCGCGACACCGGCCATGAAGGCCTGCGCATTCTCCGCGAGGCTTTCAAAGACGCGGACGAGATCGCGCAGCGTCTCGTGGACCTTGGCCGTGTCGGGGTCCGTCTCGTCAGTGAGCGCGTGAAGGGCCTGAAGCCGGCTGGCAATGTCCTCGAGAGCCACCGTTTGCAGCTCGGCTCGGCGCCGAAGCGTTCGAATGAAGGTGGCGAGCGCAGACTCCACCGCCTCGCCTCCCTGCGAGAGTCGGTAGAGAAAACGCGCGCGGTAATAGTCGCCGAGGCTGGAAACCCGCGCCATGTCGGGGTGCGATTCGAGGTTGCCCCACGCTGTCAGTTGGCCAAGTGCTGCGTTGACGTCCTCGATGCCGGGCGGGACATCCGGCCACTGAGCTTCGGCGAGGACCTCGTCGGGTCGCAACTGCAGGCGATATTGCCGCTTCGCCGCGGCGAAGACGTCCATGATGCAGCGGTAGAATACGGCCTTCTCGACACTGACATGCCGGAACAAATCGGCCTGGTTGCTCGTAGCGCGCAAGGGACACCTGCTCCCGCGTCTTCACTGCAAGCGTTGTTGCTTTGTTCTCATTCGTCGTCAAGCCAGCATTCGGCGCGGTGGTTGGCGTTCCCGGTCAGACCTTGTGGGGTACCGGGTAACGAGCTCATCGGACGTGACCAGCTCGAGGCCTTCGACCTAGGCGTGCTCGCTCGATGCGGCGAGATCACGCCAGCCAACGTCGATGAGTCCGCGTCGCAGCCGGCACGGCTCGGCGCGTCGAAGTTTTCAGGCGAACAGGCCGAATAGTGCGCACAAATCTCTCGTCTCGGCTTTCAGGCGGACGCAGCGTCGATCGATGCTGCGATGTCGGCGATCGAGCGAAAGAGAACGAGAGGGTCATCCTTTGACGGGATGAAGCCGCGCCGCTTCCAGAAATCCGCGGCTTCGGCATCGACGGCATTGACCATTAGAGCGCGGCCGCCGATGAGGCCGGCGGCCGTCACACAGCGCTGCAGCGCATGCTTGAGCAGACCGGTGCCAATTCCTTTGCCTATCCAATTTTGGTCGGTCGCAAGTTGGCCTAGGAGCAGGCAGGGAACGGGGTCAGGTGGTTGTCCGGTGCGGATTGAGCGCGGCAGGATCGAGGGGATCACGGCGGTGGGTGCGAGACCATAATAGCCGATCACGCGATTTGCCTCGTGGACGACGAGGACTGCTGTAAATCCCTTTTCCTGATTGGAGA
>Ga0209648_10001665_pt1 | contig 18037 bp, 10 predicted proteins | sample GraSoi2013_115cm_FD_185830 | JGI IMG/M metagenome (GOLD analysis project Ga0209648, IMG submission 185830) | Grasslands soil microbial communities from the Angelo Coastal Reserve, California, USA - Sample 9_17_2013_115cm (SPAdes) (version 2) | ecosystem: Environmental > Terrestrial > Soil >...
AATGATTGCGAGGTGCCCGAAGCGTAGAGCTTGTCAGGATGGCGACTGTAGACGGCTTTGGTCAGCGCTACACACTCCATTTCGGGTATCGTCAAGCGGAATTGCCTTGAACCCACGACTGAATATTGCGACTTAAGGGGGCCGAATGAGAGGATTTCTCCTAATTGGACCCTTTTGGGACCCGCCGATGTACTCAGGATTTGGTTGGACGCGGTATAGGTAGGGCAGTGGTGTGCTTCACCTGCTCAAGCACGATGTAACTCTGGGTGTGTACCACGGGCAGGTTGAGGAGCCGCTCTACCAGGAAAACCTTGAACGCCTCCGCACTTTCGGTGCGCACGTGCAGGAGGTAATCGTAGTCACCGGTTACGAAGTATGCTTCCTGGACTTCAGTCATCTTTTTCACTGCACGTAGGAAGCTATTGATCGCCTCCCGCTGTGAGCTGTTGAGCCGTACTTGATGAACGCATTGAAGACGATCCCAAGGCTCTTGGGCTGGAGCAGAGCCACATACTTTTCTATGAAGCCTTTTTCCTCCAGTGCCCGCAGCCTGCGGCCGCAGGGAGTTGGGGACAAACCCACCTTTTCTGCCAGGTCGAGGACAGTGATGCGGCCATCTTGTTGGAGAACATCCAGGATGTTCAGATCAATTTCATCTAATCCAAAAACAGAGGTCATAGGCCTTTACTTTTCCCACCTTGGAAGAGAGAATGAATTCATATTTTACATTTAAAGTGGCTATTTACTGCAAGATGAAGGCATCTTGATCGAATATTTGCCCAATAACCACTTAGGAGCGAGCATAACATCTAAAGATCGCCGCAGATGCAGGCAGCAGCGATCATATTGAGCCGCTGGATTGAAGCGTTGAGCGTCTGTTACGAAACTGAAGATCTAAAAGCTGCGAGTGGAAGAGAGTGCCTTCTCGAAGTTCTCCGAGACGAAGGCGTGACACATATCTTCGGCAACCCGGGAACCACTGAATTGCCGCTGATCGATGCGCTGGCAGGCACCGACGACTTCCAGTTCATTCTCGGCCTTCAAGAGGCAACCGTTGTTGGCATGGCGGACGGCTATGCGCAGGCTACCGGCCGCCCGTCGTTTGTCAATCTTCACACGACGGCGGGCTTAGGGAACGGTCTGGGGAATTTGACGAATGCGTATGCGACCAATGTGCCCATGGTCGTTATGTCCGGGCAACAGGACAGCCGGCATCTCGTTTACGATCCACTCCTTTCGGGCGATCTTGTGGGGCTTGCGCGATCCACTGTGAAATGGGCGCATGAAGTTCGTTCCCTTCAGGAGCTTCCCATCATTATGCGGCGGGCGTTCCGCGATGCGAACACGGAGCCCTGTGGTCCGGTCTTCGTTTCTCTTCCGATGAACATCATCGACGAGATTGGCAGCGTCAGCATTCCCCCTCGATCGAAGATCTCAGAAGCAGAAGTGGGGGATGTTTCAGAGTTGGTCCAATTGCTTACTGAATCGGGCAAGACGGTTTGTCTTGTAGTGGGTGACGAAGTCGGCCGATATGGAGCTACGGATGCGGCAGTGCGCGTGGCCGAACTACTCGGAGCAGATGTTTACGGATCTCCATTCCATTCCAATGTTCCGTTTTCAACCGAACACCCTTTGTGGCGCTTTACGCTTCCTCCGAACAGCGGCGAAATGAGAAAGGCGTTGCATGAATACGACCGCATCCTGCTTGTAGGCGATAGGGCCTTTATGTCCTATACCTATTCCGATGAGCTTCCATTCTCACCGAACTCCGAGCTTCTTCAGATTGCAGTCGACAAGCATAGCCTGGGGCGCTGCCACGCAGTGCGCCTCGGCCTCTACGGCAATCCGGCATACATTCTGGATGCGGTGGGAACCGCTCTATCGCAGGAGGAGGCGCTGTGTTCAAGTAGTGCGGATAAGCTGAAGTTCGCTCGCGAATGGAGGCTCCAATGGGACAAGAAGCTGGAGCTTGAGGTCTCTGCGTTAAGCCTCTCCCGTCCGTTGTATCCCATTGTTGCCGCAGAAGCGGTAATACGCGGCCTTCCCCGAGGCACCGTGGTGGTAGATGAGTCTCTCGCAACGAATAAGTATGTGCGGCAGCTTTATCCTGCATGGCAGCCAGGACAGTACTACTACTTCAGGGGAGCTGGACTTGGGTGGGGTATGCCTGCGGCGGTTGGAGTTTGCCTGGGTCTGCGACGTCAACCGCTTGTCTGTCTGGTCGGCGATGGCGCTGCGATGTACTCACCCCAAGCATTGTGGAGCGCTGCTCATGAAAATCTGCCGATCACTTTTGTCGTGTTCAACAACAGTGAATACAATATTTTGAAAAACTTCATGCGTTCTCGAAAGGGCTACAATGCACAATCTGGCCGCTTTGTCGGTATGGATCTGAATCAGCCGAAGATCGACTATTGCAGTTTGGCAGGATCTCTTGGAATCGATGCTGTACGTCTGACGGATCCAGCTGATATCAGCAGTTATATCTCAATGGCCATGCGTAAGGATGGCCCCTCGCTTGTAGAAATTCCCATCGCAACTACGGAGTAGACAAGCGGCAAACTATTTTGCCCGTAGTGATCTTGTATCCAGCGGTGGGTCGGAGCATATTCAACCGCCGCAACGAATTTTTTCCAGGAGAGCCTTTAAGATGACCGTACCGAAGTGTCAAAGCGCCAGGATTTTCCTATGGACAGCCTTCCTCGCTTGTTCTGCAACTGTGTCTTTCGCGGTAGACGCTCCTCCGGTACCTGCTACGAGTGTCTTGCACTGTCCCAGCCTCATCGATCCGGTCGAAGGAAAGCTGCTGGGACAGACAAGTCTTGTCATCACAGGAGAGCGCATCGAGGAAGTCGTGCCAGGTTTTGTGACACGTCCGCCGGCAACCGTAGTCGAACTCCCCAGAGGAGAGACATGTCTGCCCGGGCTGATTGATGCGCACACACACATCACGATGGAGTTCAGCCCCAGCATTTACAGCGACCAGCTCCGTCTGAACGAGGCTGCCTGGGTGGTTCGCAGCACCGTCTGGGCAAAGCGAACGCTGATGGGAGGTTTCACGACGATCCGCGATCTGTCCGACCGCAACTACACCTCGGTGAGTCTTCGGGATCAGATCAATGCCGGATGGGTTCCGGGACCGCGCATCTACTCCGCTGGTGAGGGAATTGGAACCACAGGCGGGCATGTGGATCCAAGCAATGGGCTTCGCATGGATCTACAGGGAGATCTAGGGCCAAAGCAATCAATCATCAACAGTTCGACCGATGCATGGAAGGCCGTGCGCCAGCACTACAAGGAAGGCGCGGATCTTATCAAGATCATGGCCTCGGGCGGCGTGATGGATATCAGCAACAGCGGGGAAAATCCGCAAATGACGATGGAGGAGATGCAGGCCATCGTTGCTGCCGCGCACGACTACGGGTTCACAGTGGCTGCCCACGCGCATGGAGCCGAGGGCATTCGCCGGGCTGTTGTGGGCGGTGTCGACTCCATTGAGCACGGAACCTGGATGAATGACGAAGATATGCGGCTGATGAAGGAGCACGGCACCTTCTATGTGCCGACGGTCTACACCGCAAACTATGTTACCCAGCATGCAAAAATTCCGGGCGCTTATCCTCCACAGGTTGCGGCAAAGGCACTGGTGATTGGCCCGCAGATCATGATTACGGTCGCAAAGGCGTACAAGGCGGGTGTGAAGTTCGCGTACGGGACCGATTCTGGTGTCTTTCCGCATGGACAGAACTGGCGCGATTTCCCACTTCTGGTTCAAGCAGGAATCCCCCCGATGTACACCATCCAGATGGCCACGATCAACGCCGCCCAACTTCTCAAGAAAGAGAAGGACCTGGGTAGCATTGCCGCCGGAAAATATGCCGATGTGGTTGCCGTCCCCGGAAATCCGCTGGAAGACATTGAACTGATGGGCAAGGTTGATTTCGTGATGAAGGCAGGAACTGTCTACAAGCAAAACGGCACGCAAGTATCCTCGGGAGCACTCGAACGTAAAGACGACGGCGCTGGAATTATTAACGCCCTTGAATTTTAACCGCGTGGCTTGCGGGTTCCGCCAGATAACCCTTGATTCGCAAGAGAGTCTTGCACTACTGAAACGCAACTGCCCTTCTTGATTAATTATTGTTTTTTTTTTGCAACCCTGTTATTCATAACCTATCCATACGCCTCATATCGATTCTGGACGACGTTTTTACACGAACAGACCTTCTTTTTCTTGCCCGTTGAAATGTCACCAGCCACGTACCTCATAGATCTCTGATCTGTCGGTGTGCGTCAGTCGTAGTCTTTGCATGCAAGGGACGAACACCGATCGGTATTCGCTCCTTTCGTGACGCATCTCGCGCAATCGCAGTATTCCCGATTTTTCGCAGAACACATCACAGTGCAACCACTTTTACGTTCAGGGGACCCTTTCTCATGAAGACTGTTACACACAAGTTACTTTCTTTCCTTCTCCTTGCGTGTGTCTTTGTCTGGACGAACACCGGTTTCGCTCAACAGACACAGGCTTCGCTGACGGGTCAGGTGCTGGACCCCCAGGGAGCGGAAATTTCGGGCGCCGACGTCACTATCAAGAACCTCGATACAAACATTACGCGTAATACCAAGTCGGATGCGTCCGGCCGATATACCGTGACGAGTCTGAATCCCGGCAGGTATTCGGTCTCGGTGAAGCTAGCCGGTTTCACGGAGAAGGTGTTGACTGGCATTGTGCTGGCCGTGGGCCAGGACGGCTCGCTCGACGTGCCCCTGTCGCTCGGTTCTACGAGTGAAGTGGTCACGGTAAGCGCCTCGGCAGCGGTGACCGATACGGAGAGTTCTTCGCAGGGGACGGTGATCGACAACCAGAAAGTGGTGGGACTGCCTCTTAACCAACGTACTTTCTATGGCCTGGCTCTCCTTTCTCCCGCAGCTTACATTCCGGGGCAGAGTTCAACCCTTGGGTTTCGCGGCGGGTTCAACGTAGCGGGTAACAATGAGACGGCGAATACTTTTACCATCAACGGTATCGACGATAACGACCAGAACGTCATGGCGCCGTCCTTCCGGCCTTCGGTAGAAGGCATCCAGGAGTTCAAGCTTCTCACTGGCGTTTATTCGGCAGAGTATGGACGTACATCGGGCGGCCAGGTCGTGGTGATCACAAAGACAGGCAGCAACCGGTTTCATGGGGATCTGTTCGAGTTTCTTAGGAACTCGCAGTTTGACGCAAAAAACTACTTCACCCTTGCGGGTACGCCGACAACCTTCCGCCGGAACCAGTTTGGTGGCACAATTGGTGGTCCGATTATCAAAGACCGCACCTTTTTCTTTCTGAGCTATGAAGGCTTGCGCCTGGCGCAACCAGTAGTCGGAACGACAACAGTGCCGAACCCAGCGTTTCTGAAGGGCGACTTCAGCTCGGTTGCAACGCAACTGGTGAATCCGCAAACCAAAGTGGCATATATAAATAATCAAATTCCTACATCGCAGTTTAGCGCGCTGGGTCTTCAATTGCTCAAGCTTTACCCTAGTCCCAATGCAGGGTACCTGACTTCGAACCCCAGGCCTGGCTATACGTTCAATAAGAAGCGCGTCGAGAATATGGACGAAGGCTCTGCACGTATCGACCATAAATTTTCAGAGAAAGACTCCATCCTCGTCCAGTACAACTACTTCAACGATCCTGCCTTCGAGCCTTCGAACTCACTGTGCGGAGCCGCACTTATTCCTGGGTTCGGCTGCACCACAAACCAGATATCTACCCTGGCTGGCATCAACTACACACGGATCATCAATGACCATTGGCTAAACGAGTTTCGAGTCGGTTACGACCGGCTTGAGCAACCACGTACTGGTGAGGACGTTACGAACGGATTCCCCAAGGTTCCTGGCGCATTCAACGATCCGACCATCCCGAGTTCGATCAACGGAGGTGCACCGGTTACTACCGTTTCGGGTTATGCGACGATCCACCCTTACACAAACCTTCCGCAACATCGTTGGGACAACCACTACAACATCGTGAACAACACCAGTTGGTCTCACGGGAAACATAATCTGAAGTTTGGCGTGAACCTGCTGCAGGCGCGGTATGCTGACATCTTCGTTTCTAGTGGCACAGGTCAATTTACATTTACTGCAAGCGGTACCAACGGTGCGCAAACTACCGGAAATTCGGCGGCCGACCTTCTGCTCGGGTATGCAACCACTTCTACTCGCAGTCCGACAGCGCCGAACTTCCAGGTTCGTTATACCGCTTACGCCGGTTATGCCCAGGATGACTGGAAGGTGACTCCCAATCTAACCTTCAATCTCGGCCTGCGTTATGAGTATTTCCCGCCAACAGTCGACCAGCATGACATTCTTTCAAACTATGTTCTGCCGTCAGCCTCAGGCAGTTCAGGTTCGATCATTGTTGCCGGAGTCAACGGAGTTGGCAAGAAGCTCTATAACGACGATCTGAATAATTTTGCCCCACGAGTCGGACTCGCCTGGCAACCGTACGGAAACGAGAAGACCGTCATTCACGCTTCGTATGGAATCTTTTATAACTCACCCGCCATTGGGAATGGTGTCAACCTCTCCATGGCTATCAACCCGCCGTTCCGCCTCTCACAGAGCTTCACCAGCGCAACGGGTGCGCAGGTCCAACTCGACACGGCCCCGTTCCCAAACCCCGCGACAGGTACTTTGCCGAATGGCACGCAAGCCTTTCCATATCAGAATGTATCGGTAACCGGTGCCGAACCGAACTTCCGGACGCTGTACATGGACGAGTATGGTGCCGACATCCAGCAGCAGATCACACCGACGATGGCCATTACGATCGGCTACATCGGCAATCAGGGGGTCAAGATTCCACGCCTCACGCTCCCGAACCAGGGAATTGTAACGTCGGCCACCACCTCAAGCGTAACTTCGTACAGGCCACTGACTACAACCGCAGCTGGAGTGGCCTTACCGCCTCTTGGACCTGTGGGCTCGAACGGTCTCTACTACCAATTGAACAGCGTCTCCTATTACAAAACTTCGGGACATTCGAGTTTCAACGCAATGACAGTGAAAGCGCAGAAGAACTACAGCAAGGGGCTTTCCTTCATCCTTGCTTATACCTGGGCTAAGTCAATCGATAATGCTCCGGGTTATGCGAGCAGCAGCCAAGCGTCGTCGGGTACTCCGCAGAATTCGCTCGACCTAAGGGGCGAGCGGGGTTTGTCGGACTTCAACGTGGCCCATCGCATCGTCATCAGCCCTGTTTATGAACTTCCGTTCGGAAAGGGTAGGCCCTATCTGACACATGGTATCGCCGGTGAACTTGCCGGAGGATGGCAGTTGTCCGGGATCTTCACACTTGATACGGGCCGGCCCTTCACCATTGGGCAATCAGGCAACCGATCCGGATCCAATAACGCAACCGATCGCCCCAACCTGATCGGCAACCCGAACAACGGTCCGAAGACAGTCGCGGCCTGGTTCAACACTTCAGCGTTCACTGCAACCTCTTTCGGTACGTTCGGAAATGCAGGACGAAACATCGTGATCGGCCCAGGTCTCGTGAATCTGGATATGGCAGTACAACGTGCGTTCAACTTCTCGGAGCGCTATTCGATGCAGTTCCGCGCAGAGTCGTTCAACGTTGCTAACAAAGCTAACTTCCTGAATCCTCTGGGAACTGGTACCGGACAATACATTCCAACTTCGGCCACAAACCCAGCCAACAGCAACGCAGCCTTCGGTGCACTGACAGCGGCAAACGATCCACGTTCGATGCAGTTCAGTATGAAGGTGCTGTTCTAAATCCTCAGTCACGACCGATCGTAGCGCGGATAAAAGCAAAGAAACGCCAGGACGATCTACAACCCGGCGTTTCTTTGTTTATGTCTTACGGTGATTTTGATTTTGACGAAGAGTATGCGCCTTGCTCGTTACGCTTTCCGGGTCACGGGCGGGATCGTCATAGCGGGTGTGAGCAGGGGCTTGCGCAGGTGCCATTGTGTTGCCTGTTCGTAGGCGTGGGCAAGGGCGAGCACTCTTCCTTCCGAAAAGCGCGGACCGGCGATCATCAGACCGATGGGCAGACCGGTCTTCGAGAATCCACATGGAATTGAGATGGCAGGAATACCGAAGACATCGAAGGGGCGGCAGTTACTGTCGACCTCGGGCTCTCTAGGCTTCGGATCTTCTTCACGGCTCAGCGATTCATTGATCGTCGGAGGCAGCAGGCGCATCGTTGGAAGCGCAACCAGATCGAAGTCGGTGAAGGCGTCGTTTATGGTTCTGCGCAGCTTGATAAGGTACCAGTTCGACTGGATGTAGTCGGTCACCTTTTCAGAGCAGGGCTCGTCCGCGACATCGTTCAGTGACTTCAGACCCATCTCGAGCGAGCGCCGAATGCTCATCGAATATCCCTGCTTATCGCGCCGATAGAGCTGCAGATGGTAAGCCTGGGTCTCGGCGTTCAACGCGAGTGAGGAGAATCCCCCGGTAGTCGGTAGATGCACATCTTTCGTGCTCGCCGTCAGCTTTGACAGGACGGCAATCGCCGCCTCCACCGCAGAGGCTGTCTCCTCGTCGAGCCTGTCGAAGTATGGTGTGCGGGGTATGCCGACGCGAATCTTCGCGACTGGCTGCTTCATGGATTGGGTATAGTCCTCCTTTGCGTGCTCAACGCTTGCGACATCCAGCTTGTCGTAGCCCGCCATCACGTTCAGCAGGATAGCCGCATCCTCGACGGTCTTGGTCATGGGTCCGCAGTGGTCGAGAGAGTAGGTGAGCGGCACGATACCGCGAATTGACACAAGACCATAAGTCGGCTTCAATCCGACCATGCTGCAATATGCAGCGGGCATGCGCACTGAGCCCCCGGTGTCGGTTCCCAGTGCTGCAACGCACATGTCCGCGATGACGGCGACCGCAGAGCCGCCCGACGATCCTGCCGGGGTGCGATCCGGGCTCCACGGGTTGCGCACTGGGCCAAAGTAAGTCGCCGAAGAAGTGTGCCCCATCGCAAACTCGTGCATATTGGCTTTGCCAAGAATAACTGCACCGGCCAGCTTCAGCTTCCCGGTGACGAAGGAGTCTTCGGCAGGAATGCGGTCGTCGAAGACTTGACTGGCGGCTGTGGTCCTCGTGCCTGCCGTGTCGATGTTGTCTTTGAGCACAATGGGTAAGCCATGGAGTGGGCCGCGAAACTGTTCTGCCTTCGCTTCCTTGTCCAGGACCTGAGCCTGCGCGAGGGCTTCGTCCCGCATCACTGTAATGAAGGCGTTGAGCTTTGGATTGTAAATTGCAATCCGGTCCAGAAATGCCTGCGTCAGCTCCGTCGAGGTAAGTTGATGCGCATGAATCCGGCGCGAGGCCTCGGCGATGGTAAGTCCCACCAGACCAGCGGAGGTGCCGTCGTTATTCGCTCCGAATGCAATAGAACTGCTTCCGAAGGTTGTGAATGCAGCGAGAGCCATACCCATTTGAATGAAATCGCGCCTGTGCATCTCTGCCATGCCTTGAACCACCTCAGTTGTGGATTTTTGGTCGTGTGCTTTATCCATCGCAACGGATAATCGGAGTCTACGCGACGAGGACAATATTTCGAATGCTACTTTTCAGTGATTTCTACCAAACACAAGAACAGAGTCTTTCCTGCTGCTATACAGGTGACTTATACAGAGTGCATAGGTGCTCTTATAGCGATGTTTTATCGTACCGCTCACCCCCGTCGATAGGTTATAGTTCGAGTCTCGCAAAGATTTTAATGAGGCCAGTCAAGGAGTTTTCCTGTTGCTCTTCACTCGATCCGTATCTGACTGGAAGATGCACCCTTCCCATAGCTTCCTTACCCGCCTGACCCTGGGTGTCGCTGTCTTTTCGATGCTGGTCTTCAGCACAGGATGGAGCCAGGAGTCGACAAAAGACGCTCAGCCGAAGCCTGCGTCTCAAAGTCCAGCCGACGCCAGCGGAGTCTTTGCTTCTCCAAACTTCGGCACAGACCAGGTGATGAAGAAGATCGATGATCTGCTCTGGTATCAAAAGCTGGGCGACATCGCCGATATCGATAAATCTGAGTATTCTGGGCCACCATCGGCACACGTCAAGAACAAGAAGGCTCCTGGAGCCATAAATCCGCTGATCCTCCACGCCTACACGTTTATTCCGAAGCGCCTCGACCGCTCTCGGAAGCAGCCGCTGATCGTCTTTGTGCACCAGGGAGTTCATTCGAGCCTCGATACGTCGATCGATGCGCATCTGGTGCGGGAGTTAATCGAGCAGGGATATACCGTCGTTGCCACGGACTATCGCGGCAGCACCGGTTATGGCAAAGGACTGTACGAGAACATCGACTATGGCGGGCTTGAGGTCGACGACGTGTACATGGGCATGAAGTGGATGCTTGAGCGCTATAGCTTCCTCGATCCCAAACGCGTTGGCATCGTGGGATGGAGTCACGGGGGGCTCATCACTCTGATGAACATCTTTTCGCACCCCAAGGAGTATGCGGTGGCGTACGCCGGCGTCCCGGTCAGCGACCTGGTGGCGCGGATGGGCTATGAGCCGGAGACGTACCGGCAGCTCTACTCGGCGCCCTACCATCTTGGCGAAAGCGTGCATGACGATATCGAGGAGTACCGCAAGCGCTCGCCCGTGACGCACGCGAAAGAGTTGAATACCCCGCTGCTGCTGCACACAAATACCAACGATGAAGATGTGAACTACCTGGAGGTCGAGCACCTGATCCAGGCGTTCAAGGCAGAGGGCAAGAAATTTGAATACAAGGTGTATGAGAATGCGCCCGGCGGCCACTACTTCAACCGGATGGATACCCCGCTGGCACTCGAGTCACGTCACGAGATATATCTCTTCCTTGCGAAGTACCTTCAACCGGATACTCCACCCAAATAACGGCGCACGCAACCTGTAGTCATTTCGCATTCCAAAAAACATTTCCATTCTCAGAGGAGCTTTGCCCGTATGACTATGCGTAACCTGTCGTTGTCCATGATTGGTTGCACTCTGTTTGCCGCGCTTCCCTGTTTCAGCCAAGCTGCTGACGCACCCCGCAAGATCACAACTCCCAAAGAAGCCTTCGGGTTCAATGTGGGTGACGACTACCACATGGCGAACTATGCGCAACTAACGTCGTACTGGCAGACTCTTGCGAAGGAGTCCGACCGGATGAAACTGGTCGACATCGGGCCCACGGCAGAGGGACGCACGCAGTACATGGCCATCATCTCCTCCCCGGAGAACATTGCAAAGCTCGATCATTACAAAGAGATCTCCGCGAAGCTTGCGCATGCGGAAGGTTTGACCGATCAGGAGGCGCATGCACTCGCGGAGGAAGGGCGCGCGGTGGTGTGGATCGACGGTGGTCTCCATGCGAGTGAGACCGTCGGGTCGCAGCAGCTGATCGAGACGGTATTTCAGCTCAATTCCCTCACAGACCCGGAGACGATGCGGCTACTGCATGACGATATCGCGCTCTGTGTCCTGGATAATCCCGATGGGATGGATCTGGTCGCGAACTGGTACATGCGCGAGCCAGTACCTGAGAAGCGTACGTTCGACGGGTACACGGGAGGACTGCCGCGGCTTTGGCACAAGTACATTGGTCACGACAACAATCGCGACTTCTATATGAACAACATGCCGGAGACAACAAATATCAGCCGGGTGCTCTTCCGGGATTGGTATCCACAGATCATGTACAACCACCACCAGACCGGTCCGCTTGGTGCTGTGATCTTCATGCCCCCATTCCGCGACCCCTCCAACTATCACTACGACCCGCTGGTCACGTTGAAGATTCAGGCGGTAGGTACGGCGATGCACGAACGGCTAGTGGAGGAGGGCAAGCCCGGATCCGGAATGCGCAGTGCTGCAAATTACTCTACCTGGTACAACGGTGGCCTGCGTACGGTAACGTATTTTCACAATATGACTGGAATTCTGACCGAGATCATTGGAAGCCCGACTCCGATGGAGCTTCCCCTAGTGAGTGCACGGCAGCTTCCGACGGACGATCTTCCTTACCCGGTCGCGCCACAGACCTGGCACTATCGTCAGTCTATCGACTACGAGCAAACGAACAACCGCGCGATTCTGGACTACGCCTCGCGCGAGCGGGAGCATCTGCTCTACGACACCTATAGGATGGGCAAGAATTCGATCGAACGGGGCAGCCATGACTCCTGGACAGTTACACCGAAGCGGATCGAAGCGCTCGATGCTGCGGCGGCCGCGGCCAAGCCAAGCGGCAAACCGGCTCCGTTCGCCTCATCGTTTGATGATTCAAAGATTGCGCCCTCGGACCTGTATGGGAAGGTTCTGCACGACCCAGCAAAGCGCGACCCACGCGGTTACATACTTTCGGCCGAGCAGCCGGATTTTCCCACGGCAACCAAGTTCGTGAATGCCCTGCTGAAGAGCGGTGTGACTATCGAGCAGGCAACTGCGGATTTCACGGTGGCAGGCAAGCATTATCCAAAAGGGTCCTATGTGGTGATGACCGCGCAGGCGTACCGTCCACATGTGCTTGACCTCTTTGAACCACAGGATCACCCGAATGACTTTGCGTATCCGGGTGGGCCGCCTGTTCGTCCCTACGATGCGACCGGATGGACCCTCGCGTTTCAGATGGGAGTGCAGTTCGATCGCGAGTTGGAGGCCTTTACCGGACCGTTTGCCAAGATCACGACGGAGCTGGCTCCACCGCTGCCTGGCACGATCTCAGGTCCGGCGAAGTATGCCGGCTATCTTGTGAGCCATGAGTATAACGACGCGTTTACACTAACGAATCGGCTGCTGAAGGCTCACCAGCCGGTGTACTGGCTTACGTCGAAGACGACGCTGGGGAGCAGAGAACTCGGAGCGGGAACGCTGTGGCTGCCTTACTCCGCCGAGACGCGGAAGCTGCTCGAGAAAGCGACGCAGGAGCTTGGCATCAACGCGTTTGCAGTGACTAAGAAGCCGGCGGGCGATGCGCTGCAACTGCACCAACCGCGGATAGCACTCTATGACCAATACGGCGGGCTGATGCCTTCGGGCTGGATACGCTGGCTTATGGAACAGTTCGAGTTCCCGTTCACCGTCATCTATCCGCAGACACTCAATGCCGGGAACTTGAAGCAGAAGTTTGACGACATCCTCTTCAGCGATGGCGCGATCTCGGCGCCAGGAAGGGATAGCTTGGCGGGTGCGCGGCTGGCCTCCACCCAGCCGAAGCCGGAGACGATTCCTGCGGAGTTCCGTCCGTGGCTGGGTACGATTACAGCGGAGAAGACAATCCCGCAGTTGCAGAAGTTTGTCGAGGACGGCGGGACTCTGCTGGCCATCGGTAGTTCCACCAGTATCTATGAGTATCTTCATCTGCCGCTGCAGAGTGCTGAGACGGAGGTCGTGAAGGGAAAGGCTGCGGCGGTGTCATCGGAGAAGTTGTATATTCCCGGTTCGCTGATGCGGACTCAGGTCAACACGAGCAATCCCGTGGCCTATGGAATGCCAGGCAAAGTCGACGTGTTCTTCGATCGGAGCCCGGCCTTCCGCGCCGATCCGGATGCAAGCATGCGTGGCTTGCAGACCGTGGCATGGTACGCCGATGGAGACCTGCTGGACAGTGGTTGGGCCTGGGGGCAGCAGTACCTGAACAACAGCATCGCCGTGGCACAGGCGAATTTTGGGAAGGGACGGGTTCTGCTCTATGGTCCGGAGGTCACGTTCCGCGGACAGCCCCATGCCACGTTCAAATTTCTCTTCAACGGCCTACTGTACGGGCCGGCCACGACAACGACCCTGAAGTAACAGCTCTATCCAGGAAGAAAGGGTGAGATGCTCGAAGCATCTCACCCTTTCTTCCTGTTTGCCATTGGAAACTACCGGACCGAGCTATCGTCGTCTGCCTCGTCCGATGCAGTGGCATCGGGCTTAGCGGTAGGGGTGCTGTCGGTGCGGACCGTCGGATACTTGATGCCCAGCTGATCCAGGTACGTGGGGTACTTGGCGGCGTCATAATAATACTTCTTCATCTCCGGGCGATACTTCTCCATGATGGCCTTGTTGAGCCAGATGGATGGTTTGTCGGATGGGCGAAGGAAGGTCTGATACTTCACGTCCTTCGTCTCGACGTCGTTGAAGTAGGCCTTCGCGCTATCGACCAGCTTCGGCTCTGTCATGAGGTCGAACAGTGTGAGTGCCTGAACCTTTGCTCCAGCGACGGCACCTTTATGGGCAATCGGCGTAGCCATGGCGATGCCATTTGCCCAGTTGTGGCCAGGAAGGTTGGGGATGTTCGAAGGATAGCGGAGAACAATCGTCGGCACGTTCCAAGAGACGTCGCCGATATCGTCGGAGCCCCCGCCGTAGTACTTCTCAGCTTCAAGCGGCTCCTTCAATCCATCGAGGCTGGTGTTCAGCCCCTTTTCAGGAACTTTCAGCTCGTGCTGCAGGGCTTTGGCGAGTTTCTGATCTGCATCGGACCAGGTGGGCAGGCCCACGATCTTCGCATTCGCAGTGACTTCTTCCGCAATTGGCTTGTTGAAGAAGCCCTGCCACGCGGCGCCAATCAGCGTAGAGTCCCACTTGGTATCAGTCATCGTTGCTGCCCCCGTCGCCATGTGGTCGCCGGTCGTCCATAGGTCCTTGATGTGCGGATAGTCAGTCTCGCGGAAGTAGTACCAGACAGACGCGTTCTGCGGCACGACGTTCGGCTGGTCGCCGCCGTTCGCGATCACATAGTGGGAACGCTGCTGCAGGCGAAGGTGCTCACGGCGAAAGTTCCAGCCCACATCCATCAACTCGACGGCATCGAGCGCACTGCGCCCACGCCACGGAGCGGCTGCTGCGTGCGCGCTCTCTCCATGAAAGTTGTACTGGACGGAGACGAGGCCACTGGTGGAGTTTCCTCCATAGGAGGACCCAAGGCTGTCGCCCACATGTGAAAACAGAACGGCGTCGACACCTTTGAAGTAACCGTCGCGTACGTAGTATGCCTTGGTTCCCACCAGCTCCTCGGCGACTCCGGGCCAGATCTTGATCGTGCCGGGAAGATGGTTCTTGATCATCACATCCTTAACCGCAAGCGCAGCGACGATGTTGACGGCCTGGCCAGAGTTGTGTCCCTCGCCATGGCCCGGCGCACCTGGAATGATGGGCTCGTGGTATGCGACGCCGGGCTTCTGCGATGCCTGCGGGATGCAGTCCAGATCGGAGCCGAGGGCGATCACAGGCTCACCACTGCCCCACGTCGCCATCCACGCGGTGGGGATGCCGGAGATGCCGCGTTCTACCTTGAAGCCATTCTTCTCGAGAAGCCCAGTAAGGTACTTCGACGTTTCGAACTCCTGAAAGCCAAGCTCGCCGTAGCTGTAGATAGTGTCGATCATCACTTGGACAAGCTTCGCGTTCCCGTCCACCTCTTTGATAATCTGCTGCTTGAGTTCGGTATTCTTCTCAGGAGTTATTGCGGGCGTCTGGCCTATCGACTGGGTCGCAAGCGCAGAGAGCATACACATCGTGGCAAGGAATTTGCGGGGACTCATGGTGAACGCTCCTCCGTTTGGGTGAGGCGAACTGCTGCAGTTCGGGACCGGATTAAGAAGTGCTGCCCCGTCGGTACCTGTGAGACAGGGCAGCAGTCCATTTCAGCGAAGAGAGATTACTGGTTCGTTGTTAGAGTCTGCGTGGCGCTCTTCAGCAATTCCGCCTCCCGTTCGATAGCAGCCGCAGTACGGATGATTTCCTTGTCGACATCGCCCCATTGCTTCTGCTCAACCGCTTCGCGGACCGCGGGTAAGGTCTTGACACCGTAGCCTGTATAGAATCCGGGCGCGTAGATCATGTTCTGGAACCAGGGACGGTTGGGAAGACCGACAGAGTCCAGCAGCGCCCGTTCCGCCCGTATGAGTTGAAGATTGACCGCTCCCTGGCCTTTGCCTGCATTGGCGGTGAAGGTCTTTTCGTACTCCGTGGCTGCCGCTGTAAGATCGTCCGAGGCCTGATCGAGTGGCGCGAAGTTGAAATACGGTGGCAATGCTTCAATCGTCGGGGCCACGCTCTTCTTCTTCGGATCTTCGAGAGCCTTGTAGACGCCGTCGGTGATCTCCGCATTGCGCTCCTTAGTCTGAGCGCGCATACCATCCGCGAGCTTCTTCACTTCAACCACATACGTGTGGATGGTATCCGCAAAGTCCGCATACTGGAACGGGACGACATCGGCATCGGCCATGCGCATCACCATCGATCCGGCGGTTTGCGCGAGAGCACGACCGTAGACGAAGTCCGTGTCCTGAAAGTGCGTGTACCAGTAGAAGTCGTCGTAGATGGAGTGATACTGTCCCCCACCCTGGTCTTCACCGCCGTAGCCCAGGTTAACGCTTGCGATGCCGAGGTGGTCGATGAAGGCGGTATAGTCCGATCCGGAGCCGAGTGCACCGATGCGAAGGTCGGGACGTGCGCGCAGTTCGGCGCGGACGTCGGGCGTGGCGCGGGAGATGTCGACCAGACGCTCACGCTTCCAGACCGTCATCCCTGTTTCGGGATCCTGAATATCTTTTGTGACGCTGTTGATGAAGTTCTCGAGCGAATGCGAGCCCTCGGCCCGGAAGTAACCGCGCCCGTTGCCGTCGGAGTTGAAGTAGGCGACAGCGTGCTTGCTTAGCTCATCGGCATGGCTCTCGACCCACTCGGTTGAGCCCAGTAGCGCCGGCTCTTCCCCATCCCAGAAGCAGTAAATGATGGTGCGCTGCGGATGCCAGCCCTGCTTGAGCAACTCTCCAAGACCACGCGCCTCTTCCAACTCGGGGCTCGCGCCGGAGACAGGATCGCCTGCACCGTTGACCCAGGCATCGTGATGGTTGCCTCGGATGACCCACTGATCAGGGTACGTGGAGCCCGGGATCTTCGCGATCACGTTGTACAGCGGCTTACGATCCCAGTTGAAAGAGAGCGCGAGATGCGCCTTCACCACGCTGGGGCCAGTCTTGTAGGTGATGGGTAGACCACCGCGCCAGGCCTCGGGGACCACCGCGCCTCCAAGCGCCAGGAGAAAGGGTTTGGCGTCCTCATACGAGATCGGCATCACAGGAATCTTGGTGATGGTCTGCACCTGGTCGAGAGGAATCAGCTTCGCGCCAGGCACAGCACCGATGCCGGGAGTCTGCGGGTCGCCCGGATAGACAGGCATGTCCATCACGCTTCCCCGCTGCGCGCCATTGGCCGGACGCATCGGACCATCCGGGTAGGTCTCGCCACGGTTATAGCCATCATCCTTCGGATCGGAGAAGATCAGGCAGCCGACGGCCCCGTGCTCAGCCGCAAGCTTTGGCTTGATTCCGCGCCAGGTTTGCCCGTAGCGGGCGAGCACGATGGCACCCTTCACCGAGACACCCATCGCCGCGAGCTGCTCGTAGTCAGCCGGGGCGCCGTAGTTGACATACACAACAGGCGCAGTCACATCACCATCTTTCGAATAGGCATTGTAGGTGGGCAGCTGTTCCTTCTTCTGATCCGAGGTGGCATCGACCTTCAGGACGGGTTCCTCTAGCTTGGCCTCGAACTTCACCGGTCCTAACAGCTCAAGCTTGCGCGATTTGGGTGTGGGGAACAGCGTGTCGAAGACCTCGATACTGGCATCAAGTCCGTAGGACTTCAGCTGTGCGAGCAACCACTCGGCGTTGTCCTTGTCGTACGGCGATCCGACATGATGCGGACGTGCGGAGAGACGGCGCATGTTCTCGCGCAGGCGAGCCGTATCAGGCATCTGGCGGAACTTCTGCTCCCATTGCACCTCGGCTGCGGAGTGCTCAGGCGTGTATCCCCGGAGTGAGACCTGGCCGCCATCGAAACCAAAGGCGGTACTGGCGATCAAGGTAAGAGACGAGACGATCTTTTTCATGGGGCAGGGTCCTTTATTCAAAGCGTGTGAAAGCACCGGCAATCTACGAAGTTGCCGGCGCAAAATGGATCCTCATTTAGGCGAGCGCGTAGAAGAATTCGACGTAGGAACGGACGGCTCCATCCATGCCGGCAACTTTGGGGTTGGCGG